>ULSU01029680.1_pt1 | contig 23780 bp, 28 predicted proteins | sample 1956941 | NCBI WGS metagenome assembly ULSU01 (sample SAMEA4835715, study PRJEB28245) | human gut metagenome | biome: gut microbiome; material: fecal sample | place: Denmark | collected 2008
TGCGCCAGCCGCCTTGTCGTTGCCATTATCTATCCATTCTTTCAATGATTTAGCCTTACCAGTAATCTCGCGGCTGATATCAAATACGCCCCGTGCTGCCATCCATAGTGGACCACCAGCCCCTACCCCGGCAGCATCGGTTACAGCTCCATCGTCGGCTTTCCCTGAACCATCAACCCCCATAATGGAACCGAGTTTTCGCAGGAACCCAACCTGTAGTTTTGCCTGTGCGCGTAGCTCATTCTGGCGTGCGAGATCCTCGTTTTTTTTCTGAGAGGCAAATCGTCCGTTGCTATCCCGTAACGGTGCACCAGAGGTGCTCTGGCTTTCTCTAACTGGTTGTTCTTGCCTTGCAGGCTGAATGTCAGGAGTGAGCAACTGAATGCGCTCAGGCGATGACTTCGTGGCTTTGCCTTCAGCCAGCGGTGCTGTTTTTGATTCCGAATGAGCGGTGCGGTGATCTGCTGCTGCTTTTTGCGGATTATCTATCTCGCTAGTGTTGTTTATACGTAATCTCTGTTTCCTGGTAGGGAGCCGGTCTTTATACGGCCCCTGTGTGAAACTGTTGCGTTGCGCCCCTGCTTTCCCTGTTCGGGCCAGGCGACGACTTACGCGTCCTTGTGGTGCGTCGCTGGTATCAGGATTGCGTCCGTAAGACTCAAGTGCTTTTTTTATTTCTGAAAGCGCAGCTAGCTCTTTCGCGTTTGCCGTTTGTATTGCGTCGATTATCGCTATTCGGTCTTTTTTATCGTTCAAAATAACCTCACTTACATCGGCGGTGATCACCCTGTTTTTTTGGCGTGGGCTTTGTATTTCTCTTCCAGTGCTTTTTCCATATGGAGTGCCCGCCACTGCGGTAATTGTTCAACGTCACTAACTGGCTGGTAGCCGTATAACGTCAGGTTATTGATAATGGTTAGCCATCCATTCAGATCTAATTGATGGGATAAACTCTCTATTGAGAAATGGGGCGTACAGCGTGGTAGTCACGTCTGCACCCTCCTTAGCGTTTTTGCAACGTTGTGGCGGTAGGATCAGGCGGCTTGTGCCTCGTTCAATAGCCATTTTTAAGCCGTGGCGAAGGTCTTTCTGCATGAGCTGAATGCGAGCTACCAGAGGGGTAAACTCTGTTTCCAGTGCCATGTTTTCAATGATATCGAATCGTCTGTTTGCAGCTTGTGTGAAGTCTTCTGGATCGTCGTTCAGAGATGTACACAAGGCCAACTCAGCTATGCGGAGACGAGCAACCTCAGCACTGTACTCTGGAGTTTTCATATCAGGCAAAGTGGCGCGCATACGCTCAAGCAATTCAGCGCCTTTCCCTGTTAGTGGTTTAAGCGTCCACTCGGTTGGTACTCCGTTTATAGGGACCATAGTTTTAATAAACGGCGGGACAGTCAGGATTTCTACCGTTTCGGCAAGGTCTGAAAGGTTAATATCTGCGTGATGAACGCTTCCACAGTGACCACACTCATATGAGTAAGTCATGACGGAATCAGGCCTGGAATTAACAAAGATCCACCAAAGCGCGGTTCTGCGATCCTGAACCGTCCAGTTTGAGCTGTCGTTAATTTCGCCGTCTTGCATAGCGTTGAGGTATTCTGTTGTGGTTGCCTCGTCTTCTGCCGGATTAATGTCTGAATATTTCAGGGCATCTTTCACAGTAGGTGCATGAAACTGAATTTCTATTTCAGGCTGTGAAGGCAATGGAAATTTGGGAATGTTCAAGGATTCCTCCGAAAGCTAGGTTCAGTTAGTTTTTCAGAGGATAGGGAGTGTGTGATTTGTGGGAGTATTGAATAAGGATCTTTGTCGATCGAACAGCAACTATTGAGGGTGATTTTTACACCTTAAGTGACGCAATTCACATATCCACAGAGTATTTTTATAAACCTTTTTCTCTTTTTAATCCTTTTTAGATCCTTTTTAGGCATCGCGGAGGCCAGGTGTGGCGGGGCTTGTAGAGGACCAAGGTGTAAGATTTGCCCTCAATTAAGCTATTGAGGTGTAAGATTTGCCCTCAGCAGGTGTAAGATTTGCCCTCAAAAGGTGTAGTAATTGCCCTCAAAGTGATGTAAAAATTGCCCTCACCATTTGAAGGATCACACAGGGTTATGAACAGAGCGGAATTAACGGCAAAAGCCGTCAGTCTGATTGAATCAGCGACACCAATTAGCCGTAGCTTGGCGCAGGCCAATGAGATCACAGAGGCGGCTTATCACCTGACACGCGACCAAAAGCGACTGTTGTTTATTGTGGTGGGAAGACTTCGCTATGCTTCTAAGGATGGCGTTCTTGGTTCAGGTGCCTGTGAGTTGACGGTCAACGAATATGCAGAGATGTATAATTTGCCCTCTGCTGAAGCCAGCAAGGATATTCGTAAAGCTATCTCCGGACTTAGTGAGAAGAAAGTCACGATATATAACCCTGATGAATCAACCGAATCAGAAGACAGTTATGAGTCTTATCCCTGGATGATTAAGGAGGCTTACTCACCACGCCGGGGGACTTACATTATTCATCTGAATCCATATCTCATGCCGTTTTTTACTCTGCTTGATAAGAGGTTCACGAGGCTGAATTTTACTGAAGTGTCTCGCCTGACAAACCCTTATTCTATGCGGCTTTATGAGTCCTTATGCCAGTATAGAAAGGATGATGGGAGCGGCTTCGCTATACTTGGCGTTGAATGGATGCGGGAGCGTTATGGTCTTCCCAAAAGCTATCAACGGTACGCCGAATTTAAGAGAAGCTTTCTGGCAAAAGCTGTAGCTGAAATCGAAAAAAACACAAAAATGAAAATAGTTTTCTCAGAGGTTACAGAAGGTGGCAGAGTTACAAAAATAAAATTCACCTATCAGCAGTCTTAAGGGCAATTTCTACACCTCTCTGTAGGTGTAGGATTTGCCCTTAAAGATGGGAGATTGAGGGCAATTCTTACACCATTAGTGAGTTGGTTGGAGCTTTAACGGCTAACATCATTTGTAATTTATTGATTAATAAGTAATGTGTAAAAATCACCCTCAGATAGCATCGTATGTTATAGCTATTTTTATAGCACACCTGTTAAGTGTTTTTTGAATGTAACTCATTGATTTTGTTGTGGTGTGTAAAAAATGCCATCACTGGTGTAAATAGCTGGTGTAAAAATTGCCCTCAAGTTTGTCCTTTCCTCTCCTTCTCGCACTTTAATATTGCATTTCAAAACTTGATCACGTTGCTGGCGGCGCTTTTAAGTGCGCTTGTTGCTAAACCAGCAGCTCCATTGACTAATGCGGACAGGCCGGAACCAGCAGATGTGTATCGCTGGAACGTGATCGGATAGGACAAGAATTCGGACACCTGATCACGTGAGCGGCTGATCTCTCCTATCTGAGTCGGAAATACACGCATTTCCTCTTCCAGCTCTTTCCCGCCTTCCTGTGTAACGCGGTATAGCCTGATATTCATGAGATAATCTGGCGGCAGGTTTAGCGTACCATCGCTATTGGTTACACGGGCGCGGCGCTCCTTGAACCAATTCATTATTTTGCCGTCTTCTGTGTCTCTGACCGTCATTGTTACCGGTCCGGCGGTTACGTGCGTTGGCTTATTGAACTCGACGCTACCAATGATTTTGCTTTCTGTTTCAATATTCCCGCTACTGTAAGTGATGTCCTTAACGAACATATCAAAGCCGCTTAATCCGTCTACGTCTACCGTCCACTGCCAGCCCTGGGCATAGCGGATACGCATAGCCGTAGCAACTACGTTCTTTCCGTAAGCGATGTCATTGCCGTAGCTCCCACTAACGCCACTGCCAGACACCGCTCTATCCAGAATGTCGCTGATAAGGTTGCTGGTGAACGATTTCGCGCTAAACGATACCGCACTGGCTAGCGTTTGCGTTGTAGCACTAAAAATACTCACGTAGCCCTCCGTGTTAAAAAATGGTAGCACCAGGGATAATGGCCCGGTTGGCTGCCATTTTTTCTTCTATCTCCTGAACACGCGCGTAGAGCGTCGCCTCATCAGGAAGATCGGAGTAATCAAACTTGCCATCAATTGACGCCCTTCGCTGGCGGGCAACGTTGCGGACATTGATAAGTGCTTCAAGATATTCCTCAAGCATTCCGATAATCGCAGGTGGCACTTGCCACTCATCCAGGTTGCGATCGCGGAGATTTACAAGGTATTGCATCTTGAAAGGCCAGCGTTCAGAACCGGTAAGCTCAAGTTCAACAAAACCGGCAATCTCGTCGGCGTAAACCAGAAGCCCGTTGTGGTCAGTGACGTGGACCAGAGACAGATAATCATCCGGAACAGGGATCGCCGTGCCGTCTGCTTTCTCCAGCTTTAACGCCTTAACTACTCCCGCTCTGTCCTGGTAAGTAGTCAACGCTTTGAGCAGGAATGCTTTCAGTGTCTCTTCTTCCCGTACAAGAAGAGGATTGAATCGCGCTTTAACGCTTTCTAATAGTTCAGAAGGTGTCATAAATACTCCGGACGGAGGGGGATAATCCCGCTCTTTTGAGCGGGATCGGTATTACTCAACCCAGTTGTACACAATTCGCAGGGTCGGTCTGACAACCGCCGTTACATCTTCTGACGAGAAATCAACGGCATCGGAATACACTTTGCAGTGTGAGTAAGTACGTGACAGACCTTTGCTGTCACCGCTGTTAGATTCAGCGGCAGCCTGGAAAGAGATATCCAGATATTTCTTCTCATAAACCATCTCTTTGACGGCAGCGAGCACAACACCTTCAATCGTCTCCGCACAGGTAACCTGAAATTCACCTGAATTACGCAGCGGACCGTGTTGGTTGAACTTCATACCGCCTGGTGCGTAATCTTCTACGTCTTCACGCGTCATTTCTGGTAACTGCGCGGTGCGGATCAGCACTGACAGATTTTCGTATCCCTTAATGGTCATCCAATATTCAGTGCCAATTAATTTTTCGCCTGCTGCCAGGTTCTTGTTGAATCTGGCTTTCAGGAAGGCGAGATCGGCTTTTGTGTTTGAAAAACCGGCCATAATTACTCCTAAACAAAAACAGATGAGATATTGCTGCGGTTAATAGATGTGTTACCACTGCATTGCAGAGTGACCGTGTTGTGGGTGAAATAGCCTTCCGATGTGCGCGGGGCGTCAAGCTGATAGCTGACGCTTTTGATCACAACGTTCGTTAACATCACGTTCCTGCCGATATTTATCGTTACGGCCTCCGGGACTCGACCAAAAGGCGTAATGTCGTTTAGTTCTGGCGATGCCATTTTCAGCAACGTCGTGATGGCGTCATTCACCTCAATTTTTGCGCTGGATGTAGCTAAAAAATCCAGGACAAGGGTAAATTCCGGCGGTTGTTGCCCTTCCCACACGAGGGTGGAGTTGAACCGGCTTTTACTCGTGTACCCTGATGATGTCTGCACGATGCCTGCAAGAGATGATGCCGCCTCGCTAATAGCGCCTAACATGCTGCCCATCGCTTTATCTTCAAATGGCGACTGCCACAGAGACGATAGTTCGGCAGAGGAACCTTCGCCGATATATCCGACTACCATATCCTCGCTTGACTTGATGTAGGCTTTCATTAGCGGGCTTATGCCGTCTGCCATGATCGCGCCGCAAATCACTGCTATTTCTCCCAAACAGGCCACCATTACAGGTGGCTTACATCATTACAGACCGCGTTTTTTGCGAATGCGGATAGACTTACGGCGGCGAGTGTTAGCTATCGACGTATGTGCCTTACGGCGAGCTTTTTTCAGCGCCTGCTTTTGTAAGGACGTCATGCGACGCGGGCGCGGGCGTTTGCGGATGATAGTAACCTTGCCATCACGAACGACTTTTTTGCTGACAGCTTCGAGCATTGCGGCATTGCCACCAGCAACGGTGTAAATCGCAATGGCTTCTTCCATCATTTCGCTATCGCTTTCTGACAGTGCGTCAAATACGCGTTCTGCTGCCGCGTCATCTTCGTCATCGATCATCTCGGTGACGTCGTCCTGATCAGCGCCCAGGGCCACAGCCGCGTTAGCCAACGCCGCGAGTGCGTCGTTATATGCGTCAACCTGTTCGTCGGTCAGTTCTGTGTCTTCGTCAATGTCGGCCAGGCCAGCCATTGTGATTGCCAGCGCATCAAATGAATCCGCTTCAGGGTCGCCATCTTCTACCCAGCTCGCCAGCATTGAAGCTGCCAGACTGCGGATGTCACTTTGTGCACGGGATTCCACCGCTTCCATCATTGCGGCTTCGATATCCGCGCCATCGGTTCCATTCTTGGCACTTTCCAGGATGGCGTTATCGCCACTTTCAAAACAACCAGAATCTTTGGCGCTTTCCAGTATGGCTGTATCTGCGTTATCGGCTGTTTTGCCTGCAAATAGCGCGCGCATGAATGGATCAACAACAGAATAGTTTTTCATTAGGAAACCTCATTCATCCCCGCGTTTCAGCGGGGAAGATAAATCAACGCATCAGGATTGGTTTGCCGAGGATTCGACGGGCAGTGCCTGTTGGGCACACGGACCATTCCACTTCCCACAAGTCGATGTCTTTTTGAGTTACCTTGACCACATAAGGGTCAGAACCTTGAGATTCATCGCGTGGTGTAACCAGCGCACCAGCCGCATAAAAACGGTCCAGAAGATCTGTCAGTGCGTTAGTCAGACTTTCCTGCGTTACGCCATCAGGTTCATGCTTGATTGCCTGAGCAACTTCATAGAAATTGCGGGCAATTGCATTCATCAGTGATGAAACGTGCTGGAATCGCAGATAGTTATTTTTGCTGTATGTCGTCAGGGAGTCGTCGATGTAGACAGAACCATCCGCTGCAACGCTTACAGGGTTAATACGAGCGGTCACATACGCTTCACGATCGATTGTGCCAATCCCGGAGAGTCTGGTGATGTTCTGGCGATCAATGATTGCGCGAGACAGACCTGCCGGGGCGTAATGCCAGCCGCCTACATCAGACACAAGCGCAACGCCTTTAGCTTTTGCCACAAATGCGTCGCAACTGATTCCGTAAACCACATTCATACCGCTGAAAGTGTCACGGCATGAGTACGGGAAGTGATAACGTGCAGCCTGGTGGGATTTGCCGAAACCATGTGATTTAGCTTCTGCGATAGCGTTTTCACCAGTCTGAGCACATTTCAGGTCGTAGAACATATCCACGCGAACGTCTTCTGCCAGCGAATTGATTTTTGCCAGCACGGATGCGTCGTAGCAGCCCATAGAAAGCAGCGCGGTATAATTAACTTCTGACGCTTCGAGAACCTCTAACGCTTTCAGATAATCATCAGTGTCAATTGAGGACAGATCGCCATCTGTACCGCCTTCAAACGCTACATCTTCGAAAGTCAGCAAGTGAGCGGAGTCTTCGGCACCATCAGCCAGTACAGCTCCAAGCCTGGTGGACTGACTTTCTAACAACGCAGGAATCCATGCTGGCTGGCCCATATCGTTCGTTGCATCCGGATCGAAAGAAACCTGGTAGCTTTCCAGAGTTTCTACAGAACCATCGGTCTGTGTCTCTTTCAGTTCCAGAGTGAACAGGTCATTTTCTTCGTCCTCACGGGTCAGTGATAACGTGCGGTTGGTCGAAGCATCACCGTCCTTAATGTAGAAAATAGCCAGTTCATCCCCGGAAATTTCAGGTGTTTCGCTTGCAGCGAAAGTTACCGGAGAAGTGGCACCAGAAACGGCACGAACGGTCAGTGTATCGCCGATGTTTACCGTTGCTTCGGTCGGAGCAATTTGCAGAGTTTTTGCAGACTTAGTGCTTTTCGACCTGGCCTGAACAGAAACGGCAATGCCCGGTACTTTCATGTCTTTTGCGCATACGCGAACCACATAACCGGTGCCGCCTTTTACTGCGCGTTCAACGTGGCGATATGGTTCAAATGCGGCCCCGGTGCGCGGGTGAAGAGGTGAACCTAACACGCTCTGATAGTTGGCTGCTGTAACCTGTAAAACCTTGCCTGGTGCTCCTCTGCGGGAAATCACCAGCCCGGCAAAGACGGAAGCACCGCCAGATGTGTTGGACAGAGTAGCATCGGCATTTACGTCCGCTACCGCAACGCCCGCCGCCTGACCAACAGAAAAACCAATTTTATTCATGCTGCTCTTTTCCTCTTTATCGAGCGGATGAGAGAAGTCTCCCCATTAGCATGGGGAGACTTTTATCAGGCTTCGCCGACCGTGAAGCTGTCACCTACCGTCACTTCTTTGGTTGACGGTTCAACGCTGACGGCGCTTACGCTCTTTGGGGCTTCATTAACCGTTACGGTGCATGTTGCCGTTTTATTGCCATCGGTGGTCTTGATAGTGAGCACAGCCTGACCTGCTTTAAGTGCGGTACAGGTTTTGCCATCTACGCTCACAATTTCCGGATGATCTGACTCGATAGTGAAAGATTTATCTGTCGCATCGGAAGGTGTAATAGTTACCTGAATATCAGCCATTTTTTCCTCCATATAGCCCCCTATTCAGGGGCTGGTCTTACTTCTTTTTGGGTGTTTTTCGTGTCTTTGAAGTGCTCGCGGCGATAGTTTCACCTTCGTTTACTTCAATTGCCGTTGGTGAAACTGACACGTTCGCCACTGCTACTTTTTTTCGTTGATTTGCCCACTCAACATGTCAATCGCACCTTCTTTCGAACGTGTCAGGCGAAGGCGAGTGAAATAGTTCTCACCGTTGCGCGGATGCACATCGTTGATTGCTGTACCCCAAAGAGTGGTGCGGTTTACCAGGGCTGGATTTGTTTCGTGGACATACGGAATAGCAGGCACAGCATCGCCAGCGACCAGGCCAGCTTTACCAATGCCTTCGCCACGACCATAGAAGTAGATGTCGTCCAGGCCAAAGTCGTAGCCATGTTCCTGGAATTGTTTGCAGATAGGCTTCGGCACTTCGTAGATACGAATGGAACCAAACAGGGTGCCGATGTATTGAATGTACGGCGACTGTACATAGCCCGGTGCCAACTGGAAGTGCTGCGGCGGTAAGGAACGCAGGAAGTTAGCAGCATCGCCACCAGCAAAGCCACCACGGATACCGGTAGTCAGGGTGCGGTCAGCCATGTCCTGTGACAGCGCGTTCACTACATGGCGAATTAAACCAACCCACGATTCGTAGTTCTGCGCTTCTGGCAGTGCCACATCAAATTCACGACCGTAAACTGTGTGGAATACCAGAGTGCGCAGGCGCATCATATCGATTTCGTGGGAAATCCAGTTGCGCATTGCGGAGAATTGCAATGCTGCCAGTTCGAGTCCGTGTTCACGGCTCAGGTCAGATGCTGTCATAACCGTATGTTCGGATGCGATCACGTACTGCGACGGGCGCAGGGCGTAATTGCGCATGGACTGGTTAATGACTGGTATCAGGCTCGGATTGCGTTCAATGTTGATTTCAACCTGAACAGCGATTTCTGTGCCTTCTGCTGGTGCTTCAGTAAAGGTGATATCGATAACGCCGGTATCGTATTTAACTTTTGCTGTAGCAGAGAAAGAGTTGCCGTTGACGTCTTTGTCGTTGAAATACAGGTTGCCGTCACCATCATCTACTTTGGACGGTTTGCGGTTAATCAGCAGTTTGTTGTAGCCCTGGCGCAGCGGGCAGGCCTGGCCTTCGAAGTTCTGGATATCAAACTGGAAGGTGGTTTTGCTGCCATCGCCTTTTTCGGTCAGGATGTACAGGCGTTTCATCTGCGAATACACGCCAGCAGACTGCATGTTCAGTTCATCGCCCTGCTCGAATGTACCGAATTTTGTACCAGCAACGTTGGTCAGCTCGTAAATATTGGTTTCATCACGATCACAAGGGATAAACGTACATGCGTCGCTGGTGGCTGCGCCGAGAGAAGCAGGCAGGATCAGTGCGGCATATTGTGCAACCTTCATTACACCATCGGAGGTGCGCATGTCCTTGGCTACTGATTCAAACATGGCTTTGCCAGCGCCTTCATGCGTCTCTTTAGCGGACTCCATCATCAGGCGCTCAAGTGCTACATGGGCGTTGGCTAATACATCGCTTGCCGGATAATGCCCATGCTGGCGTTTGTATTCATGAATAGACATGGCCCAGCTACCAATGATCTGGCGAGCTGCTTCTGGTCCAACGCCTTCAAACATTGGCTCTTTCTGGATAGCTTTTTCCAGGTTAGCCATCATCACTTCGTTGTCGGTAATCATGTTACCGGCAGCATCAGTGGTTGGATCGACGGTCATAGCCATGACGCTTGCCGCCCGATTCATAATCTCGCGCTCGCGCTTACGAGCTGGCTCAATGTTCTTGTTCACGGTTAAACCCTAAATTCGGGCGCGGCGTGAAGATTCTTTTGACGAGGTGACAATACTCACTTTGTTATTTAGTCAATAGCATTAGAAAAATAATTTTCGTTAACAATCTTGTGTTAGTATGGTTTAATCTTAATTTTCTAACATAAAACATTAGAACAAATGGCGTACAAGATCTTCGTTTCATACAAAAATGGTGCTAAAAGCCATTCTCTGAACACAAGCAGCAGATGCCTTGTAGAAGCTCAACTGTCATCAATCCTTACGGAAAGAGACATTCTTTCCCTGGCTGAACGAATCGTGATTCTGCATTCTGGAAAGGCTATTCTTAATGTTCCCGCGCTTACCCCGCCTTCTGACGTTTTGGCATCTGTTAAGTGGCCTCAAATTGGCACACCTGTAAGAGTGGAAGATCCTGTAACCACCACTCTTTATATGCCGAAGTCAGTAAGGGATTGGCTTGCTGCGGTTGGTAATGGGAAGGTCAGCGCGGGGCTTCGGAAGCTGGTTGAAATGGCTGATATTCCGGAGCTGAAAAATGCATGGAGACAGTGAGTAGAGGAAACATGAGTCACGCGAACCCATCGAAAACACAATATCGTTTAATGCTGGCTATCGCGTCAGCTATACCAACCAGCCTGAATCCACCCGCTGGCTATCCCGCTATTGTTGATGATTGTTTTCAGTATTACGGTGAAGACATCCTGAGTCAGTCTAAGGCACTCAAACAGTTATGCAAGGCAGGCATTCTTCACTGCATAGGCGATCCGGATGATTTTGTAGTCATGCTGGCAGAGCGTGACTCTTTTCTGCTGTCCTGGAAAGCCGGGGCGCGCGAAGCGCGTTTGGGTAATGGTATTGGCTACATCGACTATAGCGATTGTCCGCTGGCATTTGCTGGTGGATATATGCATTGGCATGAGCTAAATAGAGGCCGTCAGCGCCAGTATCGCTTGAGTGACTTTAACGTCTGTCACGGTTTCGAAGAAGCTGACAGCCAGGACATCTGGCTTCAGGAGCCTTAACCCCCCTTCCCTTCCCAAATCTCCCTATTCCTTTGGTTATTCAGTGCGTTTCGTTGGTTGCATTCATCGATAGTGCTGAATAACTGTTCAGTGTATGCCGGATACTTGTTTAACAGCACAGGCGTGTCCTCTGGCACTATGCAAGGGGTATAATCAATCAGATTTCCCTGCGGTTTGCTGGTGGCTTCTACGGTAATTTGCATTGGCACGCTGATTGATTTCTTTTGCCCGTTCCCGCTGCATCCTGATAACGCCATCAGGCACACGCACATCATTAACCCCGGCATTGCGTAACGCAGTTTCAAGACGATTGATTTCATTCTGGCTTTCCTCCCGTTGTTTGATCAGGCTAGTATTCAGTTCTGCTGTTTTGCGCTGGTACTCCTTCTCCAGTGTTTTAATTCTTTCGTTTTCAGCCATCATGGCAGATCGCGATTTTTCACTTAACTGCAATGCGGTAGAAAGCGTGTTGTTCTCGCTTTCAAGTTGTGATTTTGAGTCTTCCAGGGAACGGATATACCTGATGTGATCGATAACTGCCGCCGTAGTACGGTAAATTCCATAAATGGCTAAAAGCGCAACTACTATCAAAATAATCTTTTTCAAAACCATCCTCTTCAGATTTTTTGTTGGTGTGATATGTGTACCAATTTGTAACCATTTATGGGCTTAAATGGTGTGGTTATGGTTCCTTTTTAGTGTTGCTTTGGAGCGCATCGATTACACCTTGTGGCATGATCAAACTGATTGCCGGACTCATTACTTCATCGCCCAGTAGAGAACCGGTTAACGTAATAGCTACAGCATTCTCCAGTCCCTGTTTGGCTTTTCCGGTAGAGTCCTTAACTTGCTGTGCAAGTGTTGAGAGACTACTGCTCGTGTTGTTTATTGCATTTATTTGTTCTGTTGCTGCTTCCACAGCGTCTTTTAGTGCTTTGATCTCTTCTTCTGTTAGTGCTGGTTGCTGTGTTGTTCCGGTGGAACTTCCATTGCCTGAAGCCTCCCCGCTTGACGCCTGAACTTTTGCATTTATAGCGGTCATGGCTGAAGTGATTGGCACCAGTTCAAATGCTGCCAACGCGTCAATAAGCGATTGCGGATGCAGGGTATCTCCCATAACTGTTACGAGAGCAAATTCTGGCGCAGGAGATAACTCATTACCTTTGACGTAACATTCCCAGCCAATTTTCATCTGAAGTAATTCAGTTGGCGAAGTATACGGAGACAGCGAGTCGGCTAAATTGGTTGCTTCTGCACTGACAGTTTTCAGTTGTTCTGAAAAGACAGAAAGCTGATTGACCCATGAAACCACCGACGCCGGGTATGCTTTATCCTTCAGGATAAGAGCCTGGATATTCTCTTCCAGAGAACTGGCATTGGATGACGCTGTTTTACTTAGCGTGATAGATGCAGGCGTAGTTGTGCCTGATGCATTTAGAATTTTGAATGCATTAACTTCAGCGATTGAATCAAGCATTATGACACCTGAAAAATTGCCTCACCATTGGCGATGACTGAGCCACAAGAAAGGGGATCTCCCACACAAACAACCCCTTTCCCGCCTATTGCAAACCATGAGCGCGTCGATACGGCTGATCCGGGGTGCGCGCTATTTCCGTCTGTATGGCTGGGGAACGCTCCCCCATCTACAACCACTGGCTTTCCATTTACGGTAAACCAGGAAACTGTTTCTGCTACAGGTCGCGGAGGGAATCCTCCATGACCAGAACAAACTGTGTCACTGGTCGCTATTGCACTCATCTAACACCTCCTTTTTCTTAAATCTTCTCCACTTTGTGATTTTCACTCTTCAGATTTCTTACTTCTCATATTTGTCTCTGATTTGTCTCAAATGGGTATCGCGGGTACATCATGTATCATTTAAGTCGCTTTTGTGTCTCTTTTACGTCTCAAGTTTGATGCTTTTTGCGCTATCTAACTTCTGGTCTTATTTTGTTTTCTCATATAAAATTCAATTCTTTCTCAAATGTGTCTCAGAAGTGGAGCAATATGATGCGCATTTTTATCGACGATGGTTCTACCAATATCAAAATGCTGTGGGAACACGACGGGGAAACTCGAACCCATATCTGTCCGAACAGTTTTAAACGTGGATGGTCCGCCACATTTGGTGCAGGAAAGCCGTTTAACTACATCATTGATGACGAAAAATATTCATATGACTTGATCTCGCCGGATGTGCTGCCGACGAATAACGTTGAATGGCAATACAGCCCGCTTAATGTGCTTGCTGTTCATCATGCCCTGCTTACAAGTGGCATTGAGCCTCAAGAAGTGGAAATAGTTGTCACGTTGCCACTGGCAGAGTTTTATGACGACGACGCACAATACAACATGAAAAATATTGAGCGGAAAAAGGCCAGCCTGATGCGACCAGTCACCCTTAACAAAGGTCAGGTTTTTACTATCAAAAAAGTGACTGTGCGCCCGGAGTCAATACCCGCAGGGATCGGTCTGTGCGACAGCCTTGTGCCAGCGCATTCTGTGCTTATTGTTGATCTTGGTGGGACTACTCTGGATGTGTCGATGGTCGCCGGGCAAATGACCGCCGTTTCTCGCGTATTTGGCGATTCTAATCTCGGCGTTTCGCTGGTAACTAAAGAGGTCAGACAGGCACTTGCAAAAGCGAATACCGAAACCTCTAATTATAATGTCGATCAATTAATCATTAATCGTGATGATGAGGATTATTTGACCGACAATATTAACGATCCGTCTGCTATTGATGATGTTAAGAAAGCCATTTCGTCAAGCATAGAACGACTCCGTACACGCGTACTGGATGTGATCAGTGATTTCAAAGGATACACGCATGTTATGGTCATTGGTGGCGGCGCGCCGCTTGTTGCTGATGCTATCCGTGAGCAGGTAAACATTCGTGACGATAGGTTTTTTGTTGCTGATGATCCACAACTTGCTCTTGTCTATGGTCTAAAATCTATCGGTTGATGAGGTTGCCATGTCTCAGGAACGTCGAAAAGTATTGTTTTATCTTCGTCCTGGTCTTAACGCCAGTGAGCAATATGCTGATGCAAAACTTGAGGGCCATCCATTAAGAGATCGCAATGATATGGCGCGCACAGCGATGCTTGCAGGTATCGCTCTTGGCGAGGTTGATAGCAGATTACCTCCCATGTTGGCATCGCTTTTATCCGGTGATAATAGCCCTGAAGTGATCAGAAAAATGCTGGTTTCATTTCTTGAAATTTCGCCTGAAGTTCGGGAAAACCCTGAAGGAACCCCCTCTGCCTCAGCGGATGTTAAAAAACCTGGCGTTTCGAAAAGCCGCTCTGCACAGAATTTGGCAAACTCACTCCCTGATTAACAAATCTACATCTTCAAAGGCTGCAATTTGCAGCCTTTTTTATACTGTTATGGTTCTAATTTGGTGCTGTTTTAGTACCAAAACGGTGTTGTTGTGGTGCTGTTTTGTGTCTGGTTCCACTTTGAGGCTGATTTCGTGTTAAACAGGATGCAACAGAGGGCAAATTTCGAGTGTTTAGTGTTATACTTTTGCAAAGCATAGTGACTCCACTATAGAGCCAAAACCGCATCAATAAGGCTTCTGTTTGGAGCCATTTTGATACCAAAATAACACCGAGGGACGGATATGATTATATTGGTAGCCAGCCAAAAAGGTGGCTGTGGCAAATCAACCACCAGCGTAAACATTTGTGCGGAGCTTGCCCGCGCAAATAAGGACGTAGTTCTACTTGATGCAGATAAGCAAGGAACATCTGCCCGTTGGGCATCGGACCGTAATGCGGCAGAGGTTTCTCCAGTAATTCATTGCGTCCAGAAGTTTGGGAATATTCGTGAAACACTTCTTGATCTGGACAAGCGTTATGAATTTGTGGTTGTTGATACCGCTGGTCGTGATAGCAAAGAGATGCGCACCGGTATTACTGCGGCGGATGTTTTGCTTGTTCCATTCAGGCCATCTCAGCCAGATTTAGACACGCTGGCGCATTTTGTTGAAGTCTTTGAAGAGGCTTTGGATCTGATGCCTAATCCTAGCATTAAGGCGTGCGCAGTTTTAACAATGGCCCCATCCAATCCGGTTGTGAATGAAGCCAATGAGGCCAAAGAGTACCTGGCTGAATATCCGCAACTGAAGTTGCTGAAAACCATCATTCGCGATCGCAAGGTTTACCGCGATTGTATGGCTGAAGGGAAGGGCGTTGTTGAGATGGACAACGGGAAAGCTAAAGGTGAAATCCAGATGTTGGTTAAGGAGTTATTAAGTGATTAAGCCTCGTAAATCGGTAAAAGCCCCCGAAGTAAAAGACCTCGATCTTGAACGCCGAATTGAGGCTTTTGCCAGCAAAGCTGATTTGGTGCCGGGTGAGCAACCAGAAGACAACAAAGTGCTCGATAAGGACGCCCCACGTGATTTTAAATCCATTCGTGTTGGCTTCAATGAATACGAGTACCAGGTACTTGATGCGTTAAGCAAAAAGCATAATCGCAGCAAATTGAATATGATCCGCCATGCTATCCTCATGCTTGCAGAGTCTGAGGATACAAAATGACGCCGGAATGACACCGTTTTGGTTCCATGTGTTATTTTGAGGCTACTTTGATTCCTTTTTAGTACCAGAATGGTGTTGTTAGTGTACCGTAACGGTGCTTGTTTGATGTTATAAAAGCCCCATATGGGGCTTTTCTTAATTAAGTGTGGCTATAATGTCGTTAGCTATCATTCGCGTTGATGCTTTACAGGATACAGAGCGACGGGATGGCATAGGATACACCTTGAAGCCATTGCTAACGTAAAGTTCGCGAATGTTAGGCGCACCACTGTTTGTTATCACAATTTTCGCTCCGCGTCTGTGGGCATCCACCAGCAGTGACACCAGCCGTTGTTGATCTTCAAACCTAAAGCTATGCCCTGAGTAATTTGTAAATCCGGTAGTGTCGGGCAATGGTTCATAGGGGGGATCGCAGAAAATCACATCATCATTCCCGGCAGCCTCAATTACACCAGCAAAATCGCCGGACACAAATTCCGAATACTTTGAAATATCGTCAGCCAGGAACGCCTCCATTTCCGCGAGAGGGAAGTGGGGTGATTTCTGCTTTCCATATCCGACGTTGAACTCTCCTTTACGGTTATAGCGAGTGACGCCATTAAAACAATGACGATTGAGATACAGGAACGCCGCTGCATGGTGAAGGGAATCATAAGCACCATTGTTGAATGCATTGCGAACATTCAAAAATGCATCAGCAGAGTTGTAATCCTGAAAAAAACGATATGCCAGTGTGATAAGAGAATGCCCTTCACGCTGCAATGTCTGATAGAAGTTAATCAGGTCATTATTGATATCGTTCAGCAGGTTGCTTTTAAATCCGGCATTAGTGAAAACAGCGCCACCTCCAACGAAAGGTTCTATCAACCGTTTTCCGTGGGGCAGGTGTTCGAAGATAATGGGCAGTGCAGAAAATTTGCCGCCGACCCACTTAAAGACTGGGCGATCAAATTCGTCCTCCGAGCGAATACGTCGCATATGGCTGATAGTGGCTTCCGCCGCAGGACGATGATTGTCGCTATAAGAAATAAATTTAGCACCAATATCAGCCACGGATTCCCTCCTTATTTGCTTCAAATACAGCTCTTGCAAAACCGTAAGGTGTCGCGCTACGAAAATTCGCTCTTTCAGGTCCTGGCGGTGCCTTGTGTATTCGGTTATCTGGATCACCTAACGACTTGTCGATTCGCGGAGTTGGCATGATGAATCCTTGTCCGCTCCACAGGCATGTTTTTTTGGTGTAATTGTCTTCCTTGCAATATGCAGTGAAGTGATAAGGATGGAATATGTGATCAGGTTTACGCCAGAATGTCGATATTTGGCTGACCGGGTTTTCAATCATGTACGGGCAACCAATCATCTTTGCAATGTCGTAACACTGCCAGACAACCTGCATTGCTTTGAACTGGAAAACCGGATCTTTTTTTGCTTTATCTGCGAACCAGCGTGCGCCAGATACAGCCAGGTCAGTACATGGAGGGAAACCGGCTAAAAATACAACTCTGTGCAAATTTTTCCGAAGGAAATTGTAGACCTCATCACTGTCAATAATTGCGCTGATACGTGTGAGTACAGCACCTGACTCCATCAATTGGCTGCCGGACTCCTGGTGTTGCGGATCGACAATGACTGCATCAATGCCGTGTTCCAGCCAGGGGGAAACCATATTCCCTGTATAATCACAAAGACTCACCGCCAGCGGTCGGTTATTAATGCTCTGCTTCACCGCCAATGGCCTCCACCAGCGAGCTAAACATCGCGGATAATTCGCTTGTGAACAGAATGAAGTCAGCATCAAATCGCTGGGCAACATCTTCACGGTCGATGTCATCGTTCTGGTCATAGAGATCATCGCAAAACGTCAGTGCTTTGATGCTCATGTCATCGTTTAACCTGAAGGTCGCGCGGTCCTGCCAGTTGATTGCAACTGTTGTTGCAACTTTTCCGGCTTCAATATGAGTCATTATTTCCTCTGACTGTAGGTCTACTTTCTTGCAACGAACTGCGCCGCCGTCATCGAACAGAGATTTCAATATGGCTTCTTCGCCTGCTTTAAAGCCTTGAGGAAATGTTGACTTGAACCATTCGGTCATAGTCATTTCGAGCGGTTCTATCGGCGTGAATGGAATCACTGGCAGGCTGCCAAGTGATTTACGTAAGAGCGCCAGCATTTCTTCTGCTTTTCTGGCGCTGGAAGCTTCTACGAAGACCAGATAGTTGTCGCGATCAATAAGGATTCGCGACAATGATTTGCGAGTGAATGCGCGAGGCAACAAAGAGTGGAGAACTTCATCCTTCAGGGTGTTTTTTTCCGACTTCTTCAGCTTACGAGATTGCTCATTTTCGAGCTTTTCCACTTTTTTCTGCACTTCCTCCTTAATGACATGAGAGGGCAGGAGCTTAATTTCTCGCTGTTGCTGGAGAAGTAGAAAACCGTGGTATTCATGGATCAGGTTGTCAGCCAGAACCGGCACCCATCCGACTTTTGCCATTTCTTGTGATGCGCATGGAGTGAATGTGAATTGGCTTAAGGCATCACTAACGGTGGTTGAGTCCAGTTTAATTTCGCGGGCAAGGCGATAGACGTATATGTTTTTAAAGGCGACTAATCTCATGTTTTGCAAAACTGTGTTAGAAAATAAAACTCAATTATCTAACACAGTTTTGCATTTTGCTATCCCTTCACAAAGGAGAAATTGCTCGCTGTTGCTTTTAGCGCGCCACCAGCTTTCAGGGCTATATCACCATCAGCGGCGACGGTTACATTGCTGCCTTTTACATTAACGTCTCCATCAGAGGATACATTGGTTTTGCTGCTTGATTTGACGTTAACCTCACCTCCAGCATTAAGCACTATATTCGCCGGGCCGATTATGTAAATCTGGCCGGATTCGTTCATCCCTATCCTTGATCCTGCGGCGGTGTTTGCTATTTCATAGCCACCGCCAGCCGTTCTGACCTCAAGGATATTGTTTCGGTGAATAACAAAATCTTCAGTCGCCGAAAACTGGGGGCGGGCAGGAGCACCATCAACTTCTTCTGGCGACCATCCACTTCCTTGTCCGGAGGCTTCCGGAGGCACATTTGGTACGCCTCCTGGGGCATCCTGCGCCGCGCCAACGATTAAAGGTCGGCGCGTGTCTATCCTGCCTTTAGCATCCAGATAAGGAAATTCGACCCAGACTAAATCGCCGCTGACTGTAGGTGTAAAGGCGTTACCGATAGGCATTTGATACTCTGCCCATGGGAGGTCTTCATCCGGTACACCGTTCCAGTCAGGCAGTATGCGGACCTGCGCTCGCATAAGTCCGGCAGGGTGTTTGGTCCCTACGATTTGCGCTCTGCGTTTCACTGGTTGGGTACTCCTAATATCATTCGTGTTGTATAGCCGATCCGGTCTTCAAAATGGGCTACGTTTTTCACCAGCAGCTTACGAGGCAACGATTCGTCCAGCTTATTTTCCTGGTCGTAACGATACACGAGGATCTCAATAACCATTCCCGGCGTGATGTCGGGATTACCCGCGACCTCAATATCCATTTTGGGTACGAGCGACAATTGCATATTGCGCAGAGTTTCCATATCCGGATCGGATATATAGCGTATTGGAAGTGAGCTATCGCCATATTCGACATAGCCTTCAGTCATTGAATAGCCGGTAAATCGATACTGAGTATTTGCCGTAACGGCATACTCTTGCTGTATAAGCCTCATTTTTGAAATCGTGTATTCCGCCCTGGGGTTGTTCCCTTCATAGGTGAATGATGGTTTGGCTTTCATAAGGTCAGCTAATGTATAAAAGTTAAACTGACCACGGCAGGCCCAGCATAAAGCGCCTTTGTCGCGGGCCATTTCAGATAGCATTTTGGAGGGTTTTTCCCCGGCGGAAAGATGGTACGTACAGCTTCGTTTCAATGCGCTGGAGGCGATTTTCAGTATACCGGTATACGTCTTGAAGATGGTATCAGGCGTTTTATTTGTATGCAGGTTAGCCCGTAGAGCGGGGATCTTAAATATCCGAACGTCTTCACTGACTGCAATGACCGTAATGACATCACCAGCCAGCACCGCAGATGTTACGAAAAAAGTTGTTTTAAACGTACCTGAATTGCCTTGTGGATCACCCATCTCTGCAACCAGTGCTGCGCCGTATTTTGTTTTCCAGTCATCAATTATGGTGCCGGTAATGTCGTGAATTTCCAGTTTCAGCAATGGTGCTCGCAGGTTTGCCTTTTCCACATATACGGCAGTGAATATCCACTCCCTGGGCACTTTGTTTCCGTTGATGGTAATGGACTGTAGAAAGTATTGCTGTAGCTCCTGGGACATGGCTTACCCCATTCTCAGAGAGGTTTCAGTAATAATTCGTTTCGCGTCCAGCTCCCAGGCGGTGATCACGTCTGCTATAACACTAATTGCCGTTTGTGCAGCATAAATACGCTCTTCCCCAATTGGGGCTGAAACATCAGTAAAACTGATGTCTTTAGCATCCTGAACCGCGCAAATTAGCGGGACGGGTACTCGTACCAGCGGGGTTGTTGCTTCAAACTGCGTTCCTGCCATCAAGCGAAGACGTGCTCCTAGCGAATTACACATCAGACTCATGGTCGCCTTATCCGTCGCCATTAACGTAACGTCATACGTCAGATTTGCCTGGGTGTATTCCAGGGCTACTAAAGGCATACCGCTGCCAGGTTCGCAGAAGTGATCACAGCTTTTGCGGTCTATCTGCTGGTCATTGTTGATATAGCTGATATCCATTGAGCGCGAGATATTAATCAGAGGGAGCGCATCGCGATTAATGTTAGGATTCTCTGGCTTTCTCCCTTGCCCGGCATTAGCACGGCGAACCGCTTTAAGGAACTCGACCGCGTTATCAAAACGGGCAACATAAACACGCTCCGCTGGTGGGCGACTCAGGAATGATGCAAAGCGCCTTTCTTCTTTTGCTGGTTCCACCAGCGTTACGTCAGAAAAAATGTCGCTGATTAGCGTAGCAAAAGCGTTATCCACTCTTTCCAGACCAGTTGTCTGGAATTTTCCAGTACGCGTTGTCTGCCACTCGCCAATGCGGGACAGGAGAGTTTTGTTGGATGTCATTCGATCACTCCGTTTTGAGTGGTATCAAAGTTCCTGGCCGGGATGCAGTAATAAAGGGAGCCGACGTGTTGTGTTCCGTAGCTGAAGATTCGGTGCACGTACCACCAGCGGCGGGCGAGGCCATTCGCCATTTCTTCGTTCCATTCCAGGATTGAACCAACAGGTACGTTGTTTGCAGCAATACGCAGGATTAGCACTTCATCAGCAAGACCATCCTGTTCTCCATCGGCATCAATGGCATGAAACGAATCCCTTCCGTCCGGGTTGTCCAGGACGTATACGATTTCCGGTTCCAGATAGGTAAGCTCACGCTGGTTGTTGTCCAGTTGTGTGAATGACTCTTCACCTGTTTCATCGTTTACGACGCCATAGGTGCCATCAGCCGGGCGATATAAAAGCGCCTCGAATGCGTCAGGGCTTGATTCAATAATGAGCATCCAATCGGCGCGGATCTGGTCGTTGAACGCTTTGTGTCCGTTATATCGGGTTTTAAGCTGCTGGTTTGGTTCTCTGTTAGCGAGCGATGCCGGTAGGGGGGCGATGTCAGGTTCAATCACTTCCGTAACAGAGTCACCAGCATTATCAGGCCAATTATCATGGCGGCTATCAGCTTCGGTGGCAGCGTGTTCTTCCAGAATACTGAATGGCCCTGTACTGACCTTCCCATTTTCCGTTGTGCTTCCTTCATTCGCTTCAACCGTCGTTGTCTCTTCTCTCTGCGTGCTGTCATGTTCTGTTCCCTTTCTCATCAGGCTTGCATCATCAGCAAGCCATTCATCAAAACGGCCCATAAGCGTCCTCAAAGGTCGATTTATCAGGTATCGAAAGGAAGATTTTCGGGAGATTGTGATTTGTTTGCTGACAGGAGATTTATGTAGATTGGGGAGGCGAAAACTATCAGAGGTGCGGTATCATTGCTCGGTTGAAATTTAAGGAGAGACAGTGAGTCAGGAAGTTGAAAAGTGGCGAGCATTTGAACACCCTGATGGTGTTATTCGTGATTTGTCATTTCTTGATGCTCATCAGGCTGTGTTTGTTCAGCAACAAGAAGGAAAGCAACCGATAGAGTATCGCTTTTGGGTTACGTACTCTTTTCACTGCTTCACAAAAGACTATGCACACCAGACTGAGGAAGAGAAACAGGCGTTAATGTACCACGCCCCTAAAGAGTCACGTCCATTTTGTGAGCGTCGCTATAATCTTGCCAAACTTCACTTAAAAGAGGCAATTCTGTCATTGTCGGAAGGTAAGGTGATCCATGCCGGATACGGAAGCTATGCCGTTATTGAGGTAAATATTGGGGAGGGTAACAAGGAGTATTATTTTGTTGCGTTTAAGGCTTTCAGGGAAAAGAAAAAGTTGCGGTTACACATCACTAGCGCCTACCCGGTATCAGAAAAACCAAATGGCAGGTCAGTGAAGTTTTTCGCAATCGCATACAATCTGTTAAGGAACAAACCGCTTCCTAAGCCACCAAAATAACAAAGCCCACCTTAAGGTGGGCTTCGCCAGAAATTTTTTTCTGGTATTCAGAACGCCATTACCGGACTTTGCCTTGACCAAGTATCACAACTGGCTTGACCTGTTATGATAGCTGGTTGCGGGATGTCTGAATTTCTTCAGTCTGCTGCATCCTCGAAGGTTTGGTTCAACATGTACCATTCCTTCACCGTCATAATAGTGTACTATTCACGTCCTTGCAAACACTTATACATTTTTTACGTTGTTCTTCACATACGCCATGAACATCTTTTCGGCTTGTGCTGGTGGTGTTCCTGCCATAACAAGCGCATCAATGAACGCCTGCTTCTTCAGTGCGAACTGATCAGCAAGGCGTTGCTGAAGTTCCTTGTTTTTCTGCTTCTCCCGTTGCAAAGCAGCTTCTTTTGCCGCTGCCCGTTTTTTCTGTGCGTCGGATAACTTTCTGGCCCTGGTCAGTTGGTCGCGCAGCTTGTCGATCTTACCGTTGTCCTTTGCCAGTTTTGAGCTTAAAGCTGCCTGGCGTTTCTGATAGAGCTTCCATTCACGTTTAGCTGCCTCAACATTCGTTTTGCTGCTACGGTTTCGATTGAACGCCTTCTCGTCTTCTTTTGTGAAGTGTTTTGTCGTGCGGCGGCGATCGTCACCAAAGGCAACTTGCGTTGCAGCTTTTTGCAGGGCGCGAGCAATACTCATCTGCCAACTGGCAGACTGTAGTCGTGTCATTGAGTGGATCACATGTTTACAGGCGACGCCTTGCAGCTTAGGGTTGCGAACTTTTGGATAGGCGTATTCTTTTGGCGGGGCCAGGGCAAAGTTACCCGCAGTGGCGATGTAGCGATACCAGTATTGATGGCGACCGCAGTCACAATCGAAAGACACTCGCCCGGCACACAGTGATTTTGTGACTTTCAGGGCTGATTTATCGTCTTCTGCGATGTCATCGACCATCTGATCCCATTCTTCAAAACGTACCCGGACAATGTGGTGCTGGTGAACGGATATATCGGACGCTTCCACGCGGATATTAATCACATTGTGACGAAGAGATACGGGCGTAGCTCTTTTGATACCAGAACCGTCGTCTACGGCGTTATTTGCTCGCTTAATATCGATAGCCTGGCTGGACGCTACCAGTTGTGCGTATGTAATGCCAGCCGTCTTGCTGTCGTATTTTTCGCGTGCTTTGCTTCGCAGCTTTTCGAAGCCTTTCAGATCGTCACGCGTAAAGAACGTGCCGCCTTTCTTTTTCCCCAGCTTAAGAATGTCTTCGGCTGATTTATTCCTAAGCCTGCCCGGTAATGGTGCCAACTTACTGATTTAGTGTATGATGGTG
>ULSU01062029.1_pt1 | contig 22872 bp, 20 predicted proteins | sample 1956941 | NCBI WGS metagenome assembly ULSU01 (sample SAMEA4835715, study PRJEB28245) | human gut metagenome | biome: gut microbiome; material: fecal sample | place: Denmark | collected 2008
ACCAAACGATGTGTTTAATTATCCTGCAAATACAATCGTTCCACCAGTTAATATAGCAGCACAGGATGAGTTTGGAGATGAAAAAGATGATTTATCTGATATGTCAGATGAGGAACTTCGACAGGCTATCTATGAACTGGAGGATACTACTATGCTCCGCTTAGGTCAGATGAGCCGAGAGGAGCTGGAAAAAGAATACGATGGAATTGAGGTGGATATGGATGAATAAATCGACACTTCCAGTTGGAATTAAAACATTAATAGGCTGGAAAAATAAGGGTACATTGACTTTTGATAATCCCATACAGCGTAGTGGTTCTCAGTGGACTCTCTTACAGAAAAGTTTACTAATTCATTCTATCCTTATGGGGTATCCTGTTCCAAACTGTTATTTCCTTAAGAGCAAAAATGAGAATGGAGATACTGTGTACGATTGCCTAGATGCGAAGCAGAGACTGACAAGTATTTTCGATTTTGCAGAAGGAAAATATGAGCTTCATTCTGCTACACCAGCTTGTACATTTGATGGCTGTGATTATGATCTTGCAAACCTTTCTTTTGATGAGCTGGCAGATGACTTGAAAGATGAAATTTTAGGATGCAGATTGAGTATCTTTTGTCTTGAGGAATGCACAGATGAGGAAGTGGAGGAGATATTTGCAAGGCTCAACAATTCTACACCATTAAGTCCGATACAGAAGTGTAGAAGTGTTATGTCAACAGAGCTTGCTCGTTGGACAAAAGAAATCTGTAAGATGGATTTCTTTCAACACAGCATTGGCTTAACGGTTGCACAACTTCGGAGAGAAGCAGATTTGGAGGTTTTGCTACAGAGTATGCTCCTGCTTGACTCAAGGCATGAAGGTTATGATGAATGGAAGGGCATTTCTACAGCGGAGGTTACGAAGTATTGCAAATACATTCGTGGAAAATATAATGATGATAAAAAACTTATGATTATGGAAATATTTGAATATCTTGGCAAGGCATTCAAAGAGCAGCATAAGTTCCTTAAAAAATCAAATATTCCGATGGTGGTTGTCCTTAGCAAGTTGGCTTTGGAAAATAATATTGAGCCAGAAAATTTCAAAGTATTCATTGATTCGTTCAGTAATTCTGTATGTGTTGATTATGAGACAAATACAGGTTCTGGAAATGTTAAGCGTGTTAAGACAGAGGGCAGATTAGTAGCAATTGCCACAGCTTTTGCAGACTATTTTGACTTGAATGATGTAAAAATCTTAAGTGTAAAAAAAGATGCCGATTCTGATGAAATAGAGAAATGTGATGATGAAAACTTTGAGGACGCTGTCGACACTAGCAGTTCTGATGAAGACTCGCCAATTATGGGTAGTTTTATGAACGAGCCTACGGAAGATGCTGAGGATACTGATGTTGAAGGTTCTGGCAAGGAGGATGTTGAAATTGAAGCAGGAGAAAATACAGGCATATCTGCTGAGAGTGAATAAGCTGTCGGGTGTAGTTTATAAAGGCTATCTTGCTGAAGTAGACAACTCTTTGGAGGCAGAGCAGAGATATGTTAATTTTAATGAAGCCAATGGTCTTATTGCAGTAGTTAGTATCAGCAATGAAATTGATGTAATCTGCAATGATGAGGGCAAAATCAGAAATTTTCCAATCAACAGATTCTTGGTTAGTGATGATGGTGTTGTTCTTGATATGCTGGTTGGTAATATTATGTGTGTAAGACATAACAGTGAGGGCGAATTCACATCAATAAAAGAAGATGATATTCCTATTATTGAGAGTCATTTGATACCTTTGATGCCAGATAAAATGGTAGATTACGAGGAGGCAAAGTAATATATGTCATGTTCAATCGATAAAAAAGAAGTTTATTCAGCGAGGTATCCTAAAGGGACTATTGTAGAGCTTACAGAGCCTATTGATGATAAGTACAGCCCAAAACCAGCAGGGAGCAGATTTAAAGTTGAATACGTGGACGATGCTCTACAATTACATGGGAGCTGGTTGGCACCTGCTTCAGGCAGTATTGCTATTGTTATAGAGCATGATAAATTCAAAGTAGTATCATAAGCATATAAATAAGCGACTGTTTTGATTCAGTCGCTTTACTTATACAATCTATTCAGGGGTAGTTGTATCAGGCTTTTTGTATTCTATGAGTGTTGAAATATCTACATCTAAATAATTGCAAAGTTTGCAGATTAAGTTTGTATCCATTCTTTGAAACTCATCTCGACAGTACCGATTAAAGTTACTACGAGGAATATCTAAGTCTTTGCATATTTTGTTTTTAGAGATACCTTTATCTGTAAGTATTTCATTTATGCGTAAGTGTAAAGTTCCGTAGTTACACATAATATCTCCTTTACTTTTTTACAGATATTGTATATAATAAGTGCTGATACAATAACTCACTATATAGCAACTCACTATAAAGAGAGTATTTACAAATATTATCAAATTATATAAATACGAAAGCGAGGATTTTTATGAAAAAGAAAAGGTTAGCCGTTAGTATAGCGGCAGTAGCACTTGCAGTTGCTACAGTTTTTACAGGAAGTAATCTTCCAAGTGTTAAGGCTGCGAATGTAGCGGACAAGACACAGATTGGCTTAGAAGTTGATGGAAAATATGAAGAGAAGCATATTTCCAAGGAAGATTCAGATGTTATCAACAAAGCATTTGGCTATGATTCAGGAACAAATTCTGTGATTGTATGTGGGGATGGTTCTGTTGGTTATATTGACTGGAACAAGAGCAGTATTCCATTTGATAAAGTATGTAAAACATATGTTTTTTGTCCTGTGTTATCAAGAGATGAAAGTGGAAATTTGCAGATTGAAAAGGATGCAGATGGTAACATAAAGGCAAAGAATGACAGTTGGGGCTATATGGGATGGGACGGAAATACAAGTAAGCCAGCCATTTTAGACGCAAATAGTTTTAGCATATTAAGCAGAGAAGCTTCTTTAGCAAGTTATGCTGATAGTTATATTAATGAAAGCTTAAGTAAGCCAGCATTGGACAATGTAGAACCAAACGATGTATATATTATAAGAGTGGCATTTACTACTGATGACGGACCAAATTATACAGCCGCTTTTTTGGATTATGAAGGAATCTATACGGATGAAGACAGATTAAACAGAACATTCGGCTACGTTGATTTCTGGATTCTCCCAGAAGGTGTATCAAGTGTCTTGAACTTCGCTGATGAAACTCCAGACCCAGCACCAAGCGATGAGACATATACCGTTGATTTAGGTGATTCACTTACTGTATCAAACGATACATTTAATGCAATCTTAGCTGAAAATGCCACAAAAGATGTTGTTATTAAGTCAAATAACAATGTAACATTTACTTTTGCAAAAGGCACCATGGCAAGTGTAGATGGCAAGACAGAGTATGATTTCTCTACATCAATTGTAAATGCATATGCAGATACAATGCCATCTTATATCACAAAAGATAATTTTGTATCACAGATTAACTTTAACTACTCAGGCAAGCTTCCAGCAACAGCAAACATCCGCTTCTATGCAGGAACAGAGTATGCAGGTCAGACACTTTACTATTCACTTATGAATGCTGACAATACATTTGCAGAGGTTCAGGCAGTAGTAGTAGATGCTGATGGTTATATGACTGTAAAGCAAGACCATTGTTCAAGCTATGTTGTAACAAAGACAGAGCCAAAGTTACCAAGCAACGATGATACAAAGACTGATGATGGAAATACCTCTAACAATGGCGGTTCATCTGATAATGGAAATACTTCTAACAATGATGGTTCATCTAATAATGGAAATGCTTCTGCATCAGATAAGAATGCATCATCTGGAAATACTACAGTATCAACAGATAAGAATGCATCATCTACAAATACTTCAGCTACATCACCAAAGACTGGTGATATGACACCAATCGCAATATATGTTGTGATGGCAGTTGTAGCAATTGGAGTAATCGTATTTGTAAAGAGACGAAAAACAGCATAATTGAGTATCAATATTATGAGCATAGTCAGACCAGTGATTCTTCGGAGTTGCTGGTCTTTTTGCATTTCATGAAGTATGTATGATTGCTCTGAACTGTTGTTTGTGGCTTGACTTTGACATTTGCCCACACAGCCTTTTTATACAACTATGGTCACTTCCTCGTCTATGGCTGTACGCTCGCCACAAATGGCACACGCAGGCTCACAGGGGCAAGCGTTTATGACTGGTTCTGAATGCTTGGATGGTCTCGCAAAATAAGGGGTAGATACCTAGCAGTGCTGTTTTTTTATGCGTTTTAATATGAAATAAATTTGTTTTAATTCCTGCTTATGAGTGTTTGGAGTTAATCATATCTGAACAGAGTCATTCTTATCACGAATAAATATAATTTTATCTGAAATCATTTATACTGTGCTGGTTATAGCCATTCTAAAAATGCATTAATCAGAACTGCCATGATTTAATATGTACTGATTATGTGCTAAGTGATTCTATCATGAAATAATACATTCTGCTTTTATAATGAGCTGGTCTATGTTGTATTCTGTCAGACTGGTGATTGTTCTTGACAATAGATTTTGTTTTAATCTGTTCTTTTATAAGCAATATGAATTATTATTACAATCGCAAATCAACAAATCCTTTTAGTAATTTCCCAAATTCCCAAGAAAATTGAATGATGTATAAATGCATAAATGTGAAAATATAGCAGTCATATAAAAACAAGAGACTGCTATGCAGAGATAAAAATAGTTGTATCTGTGTATAAATCAATATTATCTATAAGCCAGTTCTGTATTCCTTATCTACTTTGTCTAATAGCAAATCCTAAAGTATCCATAAGATTTTGAAATATTGACACAAGAGTGATTGGTGTCTTTGCTTGTGAAAATGAAACTGATTGAAAAAAGTGATGGATGTTTCGTAAATTGTAACACTTTATGGCAAATTTGAAATGCTGAACCTTGAATTATGGGCATTCCTGTTATTGGCTGAAAAATCAAATTGTTACAAAAAGTGATTGTTGGCTTTCTTCTTTATATTTTAGAGAAAGGCTCATCCTTTGGAAATCATACATAACCACCAAATGCCCTGCGTACTTTTTGGCAGAACTAGACACTTCAATAGCTTTGCACAAAGAGTTATAGTACCAGCAACCGTTCGGAAAGGTCTTAAAAAGTTCATTTGCTTGTATTTGCCTTATTTAGCCGATTTTATGGTTCAATGTCAAATACTCCGATGAGGCTTTTAAAAGTGGCACACAGCTCAAATTATGCGGTGGTATTTTGAACAGGCGGATATGTCGGTCTGAACTGGTATAGGTACTGGGTTCATTAAACCATGCTTTTACGCACTATCAAATATGAGGGTAAAAAATGGTTCAGAAATGTGGTATTTGCTATTTGCGGAGGTTCGCTCAGTTACAGGGACTTTTACGAACGAAAATAAACATTTAGTGGAAGGAGTCTTGTTATTATGGAATTTGGTTATGCGCGAGTCAGCACTACGCATCAGAATACTGACAGGCAGATTGAAGCTCTGCTTGAGTATGGCATTCCAGAGAGAAATATCATTGTAGACAAGCAGTCTGGTAAGGATTTTAAAAGGGTGGGATATCTTGCTTTGAAGAATACAATGCTTCGAGCAGGAGATACCTTAGTTATCAAGGAACTGGACAGGCTTGGCAGAAACAAGCAGATGATAAAAGAAGAACTGGAGTGGCTCAAAGCTCACGAGATCCGAGTGAAAATCCTCAATGTTCCAACATCTCTGATGGAGTGTGATGGTCAGGATTGGATACTGGAAATGGTATCCAATATTCTTATTGAGGTTATGGCATCTATTGCAGAGGATGAGAGACTGAAAAATCATCAACGCCAGTCTGAAGGAATACAGGCAGCTAAAAATAGGGGTGTTGTGTTTGGCAGACCTACTGTGAGAAAGCCAGAAAATTATGAGGCTGTTATGGAAAAGGTTGCAAGTGGGGATATGAAAGCTGTTGAAGCAATGCGAGAGATGGGGATTAAGAAAACCACTTTTTATAAGCTGAAAAAATTATATCCGATGGAGGTGACTGTATGAGTGTCGAGGATGGTATCAGAAATTTTGTGGAAAAAAATCCTAAGTATAATATTTACGAAAACTACTCAGGTCGTGGAATGTTTGGCAGAACTTGTTTAGGTGTAGTAGTTAGCCAGCAGGATTCATTCATGGACTTTATTATTAAGCTCACAAAGTATCTGGATGACAATGGTATTGAAGATGTTGATTTCTCATTGGAGGGGGTATCCTACGATGCCTTGGGCTTAGACACGATTGTGTATTTCCCAAATATAGGGGGGATTGTGTATGACTAAGTTAGCAAAATGGCATGTTGAAGAAATTTTGGAAAATTTTGTGTTGGGAGGCTTTCCTGTAAAGGATGATGATAGGTTCTTAGCTTGTTCATCTATTCTTACATCTATGATTGATACGGTTGAGGTTGATGAGCCTAACAAGGCTTTTATTTTCCATACAATGTCTGGCAGTGAATACCTTTGTCCATTCGAGGACATTAGATGGACTGATAGGTTTGCCGAATTTTCCAAAGACAATTTGGAGCGTTTAAAGGTTGTTCCGCATTTTGTAGACGAAGCAATAAAATTAGCTCATGAAAAAGAAAGTTCTTTTGTTGCTTGGTTAGAGAAGGAAATCTTTAATGGAGATTTATTCATTGAAATAGGAGCTGGTAGCATTTTAAATGTTCATTTCAAATATGAGGATAAAGTTCATCGCTTAAGTAATCAGATACATATGGGAATGTTTAAGGATTCTTATCTATACCAGCTTTCAGGGATAGTTGATTTTCGTCATTATGAATTTATTGGCGGTTCAGTAAACACTTACCATATGAGCGATTCAATTAAGAGATTGGTTGTAAACAATATAGGCAGCAGACCTGTAACTATAGGCAATGTAGTTTATAGGCATGGAGTAACTGTTACTCTTGTAACTGAAGAAAACCATCCAGAAGGACTGATTAGTCCTGATGCATTCAATGGCAAGAGTTTACTTAGTGATTTTATGGAAGGAGTTGATTTGCTTGATTAAAGTTATTCTTTACCACCCAGGACAATATGGTGTATTTAGTGATGATACATACCATGTATGTGAAGATGTGTATGCTAGATTTGAAATGCTTGTAGGGAATGAAGAATTTCCTTTTCGAGATGAGGCATCTATAGCTTTTCTAAAGAAGAGAAATTGCAGTTTCATAGAAGGTGATAGATATGCTATTCGTAATGGAGCTGATATTGATAGAGTTTTTCCTATCACATATATCAATAGGTGTGAGCAGGAAGGTCTTATTTTAATTAGCAATTCACAAAAGGGTATCTATACGCATACAAAGCATCTTGACCGCTTAGTTATCAATGCTTTAAAGAAATTAGATATTGATATCTTGCTTGCAGTATGTGTGGATGAGGATTATGTCTATGGTATTTTATCTGCAGTAAAAGATTTTGAAGCAGTTAATTTTGACTATGGTGAAAACTTATTTACTTTCTGTCGTAAGTTTGATTATGACTGGAAACGAGATCTACCAGATATAGCTCAATTAATAGACATGAAATATCCAGAGGGTTGTGAAGTTATCTTAACTTACAAAGAATGGTTTGAGGCTGGTGTAATTTGTGATAAGAAAATATTTGCAAAAACACTTTTAAAAGAAAAGCTGAGAAGTAGAAGACTTGCTATTATGTTGATTGATTTTATGAAAGACAAGTCAGTCAGGTTGTCAAAAATCAATTCAACAAAGAACCCAGATACTAGACTTCTTTTTGATGATCTGCCATCTGTTGCAGATGATGTAAAGAGGACATTTTATCTAATTATTGATATTGATGAAACTATCCGCAGTGAAAGAGATATAGTTGATTATTGTATCTATGGTGGTTGGATAAATAAAGAGTTTGTCGAGGTATTGGGTAAGGAAGAAGCCTTACCTATATTTGAGGACTTGATTCCATTTATTCTTAGAGAGGAGATGATTTTATGTGGCTGAGTTACCATGTTCCTTGTTTCTATATTAATCGGGGTGGTATATGTGCCTGTTTCAACAAAGATTTCAAAGCAGAGCTTTTAAAAGGTTTAGAAAAAGAGGGAGTTACCTATATTAAGCTGGAAACAGTCAAAGTAAAAATGGGTGATGATTTTGTGGCTGAGGAGATTTTAAGTTTTTATACAGATGATAAAAATACACATGAAAAACTACAGACTTTCCTCGATATTTTTGATGATGCAGTTAATAAGTATGAGTCAGATTTAAAACAGAACTGTTATTTCTTTGAATTTGATGGTTGTATGTTATATGTGTATTGCTCAGGGGGAACTACAAGAAAACGTAGTCGTATATCACCAGTAATTAGAAAACTTGAAGAAGTATGGAGGGAGCATCCAGACCTGCGTTTGGGACAGCTTTTAATTGATTGTGCTGGAGATAAGGATTTATTTAGCTTGGAAGATGATGAGCTGTTGGAGGCACTGGAAAGGTTTGGCGATAATCTGTGAATTTATATATCAGGGACTTGCATTTTGGACATAAGGCTGTTTCATAAAAAGCCAGTGTCGAGATTATTATTTTGAACTGGATAATGACATGGTAACAATAAAAGCAGTTTTTAATTTGTGTGCGTGACCAGCTCATGGGGAGAAAAATTATAACACGATTTTTAAACAGGTGAGCTGGTGTTTGAATGGTTGAGAAAGCTATTAAAACTTCAAGTTTATTTTTTCAAAAGAATATTTTGTCCGTTCGCAAAATTAAAAACAGCTTTTTAGAAGGCAAAACCTAAAATGGAAAATTTGCACCTAATATTTATAAAAAATTGAATTGACACTTTATATCGTGTATGCATAGCGTCTCCGTTTTTTGAGACAAATTCTATTGTTTGGAGGAAAGCTATATGGTGTCAGAAGATGTAAACAAAATTGTAAAAAACGAAAGGAAGGTGGTAAAAGTGGAAAGCAGAGTCTATCGTCCAGAAGAAATTATGACTATCATGGGGCTTAGCAAGTCAAAGACCTATCAGTTTCTGAATGATGTGTATAATAAAAAGTCACCATTCAGAGTGATAAAAATTAACACTGTCATCAGAGTGCCGAAGGAGGGATTTGACGAATGGTTGGCAATAAAATAGCAGACATCTGCCCTGTTAAAGGGCAGATTGACAGAAATGCAAGGTTTAATGGCATAAGCTGGCAAATTCGCATAAAACTCTTTGATGAAAATAAAGAGGTTCAATATAAGCTGAAAAAAGGATTCTTGACAGCAGATGAGGCAAATGATGCTAAAGAAAAATACGACAGTGACTTTAAAAGAGATGCCAGACGCTATGGACTTGCAACAGAATATTCTAAGGATTTGTCATTAAAGGCATATCTTGAATATTTTTTGGAAGAGATTCTGGCTTCATATTGTCAGGCAACAACTATGATGGTCTATAGGTATACACTATATAAGCATATTTTGCCTGACTGGAAATCAGACACAATGCTTGCTAAAGTGACTGATGAAGAATTAAATCAGTTATTAGATGCAGTTGCAAAAACATCTAAGATAGCAGCAAATAAGGCAAGAGAATTTCTGTATCTTGCTTTAAGGCATGCTTACTATAATGAAAAAAGAATAAATAATCTTCCTGTGCTGAAAAAGTGCCCCAGACCAAAGCAAAAGGTTAATACATTGAATAAAGAAGAACTGAGAAAACTGCTTGATGCAGCAGTCAAGAGCAATTGGTATCTTGAAATTCTTTTAGCCCTTTTTCTGGGATTGAGAAAGGGAGAAATCAGGGGTTTGAAGTTTTCTGATTTCGATGATGAACAGCAAACAGTAATGATTCAAAGACAGTTGAGTGTTGATAAAGAGTATTATGACTCAACATATGAAAAGAAAACTTCAAAGCCTGTTATTAAAGCTCCTAAAACAAAAAATTCCGTTAGAAAGCTTCATGTTCCAGACTATGTCTGGGCAGAAGTATTAAAGAGAAAAGATACTATAGAGGCTCGAAAAAATTGCATAGGTGAGAAATATGTGGATAACGATTATGTGTCGTGTGATGAGCTTGGAAAACCAAGAGGTGAGACATCAATTAATACTGCATTAAATAAGTTATGTAAGCGGAATGGTATTAAACATATGACAGTTCATGGGTTGAGGCACTGTTACGCATCTATTTTATTGGAACTGGGGTATGACTTGCCTACAATAAGTGGTTTATTAGGACACAGTTCTGTTAATACAACATATGAAATGTATGCAGAGGTTATAGATGGAAATTCTGAGATCTTGACTTGTCTGAATGAATTGTATGCTATGGATGAGGAGGATTAAAATGCAGTTAGGTTTGGAAGAATATATATCTTTTGAAGTGAAAAATGTCAAAAAGATTAAAGGACATTTTGGTTTCATTGTTGTATTAAACTACAATGATGATTCAACGAAGACCCAGCAACACGCTGGGTTTTTGACTAAGGAGGAGGCAAATAGAGAAAGAGAGATAACAATTGGTCATCTTCATGAAAGAAAGTATCTTGTATATGGTACAGTTTTGTTTAAGGACTATATAAGACACTGGCTGGATGATATTATAAAAAATAGAGTCGGCAGCTATAATACATACTATAATTATAATTCTGTGGTATGTAATCATATAATCCCAGTATTGGGAAATAAAATGATGAAAATGATTAATACTGCGGATATTGTAAGACTGTATAGAAAGGCAGGAGAGTATTCTAAAAGTGTTGCGGAGCAGGTAAGGACTATAATAAAAACTTGTCTTGGCTATGCTGTTAAAGAAAAAGCTGTTGCAGTTAATGTGGCACTAGGGGTTAGAATGCCAAAAAGTTTAAATATAGGAAATTATCATACCAGAACTATTGAAAGTAAAAATACGCTTACACTGGAACAGGTAAAGAAATTGATAGAGGGGAGTAAGGGGAGCAAAATTCATTTGATGATACTTTTTAATGTCGTTATGGGACTGCGGTGTTCAGAGATAATTGGTATTAAATATTCAGATATTGATTTTGTTGAGCAGAAGCTTACGGTCAGAAGACAGCTTGGAAGAGACATCAAGAAAAACGATAGTGAGCTGGATGCAAAAACTTATACAAAGCAGGAAATTGCTACAAAAACACCATCCAGTGTGAGAACTATTGATATTCCTGATATTGTATATGATGCGATTTTAGAGCAAAGAAAATTGTATGAGGCTTCTAAGAGCAGGAGAAGTAAATATTTTTGGGATTTAGACTATGTCTGTTGCAGTTCATATGGAAGACCTAGGAGCAAAAATTTTCATTTTCAGCATTTCAAGAAATTACTGAAAGATTTGGAACTGCCGGATGTCAGATGGCATGATTTAAGAGGAACATGTGCAACGATTCTTCTCTTAAATGGAATGAGTCCAAAGGCAATCGCAGAAAATCTTGGACATGCATCTGAGATTGTGACGATAGATAATTATATTGATAAATCAAAATTGTCTGTTGTTAAGCTGGATAGATTAGATTCTTTTATTGCAGCAGTTGTACCGATGGATAATAATGATAAGGTGACAAATGACTTCAGCAAGAATACACCTGATATAGGTAAATATATTATGGGTTGACATGAATAACGGAGAACAGATGTTCTGAATTAGATGGACAAAGTCTATTTTTTGTAGTAAAATTAAGCATGTAAGTGCATACTATGAAAATGTTGACTTTGTCTTTTTTAGAAGTATTTTGTAAAAACCTTATTTCTGATTTAGTAAACATATAATCAGGATATTCCAACTATTTACAGTTTTCTTTTTGGTGACCAAATTGTTACTTTGGAGGCAATTTCGGATTTACAGCGTATGTAAGAGTAACAATCAGTTGGCTTATAGAAGTCAATTTTACTATAAATTTCAGGAAGGAGAGGGCATTATGGAGTTTAAATTACATGCCCCATATGAGCCTACTGGTGACCAGCCACAGGCAATAAAAGCCTTGGTAGACGGGTTCAAAGAAGGCAACCAATTCGAGACTTTACTAGGGGTTACAGGTTCGGGCAAGACCTTTACTATGGCTAATGTCATTGCAGCTCTTAATAAGCCGACACTTATCATAAGTCATAATAAGACCCTCGCAGGACAATTGTACTCTGAATTTAAGGAATTTTTCCCCGAAAATGCGGTGGAGTACTTTGTTTCCTATTACGATTATTATCAGCCGGAGGCATATGTGCCACAGACGGACACTTATATTGCCAAGGATTCTGCGATCAATGAGGAGATTGATAAATTGCGCTTGTCTGCCACGGCAGCACTTGTAGAGCGTAAAGATGTGATCGTGATCGCCTCGGTTTCCTGTATCTATGGTCTGGGCAGCCCGGAGGACTACCTTGGAATGATGGTTTCTCTGCGTCCGGGAATGGAGAAGGACAGAGATGAGGTCATCCGTGCACTGGTCGATATCCAGTACACAAGAAATGACATGGATTTTCACCGTGGTACATTCCGGGTGCGCGGTGACACGGTAGAGATTTTTCCGGCAAACTACAGCGATACGGCGATCCGGGTGGAATTTTTCGGAGATGAGATTGACCGGATCACCGAGATCGATGTGCTGACAGGGGAAGTCAAGTGCAGTCTGGAACATTTTGCAGTTTTTCCTGCTTCACACTATGTTGTTCCGATGGAAAAGATTCAGAAGGCTTGTGTGAATATCGAAGCAGAAATGGAAGAGCGCGTAAAGTATTTCAAGGGGGAGGACAAGCTGCTGGAGGCACAGCGTATCGCAGAGAGAACCAATTTTGACATTGAGATGTTGAAAGAAACAGGATTCTGCAGTGGTATTGAAAATTATTCAAGACATCTTGCAGGACTTCCGGCGGGAGCAACGCCACATACATTAATGGACTATTTTAAGGACGACTTCCTGATCATTGTGGATGAGTCGCATATCACGATTCCACAGATCGGAGGAATGTATGCGGGTGACCAGTCCAGAAAATCAACGCTTGTTGATTACGGATTCAGACTTCCTTCTGCAAAAGATAACAGACCTTTGAATTTTGAAGAGTTTGAGAGTAAAATTGACCAGATGCTTTTTGTTTCCGCGACACCAAATACGTATGAAGATGAGCATGAGTTACTCCGTGCAGAGCAGATTATCCGGCCAACCGGTCTGCTTGATCCTGAGGTGGTAGTCCGGCCGGTAGAGGGACAGATTGATGATCTGATCGGAGAAGTGAATAAAGAGACGGCAAAGAAGCATAAGGTTTTGATCACAACTCTGACCAAAAGAATGGCAGAAGATCTGACGGACTATATGAAAGAACTCGGTATCCGTGTAAAATATCTGCATTCGGATATTGATACTCTGGAGCGTGCAGAGATTATCCGTGATCTGCGTCTGGATGTGTTTGATGTCCTGGTCGGAATCAACCTGCTCCGGGAAGGACTGGATATTCCGGAGATCACACTTGTGGCGATTCTGGATGCAGACAAAGAGGGATTCCTGCGTTCTGAGACATCCCTGATCCAGACGATTGGACGTGCGGCGCGTAACAGCGAGGGACATGTTATCATGTATGCGGATAAGATTACGGATTCCATGCGCAATGCGATCGACGAGACAGAACGGCGACGCAGGATCCAGCAGGAATATAATAAAGAACACAACATCACGCCGAAAACAATTCAGAAGTCTGTCCGTGATCTGATCAGTGTATCTAAGAAAGTGGCACAGGAGGAACTGAACTTCAAGAAAGATCCGGAGTCCATGAACAAGGAGGAACTGACGAAGTTGATCGCAGATATTCAGAAGAAGATGCAGAGAGCAGCGGCAGATCTGAACTTCGAGGCGGCAGCAGAATACCGCGACCAGATGCTGCAATTGAAAACAATGCTTCAGGATTTATAATAATAAGGTGGAAAGGCAATTGCTTAATAAAATATAGAAGGGTGCAGATATATGAAAACATCAGAGAACCGCAAATACATCAAGATACGCGGTGCGAATGAACATAATTTGAAGAATATTGATGTGGATATTCCGAGAGATGAATTTGTTGTGCTGACCGGACTTTCCGGTTCCGGTAAATCATCTCTTGCGTTTGACACGATTTATGCGGAGGGACAGAGACGGTATATGGAGTCATTGTCCTCCTATGCAAGACAGTTTTTAGGACAGATGGAAAAACCAAATGTTGAGAAAATCGAAGGGCTTTCTCCGGCAATTTCCATCGATCAGAAATCCACAAACCGGAATCCGAGGTCAACGGTGGGAACGGTCACGGAGATCTACGACTATTTCCGGCTGCTTTACGCTAGGATCGGAGTGCCACATTGTCCAAAGTGTGGAAAAGAGATCAAAAAACAGACGGTCGATCAGATGGTCGATCAGATCATGGAGCTGCCGGAGCGTACTAAGATCCAGCTTTTAGCACCGGTGGTCAGAGGAAGAAAAGGAGAGCATCAGAAGTTTTTCGAGCAGGCAAAGCGAAGCGGTTATGTCCGTGTCGTTGTAGATGGAAATCTCTATGAACTGTCTGAGGAGATCAAGTTAGAGAAGAATAAAAAGCACAACATCGAGATTGTTGTGGATCGTCTTATGGTAAAACCGGGGATCGAAAAACGACTGACAGATTCCATTGAGAATGTGCTGCAGCTGGCAGACGGATTGATGATCGTGGATGTGATCGATGGAGAACCAATTCAGTTTTCTGAGAGTTTTTCATGCCCGGACTGCGGTATCAGTATCGATGAAGTGGAGCCGAGAAGTTTCTCTTTCAACAATCCGTTTGGTGCGTGTCCGACCTGCTTTGGACTTGGATATAAAATGGAGTTTGACATTGATCTGATGATCCCGGATAAGAGGTTGAGCATTTCGGAGGGGGCAATCCAGGTGATGGGCTGGCAGTCCTGCACCGATAAGAGCAGCTTCACCTATGCGATTTTAAAAGCGCTGACGGAAGAATATCATTTTTCACTGGATACACCGTTCCGGGAATATCCGGATGAGATAAAAGATGTTTTGATCAATGGAACACACGGAAAAGAACTGAAAGTACGCTATAAAGGACAGCGCGGTGAGGGCGTGTATGATGTCGCATTTGACGGTCTGATCCGCAATGTGCAGAGAAGATACCGTGAGACTTCCTCTGAGACGATGAAAGCAGAGTATGAACAGTTTATGCGCATCACGCCGTGTGAATCCTGCCATGGACAGCGTCTGAAACCGGAATCCCTCGCAGTAACGGTTGCGGACAAAAATATTTATGAGATGACCTCCATGTCGGTGAAGAATCTTAAGACGTTTGTAGATCAGATGGAACTCACAAAGCAGCAGCATCTGATTGGCGACCAGATTTTAAAAGAAATCCGTGCAAGAGTGGGATTTTTAAATGAGGTTGGACTGGATTATCTGTCATTGTCGAGAGCGACAGGAACACTGTCCGGTGGTGAGGCACAGCGTATCCGTCTTGCAACCCAGATTGGTTCCGGTCTTGTGGGAGTTGCCTATATTCTGGACGAACCGTCGATCGGACTGCACCAAAGAGACAACGATAAGCTTCTGGGGGCATTGATGAATTTAAGAGACCTTGGCAACACGCTGATCGTTGTGGAACATGACGAGGATACGATGAGGGCGGCGGACTACATTGTGGATATCGGACCGGGAGCCGGCTCACATGGTGGACAAGTGGTTGCGTGCGGCACTGCAGAAGAGATCATGCAGAACCCGGATTCTGTCACAGGGGCATATCTGAGCGGAAGAATCCAGATCCCGGTTCCAAAGGAGCGCAGAAAACCGACAGGCTTTCTAACGATCAAGGGCGCAAGGGAAAATAATTTAAAAAATATCGACGTGGATATTCCGTTGGGCGTTATGACCTGCATTACCGGTGTTTCGGGTTCTGGAAAGAGTTCGCTGACAAATGAGATTTTGTACAAACATCTGGCGAGGGATTTAAACCGTGCAAGGTGCATTCCGGGAGAACATGACGATATCCTTGGACTGGAGCAGCTGGACAAGGTGATCGATATTGACCAGTCGCCGATCGGCAGAACGCCGCGTTCAAATCCGGCGACTTATACCGGTGTCTTCGATATGATCCGCGATCTTTTTGCGGGAACACCGGATGCAAAGGCAAAAGGATATAAAAAAGGACGTTTCAGCTTCAATGTGAAAGGCGGACGATGTGAGGCATGCTCAGGGGATGGAATTATCAAAATTGAGATGCATTTCCTGCCGGATGTCTATGTGCCTTGTGAAGTGTGCGAAGGAAAGCGGTATAACAGAGAGACACTTGAAGTAAAATATAAAGGAAAAAACATTTATGATGTGCTGGATATGACAGTGGAGGAAGCATTGGAGTTCTTTAAGAACGTGCCGTCCATTGAACGCAAGATCCAGACTTTATATGATGTGGGACTTTCCTATGTAAAACTTGGACAGCCATCTACGGAACTGTCCGGTGGTGAAGCACAGCGTATCAAACTTGCAACAGAACTCAGCAAGCGCAGCACAGGTAAGACCATTTACATTTTGGATGAGCCGACAACAGGGCTTCATTTCGCAGATGTGCACAAATTGATCGAGATTCTGCGCAGACTTTCAGATGGAGGTAATACCGTAGTCGTCATTGAACACAATCTGGATGTCATCAAGACCGCTGATTATATCATCGATATGGGACCGGAAGGTGGAGACGGCGGCGGAACTGTGATCGCCAAAGGAACACCGGAGGAAGTTGCCAAAGTGAAAGGATCCTATACCGGACAGTATGTAAAAAAATATCTTAAGAAGTAGATAGCAGGATGTATGCTTAGCGTACATTCTGCTGCAATGGACAGAGATGTGATACACCGCTGATTAGCGGTCGTCATAACAAAAAAGGTGTCTCGCATGAGACACCTTAAAATTTCGGGGAGTGCTCCTCCGATATCCGTAGATATCGAAGAAGCATGAGTTATGAAAAATTATATTAGCCGACTTAATAAGTCATATTAGCTAGTACTATTATAATATAAAAAGAAAATGTGACCATTTTGTGATGAAAAAATAAAAAAAATCTTATGAAGCATCATTTATTAAAAAAATCTTATTTTTCTTGAAAAATAGGATTTTCTGGAAAAAAAACTTTGAAAAATATAACTTTTTGTATATAATAAGATTGTATATGTAAAAATAGGAGTAGTATCGTACTTCTTATTTTAATAGTGCAGAAGAAAAAAGTGATTTTTAATGTATTTCCGTATATCTCATACAGGAAAATATTGACATACATTCCAAACAATTCCAGAAAGGGGAATATCATAATTATGATGAGTACAGATATTGGTATCGATCTGGGTACCGCAAGTATATTAGTATATATCAAGGGCAAAGGGGTTGTATTAAAAGAACCGTCTGTTGTCGCTTTTGACCGTGATACAAATAAAATCAAAGCCATTGGGGAAGAGGCGAGATTAATGCTCGGCAGAACACCGGGGAATATTGTTGCTGTAAGACCACTCCGTCAGGGCGTTATCTCGGATTATACAGTTACGGAGAAGATGATCAAATATTTCATTCAGAAGGCTCTTGGCAAGAAAACATTCCGCAAGCCAAGAATCAGTGTCTGCGTGCCAAGTGGTGTGACAGAGGTTGAGAAGAAAGCCGTTGAGGATGCGACCTATCAGGCAGGAGCAAGAGAGGTTTCTATTATTGAGGAGCCGATCGCAGCAGCTATCGGAGCCGGAATTGATATTGCAAGACCTTGTGGTAATATGATCGTAGATATCGGTGGCGGTACAGCAGATATCGCTGTCATTTCTCTGGGCGGTTCAGTTGTGAGTACTTCAGTCAAGATCGCCGGGGATGATTTTGACGAGGCAATCGTCCGCTATATGAGAAAGAAACACAATCTTCTGATCGGTGAGCGGACCGCAGAGGATATCAAGATTAAGATTGGAACATGTTTCCCATTAGCACAGAATGAGACGATGGATGTGCGTGGACGTAATCTGGTGACAGGTCTTCCAAAGACAGTAACGGTCTCTTCAGAGGAGACAGAGGAAGCGCTGCGCGAGCCTACTTTGCAGATCGTCGAGGCAGTACACTCTGTATTGGAGAAAACTCCACCGGAGCTTGCTGCCGATGTTGCAGACCGCGGTATCGTACTTACCGGCGGCGGTGCATTGCTTCGCGGTCTGGAAGAACTGATCGAGGACAGGACCGGAATCAATACTATGACAGCAGATGATCCAATGACATGTGTTGCGATTGGTACAGGAAAATATGTAGAATTTTTATCTGGAAAACGTGATGACGATTAAGCTAATATTTCTGTCAGATCGACCGAAATACAATATTGGATAAAACGTGACTGACAGGTGGATATACAACGATTGATGCGAGGTGTAATATATGATCAAAGGCTTATATACAGCATATACAGGTATGGTGAATGAACAGAAGAGATTAGATGTTCTCACGAATAATCTGGCAAATGCAGACACAAATGGCTATAAAAAAGAAGGGACAACATCTCAGACGTTTGCGGATGAACTGGCAATTAAGATAAAGGATACCTCTTCTTATGGCCTGAATAAAAAACTTGGTGTGATCAGTATGGGTGTGCACCTTGGTGAGACTTATACCAATTATGATCAGGGAAGTATCAAAGTGACGGACAATGAGACAGATGTGGCATTGGCTGGAAATGGATTTTTTGCAATTGCTTTTACGAATAAAGCAGGGGAAACTTCTGTGAAGTATACAAGAGATGGAGCTTTTACCGTGAATACAGAGGGTTATCTGGTGACAAAGGATGGCGATTATGTGTTGAATCAGGCGGGTGCACAGAATACCGATCCGAATGCAAGGATCCGGTTAAATCCGAATGCGAAGATTACCATTGATGAGTTAGGGAATATTTATCAGAATGACCAGCTTGTTACAAGAATAGGCGTCGTTGATTTTGATGATTATAATTATATTTCCAAGTATGGTGAGAATCTGTATGATCTTGTGGATGGAGGACAGATCACAGCTTCTGATGCAAAGGTGCAGCAGGGGTGTATCGAAGGCTCTAATGTGAACGTTGTGGATGAGATGGTAAAGATGATCACTATCTCAAGAGCTTATCAGGCAGGACAGAAAGTGATCAATACGGTAGACGAGACATTGGACAAGACCGTAAATCAGGTGGGAAAAGTATAATATAAGGTACAGGTGGAGGAAATCAGACTATGATGAGAGCACTTTATACTGCAGCTTCCGGAATGAGAGCGCAGCAGACCAACGTAGATAATATTTCAAATAACATTGCGAATGTCAATACAACAGCATTTAAATCCCAGAAGACAGAGTTTAAATCACTGTTATATCAGACCATTCAGACCAGAACGACAAGTGCAAATGGTGAGGAAAAACCAATCGGAGCGCAGGTGGGACTTGGAACAAGAGTTGCGTCCAACACCACAAGCTATACGCAGGGTGCGCTGCTCGAGGATGAGAGCAAATCTGCTTTTGCAATCGAAGGAAATGGATTCTTTCAGGTGAGAGGGGCAGATGGGACAACTTACTATACCAGAAATGGTAATTTTAACTGGAGTATTGGTCCGACAGGAACAACCCTTACCAATACCGATGGATATCCGGTTCTGGATTCCAATGGAAACACCATTGTTCTTCCGAATAATGTCAATTCTGAGAAGGCGGTAGTGACAACGGATGGTCAGGTTGGCTATTATAACAATGCGGGTGCTTATGTAAGTATGAACCGGACAATTGGCCTCAGCCAGTTTAACAATCCTGCAGGCTTGGAAAAAGCAGGATCTAATCTTTTGAGAGCGACAAATGCATCCGGGGCAGCACTTAATGAAGCAGCCAATGCGAACCTCACAAGAAGTAAAATCCATCAGAGTTATCTGGAAGGCTCAAATGTACAGGTAGCAGATGAGATGGTAAATCTGATTGTGGCACAGCGTGCATATCAGTTAAACTCAAAAGCGATCACAACATCCGATGATATGTTAGAGCAGGCAAATAACCTGAAACGTTAGTTTTTTTACATTCTACAGGAGGCTGAAAAAATATGAGTATGTCAATTGACAGCATGGCATCCATGCTGAATACGACCAATACAGATGCAACAACCAATTACAATGCCAATGCATTGAAAAAATCATTAAACGGCGTATCTTCCGACACATCTGCGGATGAACTGATGCAGGTTTGCAAAGATTTTGAATCTTATTTCGTAGAAGAAGTCATAAAAGAGGTAAAAAAGAATTTACTCCCGGATGATGAGGAGAAAGATGCATCATTATCCACAATGACAGATTATACGATGGATTTTGCAGTGGAAAAGATTGCAGACGAACTCATTGATCAGGTTGGTGGTAACTTTACACAGTCATTGTATGAGCAGATGAAACGTAATTATAATATTGATTGATCAGAGTACATAGAACGATACCATTCATAGCAGGACTCAGACAGTGTCTGGTGTGAATGACAGAGATTAAGAATCACAGGCTGTCGCTTTAAGAGATTATTTCTTAATGCGGCGGCTTTTTGCTTTACGAATCATTTGGTTTCAGATAGAAAGAAATGGATTAGAAAGTTATGGAGAAATTAGCAGGATATGTGGAGCATATCATATACCGCAATACGGACAATGGTTATACAGTACTCAATCTGGTGAGCGGCGAGGATGAGATCACCTGTGTCGGCATTTTTTCGACGATCGCAGAAGGGGAAAATATTGAGGCGACTGGCGATTATACCGATCATCCCACGTATGGAACACAATTTAAAGTGGTGAGCTTTGAAGAGAAGGCGCCGGAAGATCAGGAGGCGATCGAACGCTACCTTGGATCGGGTGCAATCAAGGGAATCGGACTTGCAATGGCAGCCCGTATTGTGCGGAGGTTTAAGGAAGACACATTCCGGATCATTGAGGAAGAACCGGAGCGGCTTGTGGAAGTAAAAGGAATCAGCGAGCGGAAGGCAATGGAGATTGCAAGTCAGGTAAATGAAAAGCGTGACCTGCGGCAGGCGATGATCTTTTTGCAGCAGTTTGGAATTACTATGAATCTTGCGGTAAAAATTTATAATAAATATGGACAGGAAGTGTATGGGATCTTAAAAGAGAATCCGTACCGGCTTGCAGATGATATCGAGGGAGTGGGTTTCCGGACAGCGGACGATATTGCAGCAAAGGCAGGAATCCGGACGGATTCTGATTTCCGTGTGCGGAGTGGGATATTGTATACACTGCTTCAGGCGTCTGGTGAGGGGCATACCTTTTTGCCACAGGAGGAACTGACAGCAAAAACAAGTGAATTGTTGGGAATCGACAAAGATATCATCGAAAAAAATTATATGGATCTGTCAATTGACCGGAAAATCATTATGAAGCAGTCGGGAGAGCAGACGCAGATTTATTCAGCTTCTTTTTATTATATGGAAGCAAATACGGCAACAATGCTCCGAGAACTGGATATTGCCTATGATGTGGCAGATGTAGAGATAGAGCAGCGAATCAATAACATTGAGAAACAGACAGGAATGCAGTTGGATGAACATCAGGTGCAGGCGGTAAAAGAGGCGGTACGAAACGGTCTTTTGGTCATCACGGGTGGTCCTGGTACAGGTAAGACAACTACGATCAATACGATCATCCGATATTTTGAGATGGAAGGCATGGACATTTTTCTGGCAGCGCCAACAGGACGTGCCGCAAAAAGAATGAGTGAGACAACCGGATTTGAAGCGCGGACGATTCACCGCATGCTGGAATTAAATGGTGGCATGGAAGGAAGTGCCGGATTTGAACGTAATGAAACGAATCCATTGGAAACGGACCTTGTGATTATTGATGAGATGTCGATGGTTGACATAACACTGATGAATTCTCTTTTAAAAGCAATCGCACCGGGAACCAGACTGATCCTTGTAGGAGATATCAACCAGCTTCCAAGTGTCGGACCGGGAAGCGTGTTAAAGGACATCATCCAGTCGGAAGCATTCAATGTGGTTATGCTGACAAAAATTTTTCGTCAGGCGTCGACAAGTGACATCATTGTGAATGCACATAAGATCAATCGTGGGGAAGAGGTTTCCCTGGATAATAAAAGCATGGATTTCTTTTTTCTGAAGCGATATGAGGCAGATATCATCATCAATGTAGTACTTCAGTTAGTAAAGCAGAAACTGCCGAAATTCGTGGATGCAACACCGTATGATATTCAGGTGCTTACACCTATGCGGAAAGGTCTTCTGGGGGTGGAACGACTGAATGGGATCCTCCAGCAGTATCTCAATCCGCCGGATAAATCAAAGCGGGAAAAAGAGCATGGCGATATGGTATTCCGCGAGGGGGATAAAGTCATGCAGACCAAGAACAACTATCAGTTGGAGTGGGAAATCCGCACGAAATTTGGTCTCACTGTGGATAAAGGAATGGGAATCTTCAACGGTGATATGGGGATCATCACGGAGATCAATGATTTTGCAGAGACGATGACCGTGGAATTTGATGAGGGAAGAAAAGTAGAGTACTCTTACAAGCTTCTGGATGAGCTGGAACTAGCTTACGCTATTACCATTCACAAATCACAGGGAAGCGAATATCCGGCTGTTGTGATCCCTCTGCTCAGTGGACCATCAATGCTCATGAACCGGAATCTGTTATATACGGCTGTGACGAGGGCAAGAAAATGCGTCACACTCGTTGGAAATGATGCAACCTTCAATCAGATGATCCAGAACACGTCACAGCAGAAACGCTATAGTGGACTGTGCGACCGTATCCGTGAAAGCGTGTTGTAAACCGGAGTTTAACGGACGTAGTGTCGCAGATTCTGTGGTG
>ULSU01067305.1_pt1 | contig 22824 bp, 15 predicted proteins | sample 1956941 | NCBI WGS metagenome assembly ULSU01 (sample SAMEA4835715, study PRJEB28245) | human gut metagenome | biome: gut microbiome; material: fecal sample | place: Denmark | collected 2008
ATTCTGAAGCAATTGACGCAGCAAACCAATACGCTCTCTCTGTGTTCCGTGCATCGAAATCTGACTATGATTTGGGTAGCAATGGTTCAAAGGCAATGACAATTAAGGACTTCAAGGCAGGAAGCACTCGACAGAGTGACTATAACTACAAAACGAACTCGACAAAAATCAAGATTGCAATGAAAAGCGATATCAGCATTTCTGTAAGGGTAAAGCTTTACGACGCATCTAATGACTCTCTTGTTCTGGAAACTACTACCACGGTCGGAACTGTATTTAACACTACTGTAACATTCAGCAACCTCACCTCTTCAAAACAGTATTTCATTAAGTACGAAAATCTGGGGCAGCAGGATGTGAATATTACGGGAACGATTTCTGCGTAATTGCACTTGAAAGTTCTTAATTGCATAAGTAGGTGCAGAGCTAGGCTCTGCACCTACTTTGCTTTGTTATAAATTATCTTCTTTCAATGGAACGCTTACCATCAATTAGCACTCTTCCGCCAGATAATACCTACTGCATTGCCTTTTGTGTAAGGCGTAGGATTTTTCCTCACAGATACAGCCTTACTGCCAGCCTCTTTTTTATCAATGCACAACCGCTGTAAATGCTGCGCATATACTCCTCCCATATTTTGTATTGTCAAAATGCCAGCGCTACGCAGCGCTTCCTCAATTTACCTCTTGCGTATATAGAACTTATGTTCTATTATGGTGGTTAAGAAAACTGGGAGGAGGACGGATAGATGGGACGGAATATTCTACACGTAGACATGAACGCATTTTATGCATCTGTGGAATGTCAGCGGCGCCCTGAACTGCGTCAAAAGCCGGTGGCAGTCTGCGGTGATCCAGAAGCCCGTCACGGAATCGTCCTTACTGCCAACTATGTAGCAAAGCCACGTGGCGTCAAAACCGGCATGGCCATCTGGCAGGCGAAGCAGCTTTGCCCCGATCTGGTGGTGCTGCCTGCCGATATGAGGGAGTATATCCGATTCAGTAAGATGGCTCGCGAGATTTACGAGAAATACACCGACCAAATCGAACCGTTTGGCCTTGATGAAAGCTGGTTGGATGTGACCGGCAGCGTCGGTCTGTTCGGTTCGGCCGTGAGTATTGCTGAAGAGATCAGCGAGCGGATCAAGTTTGAGTTGGGGATCACCGCCAGCATCGGCGTTTCCGACAATAAGATCACGGCGAAGCTGGGTAGTGACTATAAAAAGCCGGACGCCATCACCCGTATCGAGCGGGATAACTATAAAGAAATTGTCTATCCGCTGCCAGCATCCGATCTGCTCTATGTTGGTCCTGCCACAGAGCGCAAGCTGCGCGGTGTTGGGATTTATACCATCGGGCAGCTTGCCGAGGCGTCGCCGAAGCTTTTGGAATACAAGCTGGGGAAAATGGGGCTGGTGCTGCACACTTTCGCCAACGGATTAGATATATCACCTGTGCATCGCAGTGATCATATCCGTGCCATAAAATCGGTAGGCAACAGCGCCACCACGCCGCGCGATCTGGTCAACGACGATGATGTGCGTCTCATGCTGTATCTGTTGGCGGAAAGCGTCGCCTGCAGAATGCGGGAGCTGGCATCAAAGTGTACGGTGGTCGAAGTTGCTGTCCGGGATACGGAGCTGCATTGGTACTGCCGGCAAAAGAAACTGGCAGTTCCCACCTGCTCCAGTGCGGAGATCGCAGAAGTGGCGTTCGACCTGTTCCGTCGCAGCTATCCGTGGACGCTGCCGGTACGCAGCATTGGTGTGCGCGGCGCCGAACTGGTAGATGCGACTATTGGTATACAAACTTCACTTTTTGATAACGATAGGCGTCGGAGCGCGTGGGAACAAATCGACGTAGCCGTGGACAGGCTGCGGCAGCGATATGGCTATATGAGTGTGCGCCGCGCCATCACCATGTCTGACCCGGCATTGGGCTGCATCAATCCCAAGGATGACCATACCGTGCATCCGATAGGCTACTTCGCAGGATAGGGGGAATATCCATGGAACTTGAAAAGAAGTATGTGCCGGTGACGGTGCATTTTGACGCCAACGGGAAGATGCGTCCTATTGAGATCGAGTTTGACGAAATACGCAGATATCATATCGACAAGATACTGGACGTGCGCCGCGCAGCCTGCCAAAGTGTAGGCGGCGTGGGAGAGAGATATACCTGCCGCATACGGGGCAGGGAGAGTTATCTCTGGTTTGAAAAAGGCCGCTGGTTCGTAGCAGCGAAGGATGGAAAATAAGAAGGAGGCTGCCGGCGTTGCCGACAGCCTCCCTTGCGTAGAGAAAACTACTTACCAATACTTGGGATACTTGCTGGTGCTTTGCTGATGCTTTGCGTACTCCCACCAGGGAACTTGGTTGACGAAGTCCGTCAGCTTGTCCCAGAACTGGTCGGCCAGCGTACCCTTGTCCACGTAGACCGTGACAGTATAGGTTTTGCTGCTGCCATCCTCCATGGCGGCGGTGTAGGTCACGGCATTGGTGAAGTCCACCGTTTCACCGCTGCCAGGTGTCAGGGACTTGACACCGTTTGTGGCGATAACCGGGGTCAGCTTCGTCACATCTGTGCCGCGGGGCAGTGTGATGGTAATGGTATTGGTGGTGTTGTTCACCGCACCGACCACACCGCTGACGGAGAAGCTGGTGATGCCCTTGGCCGTCGTGGTGGCCGTCTCCCACTGGCAAGTGATGTTGATGTCACCGGCAGGCATCTTGAAGCGGTTATTCGTGATAACCTTGTCCATCGGAGCCCCACCCTTAGCAAAGCCATAGCACAGGGAGCCCTCCACCATCTGATAACCGCTGTCGGGCGTTACGGTGACGATGATCTCATCGCCCTCGTTGGCCTTGGTGCGGTTGGTGGTGATGGTGCCGCCCTTGGGGGTGCTCACCGAAATGGTAAACTTGCCGGTGTCCGGCGTTTCCGTGCCGCCGCCATAGGCGGGGATCTCGATTTTCAGGGCAGCGCTCTCACCGCCGGAGGCACTCACCACAACGATGTAGATGTCGCGGGCATCCTCGGTCAGATTACTGAGGGTGATGTTTGTCTCGCCCGCGCTGGCTGTACCCTTAGTAGTGGATTTCTTGATCTCATCCACTGTGGGAGCTGTTGCGCCGTGGGTCACTACCTTGTAGAAGTAGGTGCCTGCCTCATTGGTGGTAAACGTCACCGTTGCGGCGGTCTTGCTGCTGCGGGCGGCGGAGCCTCCGGACAGGGTCGGGGCGTTGGGAGCCGCAGCCTTTTTGATGGTAATGGTATAAATATTGGTCGTCGTGCCATCTTCCGCCGTTACTGTGAATTTGGCCTGCGTATCCAATGCCATCCCGCAGGGGGCGCCCTCTACCCAATTCTTGTCCGGATCGTTTTCCTTGGTGACTGTGGCAAATTCAGAAATCGTTAGCTTCAGGATCATGTCTGCCAGATCAGTAGTGTCCGTGTCGGCAGGCAGCGTGATCGTGTAGTTCAAGCCAGATTTGCTCAACGTACCGATCTTCTTTTCTCCGTCATAGAGCCCCACACCGGTCAACTGGCAAAGATTACTGTTCTGTGTCTCGTCGCGTTCAAAGTTTGCGGTGATAACAATTCCCTTGCCGGAAGTAGGTACAGTGAACGTCGCAACATTGGGATTCTCCTCCGAAGACGTCAGTTTAAAGTCAACTGTGCTGCCGTCTGCGTAGGCCGCTGTCCAACTCGCGAACTTATACCTGAACTTCGCGGTAGCAGTTACCGTGACCGTTGTTCCTTCGATAACTGCGGCGCTGACAGGTTTACCATCTACTGTGGCGGCAGCGCTGCCCATTGCCGTATCGTTGGAGCCCATTGTGATCGTTGAGAATGCCTTCGCTCTGTACTTGGCTACGACGCTGATGCTGGTTGCATTCTCGGGTACAGTAAACTGACAACCGTCAAAGTCGCCGATCGTATAAGAGATATCAGCACCATCCTGATCTTTCACTTCATAGCCTTCCAAAACAAATTGGCTTGTTCCGGTTGGGCGAACAGCTAGCGTAGCCCCCGGCTTGACGGTATCCTTGTGAGAGGTAAAAGGGGTCATATAGTTGCCTTCGGTCATGCTGACAAGGTCTACACCGGACAGCGCATTTGCCTGACTGGCAGAGAAGCTCAGCTTCACACCTTGCTTTTCAAACACTGCTGTCAGAGATACCTCATTCTCCGGCATTTCAAAGGTCATTGTGGCGGCAGACTCCTGCTCTTTGGTCAGTTCAACACCCTTCGCATCCCAGCGCACAAATTTGAATTTATACGCTGCATGCTCCACGGGAGTGGCCGTTACCGTGACCTCGTTGCCGGCATGGGCGTCGCCGATCGTTTTTTCGCCGTCCGTAACCGTCACAGTTCCCATAACATAAATATTTTCATCGCGATATCTCATCGCAGATGCGGAAATGGTGTACCGTTCCGAAGTATCTTCCTTGAAGGTAATGCTTGTGACCTCAACACAGTCATTGGGCATTACGAAAGAGAACGTGTTGCCGGTAATCGTAATGTCACTCGCAGAAATAGCAGTCTTATCCCTGCTTTTGGTCAGCGTAACCTTATCAATGACCATGTTCTTATTTTCACCGGTCGGCTTGATGCTCATGGTGACCGCCCGATCAGAACGAATATCTTTGGTAACAGTACTATAGGCCTTAGACAAGTCCTCATATCCGCTAAGCTTTTCGGTGCCCGCCGACAATGCGGAAAGGTCATAGCCTTTTTGCGGAAGCACTTTGAATTCCCACGGCATATCCAACCTAACAGTATATTCCTGAGATTTTCCCTCAAGATTTGTCAAGGTAAACGTATCGCTTCCATTCGTAAAGTTCAACTTGTCTTTGGAAGCAGTCGTTCCCCATGTAGGAATGATTTTACTAGTCGTATCCCAAGATGCATAGCTGTCGATATATTCTGCGGAAGAAAATACAAATTTAGTCCCTGTTTCGTCCGCTGTCCAAGTATCAGGATAGTGTGCCAAAAGCTTTGACCCAACGATTTTGAGACGATAATAGTAGAGATGTTGTATCGTCTTCGTAGCGAGTTTTTCTTTTACGACAAAAACTCTCATATAGTTTTCGCCACTGTCGAGAATAATGGCGCTATTCGAGGCATTGATAACATTATTATCAGCATCTTTAACAGCGTTAAAAACACAATCGTTCTTTGGGTTCAGCGAAGAATTACTCGGCGCAGCAAGCAAAGCATCTTTATAGTTTAGTTCGATCTCACCCACCAGATAATATTTCTTTTTTTCTGTATCTGTCTGCCCAGGGACACTCTGCAATTCATCATAATTGCGGATCGTGGCATCTGCAGATGTAAATGTAAAATCATCATTACCGGTTAAGTAGTTATATGCTTTTGGAACCAGCTTATCTTCACCATTGGTATCTTTAAAGGTAAGGCCGCCACTCTCTTTCAGTTGTGGCCGAGTAACCTCCGTGGTTTCTCCCTCGTCAGCATATGCCTTTGGCGCAGTTACGACAAAGAAGCTCATGACCATGAGCAGGCAAAGGAACAGTGATACTGCCCTTTGCCATTTTTTGGCTTTCATGGCTCTCTCCTTTCTAATTAAAATGGTGTCCGTAGCTGGTTTGATGGTCAACTACGTCGCTGTTCTCTGCCACCGTATCCCAAAGCTGCTGGGAAATACTTCGCTCAAAGATAACGGTGACGGTATAACTTTTGCTTTCCGTGCCCAGCGTTACGGTATAGGTCAGCGGGCTGGTAAGGCTCACGACCTCACCGGATACCGGACTGACAACAGCTCCCGCAGGAACGGTGACGACCGGTGCTACCGCCGTGACATTCGTTCCCACCGGCAGTGTGACGGTAATGATGCCGGCACTCTGGTCGATCACACCATCCACACCCAAAACGGAGAAGCCTGTGATTTTCGCGGTGCTGGTGGCGGGCGTATCATTCCCACCGCCGCCCTTGGCGGAGATCGGCTGGCCGCTCTTATTCAGCACGGTAACGGTATAGGTGCGGCTGGCCAGATCGTTGTCGCCGCCCAGCGTAAACGTGGCTGCATTGGCAAAGTCCACAGCGATACCGGAGGTCGGCGAGCAAGTCTTTCCGGTGAACTCAATGTCCGTGACCAGCTTGGTGCTGGTCAGCTTGGAATCGTCCACACCGGTGACAGTGATGGTGCTTTTGGCGTTGTCAATGACGCCATTGTACCATTCACCGACCGCCTGAACACGGAAACTGGTGATCTCCGCCTGCGCCTTGGATACGACCTTAATACGATAGGTGTTCTGTACCGTCTTATCGCCGGAGGTCACGGTGAAGGTCTGCCAGTCAGAGAAGTCCATCACCTTCTTGCCATCTAAAGACGGGTTGGAGGTCGCCTTGTAAGAGAGGCCGGCGCTGAGATACATCTTCGAGGTATCCACACCGGCGTTCACCGTAAGCAGGATCTCCGTTGCGCCATCGGATGCGTTGGTGACTTTCTTTTCCAGAATGTCCGTTGCGTTCAGCACGCTGTTTTGCAGCTTGATGCTGTTGACATCCAGCTCAGCGCCGGCAGCGCCCACATCACCATGATTCACGGTGACATAATAGGTCTTGGTGGTCTTTCCGTCCTCGGCCAGCACGGTAAAGGGCTGCTTGACGCCCTCTACGAAGGTCGTGGGAAGATTCGGAGCAAGAAGCATCGCTCCCTCCGCCATCGTCACGGTTGGGGTCAGATTCGTCAAGGGCATACCGTTGGGCACCGTAACAGTGATGGTGTTCTCACCGCCTTCGCCGCCCTCGGTGATAACACCCGGCTTGCCCTCGATCTCGAAGCCGGTGATGGAAGCGTCCTTAGACATCTGCCGGGCAAAGTTAAACCGGTGGTAATAGAAATAGCAGGGATTTCCTTGACCGCCGCCTTTCAAAAACTTGAGATACCACTGGCTGGCATAGCAGCCCTCGTATGTTGCCAGAGCGTTATTCCGCACACTGGTCGTATGGTGGAAATATCCCTCACTGACATTGGCAAAGTTATCCATCCAGTGTTGGAGCATACTCTTCCCTTGCCCGTCAGAGAAGCGAGGATCGGTATGACAGTCGATGCCCATGCTGCAAAGCCCCATCATGACCCAAGCGGCAGACTCGCTGTTTACGTCGCCCCATGCCTCGAACGAGAAAGAACTGCTCATTTTCTGGAGAATCGTCTCAAGACCCTCCTGCATCTTAGCCTTTACGCGGTCACCATAAACGGGATCATCCTGATACGGACCGATCGCATACATGATAGCACCTACCATGTCGATACCAAATCCATCCGAAAGATACTTGTGACCAAGCAGTGTCTCCAACAGCCTCTCCCGCGTCCAGACGGCATTGCTCGGAATGGTGTAAATCCCCATGTCCATTGCGAGCAACGCAAATGTGGGGCCGTTGATCGTATAGGTGCCGTTGTAATTGTAGAGAGCTGCTGCCAGATCATCGACATTATTGCCTTTTTTGTCGATATAAGGCACTCCGTCATGATACTGTGCAAGATTCGTGCAATCGAAACCACGCGCCGTCAGCATCATAATCGTTCGACCAAGTTCTGTCATGGCAACGCTGGTAGTCGTATCAAGCTGCGAGATGATTTTTCCCACATCGAAGTCGTTGCCTTGACCTGCGTTATAGTTGGGAGATATGTTCTCATAGAAGCCGAGATTCATCCACTCCCAGTCGTTGTTAGCCATGGTGCGATAGCGGCGGATAATGTTGGCAACGACCTTTTCAAGATCACCCTTGTAGGGATTTGGCAGTGTTTCATCCGACAGTGTTACCGTCACGGTATAGCTGCTGGAAGAGCCGTCCTGTGCTGTTACCACATACTGCACAGGCTGGGAGAAGTTCTGTGCCTCCGTTGCAGAGGGAGAAATCGTGGCGAATTCCGACAAGACAATCTTCGGCACGAAGGTCATCGGTGTGCCTCGAGGAACACTCAGCGTTATGCTTCCAGCCGCCTCGTTGATTTCAGCCGCATAGCCGCCGTATTTAAAAGAGAGGATACTGCATCCGGAGGCTGCCGGCGTTCTGGTAATCGTCACTGTATAGTCCTGCTTATTACCATTTGCCGCCGTAACCGTGTAGCGATTTTCGCCCACCTGCAGCGCTGCCGGTTTTGCCGTGACCGCCGCAAATTCGGAAACCTCGATCTCCGGCTCCGTAACGGCCAGATTTGTTGCATAGGGGATCTCGATTGCAATGTCATTACCATCGATCACACCAATCGCATCACCGATTTTGTAAGACAGGATATCGTTTTCCGCCGAAACCTTTGCGGTGACCGTTACCTTGTATGTTGTTTCCAGTTCATACTCGGAATTGTAGATCACAAGGTCTATCGGCTGGGATTCTGAATTGGTGAAGTCGATGGCCGTATCCTCGCTGGCACCATCCAGGTGGTAATATTCGCCGGTGTGCTCGATCTCTGGCAGCAGTGCGGATAAGTCGGTTCCAACAGGCAGATTCAGACGGATCGTTCCCGCCTCGCCGTTTTCACCTTCTACGATCTTACCGTATCGTGTTACATCGTTCACTGTTACTGCGAAGGATGTTGCGCGGTTGTAGGGTGTTCCGTTCTCAACGGTAACGAGCCAATTTTCACTTAAATCAACGCCAAAAACGTATTTGTCCAGATTCTTGCCGTTAAACGTAGTTCCAGTCGCGCAATCCCACGGCACAACCGTGTACAGCATCTTTCCAGCTTCCAGACTTCCCGCAAAGTAAGTCGCTTTCACACCTTGTGGGGTCTCAATGACGGGTTCGGGCAGCTGTGTCCAATCGGTTGAGTCGGGAAGCCGGACAGTTATCGTCTTATTTGCCTCATCAACAATTCCCTTTGAGGCACCTACTGAGAAAGCCGTGATCTCCGGTACGGCGATCACGCGGGATCTGAACAGATCAAGGAAATACGGGGCGACAACATGCAGAATGAATTCCAACTGCTCCACGCCCCGTGCAGTGATCGTACTGGGTGTTGTATACGGATCATCCCACTTATATTCATTTTCCCAATAGCTCTTAAGGCCCTCCAGTAAACGCTCGTCTTTCCATCCCTGACCGGAAAGCTGGTACTCGTGTGTATATGCAAAGCCGGTGGTAATGCTGAAAGCACCCTGGATGCCGGTAGCTACTTTTACAAGATAGTTCAGATCTGAAGGATACCATTGTCCAACATGAATGCTGTCCGCATTCTGGATCGAGCAGTAATATGTAAACAGATCATCAAACTGATGCATGACCTTGTAGATTTCCGGTGCGAGCTTCCACAGTTCGGCCTTTCGATCCAACTGCACGGAATCGTCCGCGCTGCTGGAAAAAGCCCAAACCGGGTAATAGTAGTGAATGGAAGGGTCATTCTTATTGTAAATATTCCACTGCTGCACAGAGGAATAATCTGCCGTCGGCTGCACCGCTTCAATGCGGGATGGCCAAGAAAATGCATTGATATTTGTCCGATTGTTTGTATAGAATTCGACCGGCGTAAAAACACTCGTTTCCGCCGCATCCGCATCGATCAGACCGCCCCAATTTCCCGCAACGGAAATGATATTGATCTCAGAACCACTTTGATCTGTAAAAGACAAAGGGATTGTTTCGTATTTGCCTGAAACAAAGGCGGTAAAAGAAGGCCATGTGGAATACCAGCTAGGGTCAAAGGCATAGGTCTTACAGGGAAGCAGTGCGAACAGTATTACAAGAGCCAACAAAAGGCAGGGTAAACGTTTCTTCATGGGAATCCTCTCCTGTTTGTCATGCTTTTCGCAGGGGGGCGGGCAAAGTGCCCGCCCCCTCTGCGGTGCCTTGACAGTTAATCTGTCAGTTTAAGCTCCTGCTTAGTGCCAATAAATACCGTAGTTCGTCGTATAGAACCAGGTAATACGAGCACCGTCAGTCAGCGTGTAGTCGGCAGCACCTACATTGGGGATATTGCAGGTGGTGCTCCAGCCATTGGCACTGTCCGTATACATCCAGCCATCCGCACCGGTAGTGTCAAAGGCAGCCAGACCATTGATAGAGGCCACATAGGTGGAAGAAGGATCATACTCAGAGTAACCTGCGCTCTGCATGAACCGCTGCAGAACGGTCATGGCACTTGTGTTAGGATCAACTCGAATGGTGCCCCAGGGCTGGGCAGAGGTACCGCCGAAATAAGCAGCTGCAGCTGCGGCGATTTCGTCAGCCTTGGTTTTCACAGTTCCGGTGTACCACTCAGTGCCCTTCAACTCACTGAAATCGAAGCCAAAGGTCACGCTGATCTTGCCATCGGAGGCAAACGTCACCATCATAACATAGGTGCGGGTATTGCCATTTGCCGTAACCGTCAGTGCGGGAGTGGTAACACTCAGGTTCATGGTTGCGGTCACATCGGTCGTACCAGAGACGTTACTCACATTGCCGCCCAAAGTCGCAGCGGCATTCTTGGTAAGAGTGGTAGATACCGCCGCCGTATTGGAAGCGGAAGGGACATTAGTTGCAGAGATGTAATAGTTGCAGAAAGTCCAGCCATTCTCAGCCGTATTGGTGTTGCCCTCGAAGTAGGGGTTGCCCATGCAAGGATTCTGCACAGTCACACGATACACGTTAGCAGCAGTCGTTGCGCCGTTGAATACCACATTGGAGATCGCCAGAGGATCAGTGGAAGGAATGGCTACCTGAGCCTGATTGTTGTCGTTGATACCGGCAGCAAGGATATAGGGGTTCTCATTATCATGGCCGTCAAGAACAATCGTGTAAGACTTATTCAGCAAGTCAACACCATTAATGGTGTAGATATAATCTACATCATCATAGGTATACCCAGTACCTGCGCTCAACAAGGTGCCGCCAGTAATGGTGGTTTCATCTTCCATCGTGATGATAACAGTCTGGGATTTTAGGCTTTCTTCCGTAGTGGTAGCAGGCAAAGTCGCACGAATGAACAACTGTGAATCATCATAGGTGGGGGAATTGGGATTGCCGTATCCATCCACCTGATAGACAGCATTAGTACCACCAATCGTTACCAACTGGATCTCACTGGGTTTGCTTGTGGTTTTTGCGGCAACGGGCTTGCCATTGCCGTCCGCCATGGCGATAGTGCTCAGCGAGAGCGCCATCACCAGTGCAAGAAACAGGGATACGAGTTTCTTTGCAACTTTCATTTTTGTTTCCTCCTATAATTTTTATTTTTTCACCGAGATTTCTCTCAGATGAAAACAAAAGTGATAATGTGCCTATCGACAGGCATAAATGATTTCATTCTAATCCGACCTGAAAACTGTACGTCTGGCTTTGTTCACCGCAGGTAACCACTAAATCACGCTCTGCCAACGTCAAATTCAAGATGGGTCGCCCACCCAACTCGTTCACGATACAAGGACTATCCATGGAAAGCACCGCATCCGGGGCAAGCTCTACATTTGCGGCACAGCTTTTGAAATCCGTGTCCGTCGGCAGTGTAATGGCAATCACATAGCGCGTCTCGCCATCCTCTGTATGGGTCTGGATCTCCGCCGTGCTGTTGCCGATCACAAAGCTGCGGATCAGCGGATCTTCATTGACAGCATTTGCTTTCCCACACCCTGCCAAGCACGGCAGGAGGCAGAGTGCGGCCAGCACTATACAGCATATCTTTTTCATATCGTTACCTCACTCAGAGCGGATGGCCTCGTTGGGGCTGATGAGCGTTGCTTTGCGGGCGGGCATCCACGCGGCGGCAATGGCTACCGCGCCTGCGAACACCACGCCGCAGACCGCCAGCCACCAGGGCAGCACGCACCGCAGCTCACGGGACGCGAAGATCACCGGTATCAGCCACTTGGCGATAAAGCTCAGCACCAAGCCTGCCGCGCCGCCGATCACGCCAACGATCAGCGCTTCCGTCAGGAACATCTTGAAGATGTCGCTGCGAACGGTGCCCAGCACCTTCAGCACGCCGATCTCCCGCGTCCGTTCCGTAATGGACATCATCATGGTGTTTGCCACGCAGATGGCGGAGATCAGGACAGCGATGCCGCCCAGCGCGCCCAGCATCCCTTGGATCTGCCGGGACTGTGTCCGCACCGTCTCCAGCATATCGTTGAGCGAATAGGTGTTCAGCCCCGTGTCACGGATCAGCTTGACGATCCGCTGCACGTCGTTGACGTTCTTGACCTTCACCCAGACCAGATCGTAGGTAGGGCCGTTGGCCTTTTCCTCCGCCGTCTTGGTTTGAGTTGTCGCACCCATGTAATTGGCGTTGGCTTGCGTCATTTCCTGCAAGCGGTCATAGGACATGAACGCGGCGGTGGCGAAGTTATTGTTCAAGGTGGAGCAGATACCCGTCACCCGCAGGGTATAGAGATTGCTGGAGGGCAGCGCCCGTCCGTCGGTGTCGGCCTTCGGCTCACCGGTCAGGCTGGAGGAATCGAAGGTCATGCGGACAGGCACTTCCAGCAGGTCGATGAGGGCGTTGCCGTTCTCGTCCACCGCCAGTTCCCAATCCTTCGCCTTGTTGGCAAGTCCGGCTGCCACATCGTCGGTAAACAGCACCTCCGGATGCAGGCGCGTGCCGTCCCCGGCCATAACGCCCCGCTCCGGCGCCAGCATGAAGTTTTCCGCCGTGGTCATGTCGATGCCGTAAACGCGCACCATGTTGACATAGTTGCCGGACACGATGTAGGCGGACTGCTGATAGACCGGCGTTACCGCCTCCACACCGTCAATGCCCCGGAACGCCTCCAGTGCCTTGTCGTTCAGCAGCGCCTTGCGCCCGTAATCGCCGGTGGCAGGCGTCACATCGATCTTTGTCAGGCTGCCCAGCGCCTCGATGCTCTCGCGGTACGCCTGCTCATAGCCCAGACCTACGGAGATCAGCACCACGATACACATGACGCCCACCGCCATGGACAGGGCTGTCAGCGCCGTGCGGGTCTTTCGCCGGAACAGGTTGGTGCAGCCGTAGCGAAACAGGTCTTTTGGCTTCATACATTCCCGTCCTTATTGCTTCCGTCGTAGGTCAGCGGCTTCTCCCCAATGCCCGGTGCGCCGCCGTCTGCGTCAAAGTCGTCGTCAAAATCGTCCAAGGCAGCTGTGTCTTCGGCACCGGGCCCGATCTCGCCGCGCTTATAGCGGATGATGACATAGACCACAATGCCGATCAGGATGAGCGCAAGGATCGCTATCAGCAGCCACAGCCACCAGCGGCTGCCTGTGCCGTCTTTATTTGCGTTGACGCTGTTGGCATCTGTATCCGCAGAGCTTTCCGCCACGCTCAGCGGCACGGAGATGTCCTGAGAATACGTCTCGCCGTTGGCGTCCTCATACTGGAGGATCATCTTACCCACAAACGCGCCGATTTTGGAGAAGCCCACCGTTACATCGGCGCTGGTGGAGCCGCCTGCCAGCAGGTCACCCACATAACAGGGGGTGGAGGCGGTCATGCCGTCCGTGGCCAGCACCCGGATATTCATAGCCTTGGCGCGGCCCATGTTGGTCAGCGGCACGGAGATGGTAGCTTCCTTATCCTTGCTGAGTGTGCCGTACACCTCCGGCGTACCGGCCAGAACATCCATCTTCTGACTGACCGGCAGCATGATGTTCTGCGCTGCCTTACCGGCCACCGCCTCGGTGGTCTCATAGGTCAGGTTGATGCCCAGCATGGCGGGGCCAACCTCCGCGTCCTGCTTGGCCATGATCTTGTATTTCAGGATCGTCGTGCCGCCCGGCTTGATGGAGTCGGCATAGGCGGTATCCGTGCCGCCTACGCACAGCGTCAGGCCGGGAGAATTGGTGAATACCAGGCTGGAGATGATCTTCTTGGCCGTGTCATACTTGGAATTGTTGATCAGGGTCAGGCGCAGCTCCGTCTCCTCGCCTGCCATCAGGCCGGACACCTCGGTATCATCCACATACAGCTTATAGCTCTGCACCATCACCGACATGGCGGAGGCGTCATAGCCGTCGATCACGGTAAACTGCGTGGAGAAGGAGCCCTCCGCAGGGGCGCTGTTCTCGAAATAGTTGGCCTTGAATTTAATGGACTTGTTGCCGGAGGTGGCAAAGGGCGACACCGTGAAGGTGTAGTCCAGATACTTCACCTCGCCGCTGGCCCAGTAGTCGAAATATTTGCCTAAATTGGTGGAGTCGATCACGAAAGGGAACTCGTCCAGCGCGGCGGACACCACGGGATAGACCGTCACGCTGGTCAGGGTACCGCCTACATTGATCACGGGGATCCGCATGGAGATAGTCTGATTGGGTGTGCCGGTAGGTACAGTATAGGAGCCGCCCGCGTTGGTACCCGCCACCTGAAGGCTGCCGAAGGCGGTGGTAACGCCGGACATATTGCCGTTGTCGGTAACGGTCACATAGGCGCTGACCTTGAAGGTCACATCCTCGGTGATGGTGGTGCCGTTCACGGCATCCTCCCGCCACACGGTGGCGTTGATCTTAAAGGGCACAGCATAGCGACCCTTGCTGGCGAACTCGCTGATCTTGAACTCGAACCACACCTCCGCTGTGGAGTTGTAGGACATATCCTTTAAGTGCTGCACATCGCTGGCGTAGATCAGCTCAAAGGGCCAGTTGGACACGCTGGCGTCGGTAGGCACATCGGGATAGATGTTGATGTTGCGCAGCATGTATTTCTCGCTGGGCAGATATTCCTTGTTGACCGCCAGCGGCAGCACGATCTTCACCACCTGACCGGGAACGCCTTTTGGGGACTGTGCGCCGGTATCCATCAGGATCAGGGCGTTGGCGTCGCTGGGTATGACCTTGATATCCGTGTTGGGCTTTTCGTCTGTAACCGAGACCCCGCTGACGCCGGCATCCTCTCCGTTTTCGTAAGACGTGTAAGCCTCAATGGTGCTGTCATCTATCACATCCTCTGTGACTTCTTCCGCCATAGCGACGGCGGGCAGCAGGGATACTGTCATCCATACGCAGATCAACAGGGTCAGTACCCGTTTTACCGTTTCTCTTTTCACTGTGCGTTCTCCTCTCCGGTGTGGTGATTTTCTATCTCTATCTTTCCGTCGCTGAAATAGACGGTACGATCCGTGTAACACTGCATCTGCGGGTCATGGGAGCTGAGGATGAAGGTGGTGTTCCTCTCCCGGAAGATCTCGCACAGCAACTCCATGACCTCCTGGCCGGTACGGCTGTCCAGATTCCCGGTAGGCTCGTCCGCCAGCACGATGGAGGGCTCCGTAATAATGGCCCGTGCGATGCTGACACGCTGCTGCTGACCGCCTGACAGCTCCGCAGGCCGGTGATCTACGTGTCCGCGCAGTCCCACACGGCTCAAGGCCTGCCACGCCAGCCAGTTCCGTTCATCCTCCGGCACGCCCCGGATGGCCAGCGGCAGCGCCACATTCTCCAGTGCCGTATACTGGGGCAAATTATTGTAGTTCTGAAAGACGAAGCCAATATAGCGGCGGCGGAACCTTGTCCGCTGTTCCTCGTCCATAGCCTCCAAATGATGCTTGCCTCGGACAATGATCTCCCCCTCCGTGGGCGGCTCAAGACCTGCCAGCATATTCAGCATGGTGGACTTACCGGAGCCGCTGCGGCCTGCGACACAGACAAATTCGCCTTGCAGCACGGACATGTCCACGCCATCCAGCGCACGGACCGTGTTGCCGCCAACGGTGTAGTGCTTCCTCAGCCCCACCGTCCTGATGATGGTTTTTCGTTCACTCATAGTTCTCTCTCGCTATCTCAAATGTGGAGGGCGGCAGCACATAGTTCCGCTCCTCCGCCGTCAGGCCGAATTTGATCTTGATGCGCTCCAGCTTCCGTACCCACGGGTCGCCCAGTGCCCACAGCACCAGGAACGTACACAGCCCGTGGCAGAAGTCGAAGAAAAAGCTGGATAGATAGGCCGCGCCTATCGTCTGCCAGGTAAGGGGGCTTACATACCCGATGATGAAATACAGGTTCATGATCCAGCCGTACAAAAAGCCGGACAGGAAACCATAAAGGCACAGCCGCAGGGGCGCGTGGTCGGTAAGCTGCCGCACAAAATGCAGCAAATCGCCCCGGTTGGTATTCTCCGGGCACAGCCTGTCCCACCATTGCGCTGCAAAGTGACGGCGGCTTCCTCCCTTGAATGCACCTGCATTTTGCAGGATACCCGCCAGAAAGCCCACCAGTCCCCAGGTGAACATCTGCCATGGTGTCCACGGCCCTTGTCCGAAAATGAAGTTGCTGACAAAGGCGGTCAGCGCGCCGGTAAGAAAGCCCGCCTCCGGCCCGAAGGCCACCGCCGTGATGATAATGATGGCGGAGCAGGGCTTGAAGTTGGGCAGCGGGATGATCTCAAACACGGTGCGGCCTACCACGGCAATGGCCGCCATCACCGCAATCGGCACCAGCTCGCGAGCCTGGGGCCTCCGTTTATCAAATACCAGAAGGAAGGGGATGGCGGAGGCCAGCAGAAACAAAAGCCCCAGCAGAATATCCGAGTTGAGGATAACGTAATCCCAGAAGGTACGTGACCCCACCGGATTGACCGCGGGACGGTGACTATGGTAATAGCCGAAGGCCGCCATCAGGGCGGGCAGCACCAGCAGGATCACCCACGCGGCGGCTCTGGTGCGGCGGCTGACAAAGAGCTTCGACACGACGCGATCACCTCCTCGCAGGTAATGTCCATGGGGAAGTGCTCTGCCGCGATACGGTTGGCGTCGGTGGTATAGAACCGGTTCCCGGCAAAGAAGGCGTGGGGCTCTCCCTCAGAGAGCAGCAGCCCGTCAAACATCAGGGCGCAGCGCGTAGCATAGCGGGCGGCGAATTCCACATCGTGGGTCACCACCAGAATAGACGCGCCCTCCCGGCACAGCACCAGTAGCAGTTGCGCCAGCTCCGCCTTGGCATAGGCGTCCAGCCCCTTGGTGGGCTCGTCCAGCAGCAGCACCGTGGCCTCCCGCAGCAGCAGCTTGCCCACCGCCAGACGCTGGATCTCGCCACCGGACAGGTCGTAGGGATGCCGCGCCAGCAGCGGCGTCAGCTCCAGCCTCTCCGCCATCTGCACGGCCTTGGCTTTGTCCTGTTCGGCACTGTCCAGCAGCTCCTTCTCCACCGTGTCGGCCACAAACAGCGACCGGGCGTTCTGGGGCAGCATACACAGCCGCTGACCCTTTGCCAGCTTTACCTTGCCCCGATAGGGCTTCCGAAAGCCAGCCAGTGCCTGCATCAGCGTGGTTTTGCCTGCGCCGTTGCCGCCCAGCAGGCACAGCAGCTCCCCCTGATGAAGCGTTACGTCTGTGCCCCGCAGGACATCCTTGCTTTTTTCGGTATAGCGGAACCAAAGCTCCTTGCCCTCTAAAACGGCGGGGTGCTTTGCTTCTTTCTCGGTTTTTGTGTCCTCAGGTACGGTAGCATCTTCCGTAATGGGCAGCAGCCGCTCCAAGCGGCGGCGGCCGTCCCGCACCGTCAGGGGCAGCTCGTCTGTCTGCTCCAGCTCACTGAAGATACGGACGGCGGCGGGAAGTCCGAAATAGATACGGCTCTTTTCCGCGCTGCCGGACAGCTGCCGCGCGATCTCAGCCGGTGCGCCGTCCGACAGGATACGCCCCCGATCCATAGTCACCACACGGTCGGCGGCGGGGAATACCTCGTCCAGCCGATGCTCCGTCAAAAGGATGGCTACGCCCAGCTCGCGGTTGATCCGCTGGACGGTAGAAAGCAGATTGCGAGCCGCCAGCGGATCCAGCATGGAGGTGGGCTCGTCCAGTATCAGCAGCTTCGGCCCCATGGCCAGCGCCGAGGCCAGATTCATCAGCTGCTTCTGCCCGCCGGACAGCTCCGTGGTCTTGCTGCGAAACCATGTCTCCATGCCGAAGAAGGCGGCCATCTCCGCCACGCGGCGGCGAATCACCGGAACGCTCAGTGCCATGTTCTCAAGGCCGAAGGCCAGCTCGTGCCATACGAAATCGGTGACGATCTGGTTATCCGGGTTCTGCTGTACGAAGCCGATCTCCGCCGCGGCGGTCAGCTCCGGCAGTTGGGAAAGGGGCGCGTCCTTATAAAAGGTCTCGCCGGCCCTTGCCCCCACAGGCAGCAGGCCGGGCTTGGCATGGCGCAGCAGTGTGGTCTTGCCGCAGCCGGAGGGGCCGCACAGCACCACATACTCGCCCTTATGTATCTCCAACGAGACGTCGTCCAGTGCCCGCGTGTCAGCCAGCGGGTAGGAGAAGCTCAGGTGTTCAAACCGTAAGAGCGCCATCTAATGGCCTCCTTTGTTTCAAGAATACCGGGCAGGAACATCAGCACGGCGTAAAAGACAAACATGGTATAGCTGGAGCTGCCCAGCAGCACCGGCGTCATGGCGGGATAGAACTCCATATACCCATGACCGAAGGCGCGGGCGGTAATGCAGATGCCTGCCACTGCCAGAATAAGACCCAGCGTCCGGGCGTCCCGGCCATCGAAGCGGAACAGGTGGAAGGTGGTACGCCGCTTGGCGCCATAGCCCCGGGCTTTCATGCTGTCCGCCGTCTCCACCGCCGCCTCCATGCTCATGGTCAGCAGCACCGACAGGTTCCGCAGGGCGCTGCCCAGCCTTTGCAGCAGGCGCGTGCCTTCTTCCTGTAACATGGCCTGAGACTGACGGATCTCGCGGCGGTTCTGCTGAAGCTGTGGGATGAACCGCAGCGTCATGGTGATCAGCAGCGACGTGCCGGGGAAGGGTTTGCCGAACAGATACAGGAATTTATCCGAGGTCATGACCTCCTGATAGCAGGTGAACCACATAATGACCGCGCACAGGGAGCAGCCGGACACCAGACCGTAGCACACCGCTTCCAGCGTGTACCACAGGTGGTTGATGGTAAAGAGCATGGTCACGCCCCGATGGTTGAAAAGGGGGTTGGCGATGGCGATCAGCAGAAACATAGGCCCCACAAACCGCATGGTGTGGCCGTAGGCTCTCCAGCCCCGCAAGCGGATGGAAAACCAGCTGGCGCCGAGAAAGGACAGCACCACCGTAACGGGGTGCATGCATCCCAGCGTCAGACCCAGCACCAGCACGAAGTACGCCATACTGACCGCCGGATGCAGGTTTCCGAAGAAACGCATCCGGGTATCAGTCATGGTTATCCTTCCAATCCTGAGCACCTTCCCACCAACCGCCATCCAGATCAAGGCCAAGGTCGCAGGTGTAGTTCCACTCAATAACCTCGCCGGGCTTGACGTAGTACACGCCGCAGCCGTAGTTGGGATACCAGTCGTTGACACAGTACATCCAGCCGCTCCAGCGGCCGCCGTCGAACTCATAGAGGTTGTTGATGCCATCCACATAGCAGCCACTGGAGGTACCGCCCCGATAGGACATGTGAATCTTATACTTATCGCAGACGTAGGACAGGACGTCAAAGACCGTGTCACCCTCCTCGATCTCCACCGTGGTTACCGGCAGGATCACGCCGGAGGCCGGGACGATGCCCGCCCACTTGCTCTCCAGATGCATACCGTTATTCACCGCCGTATCGCAGCGAATGGTAATGGTGACGGTGTTTTTCTTGCTTTCGGGCTTCTGCTCGGGGGTAGGCGCGGGGGTATTGCTGTCCTCGCCCTTCTGGTCGTTCTTTTTATTGTCGTCCTTTTTGCCGCCGGAGTTGGACGGCTTGTTGGCGGTATCCTCCTCCGGGGTGGTAGAAGGCGTCTGGTCTGTCTTATTGCCCTTGTTGCCCTGCGGCGCATCTCCGGAGCCCTGGGCATAGAAATCCGCCACGCTGTCAGGCTTGCTTTGGGATGGGGTAGTTGTTGTTTCCTTTTTGCCGAAGCTGAAGGCCTCCGTAAACCAGGAATACCACGGCTTTTCCTCTTCGGGTTGGTCGGTATCCTCTCCCACATAGTCCAGATCCAATTCGCCGCTATTGCCGGCAGTGCCGGTCTGGGCGCAGGCGCACAGGCTCAACAGCATCATAATTGCCAGCAGAAACGCGATAATATATCTAAGATTTTTCTTCATTTCTATACTCCTTCAGCCCGTGTCAGGGCTGTTGATTTTGAGGATGCGGGAGGGGCCGGCAAACCCCTCCCGCTATGGAAAAGACAACGGCATTTGCCGTCTCGACTTGCCTTTTGCGGATTTGAGGATGGGGGACGGGGCGGCTTAAACCCCGTCCCCCTATGGAAAGCTGACAGTCTCCGTTCAGACTGTCTCGGCTTGACTGGGGTTAATTGCTGCGGATATTGTATCAAGTGCGGCTTCAGCGGAGGTCTCTGCCAAGGTGAGAGCCTTTGCTTCAGCCTCCGCCTTCTTCTTCGCCGCCCATTCTGCCTTAGCGGCCCGCTCCGCACGCTTTTTGGCGGCTTGTTCCCGTTTTCGCTGCTCGGATTGCTCCATCTTGCGCTGCCGCTTCTGCCTTCGCTCCTCACGGAACAACGGTTCTTGCTTTACCTTTTCCGCCTTATAGCGAGCGGTGTCGCGCAGCTTGCGCATGGAACGAGGCTGCGGCAGCTTTGCCGCCGCCATCGCGGCCGCCCAGCTGCCAAAACGCTGCTCAATAAATGTACCGCCATCCACTTCGCTGGGGGATGGGCTGTGACCCAGCGAGATGGCACACCGGCTCAGATACCGCGCCAGCTGCGGCAGCGGCGTATCTGCGTTTCGCTCGGCAAATGCTTCGTCACGCGCTTCCAGTGCTGCTACAGCCCTTTTGACTATTTGGTTTTGTGCCCACGCCTGAAAATCAATGGGACGTCCGCCGCGTTGAGACATAGTAACACTCCTCCTTATTACGAAAAAATGCCGGACAAACCCCTTCTCAGGGGATGACCAGCGACATTTTGGCAAGAAAAAACGCTGACAAAATCCGTCAGCGCACGCTCCTGCCCTCGTCACAGCGAGAGAGCGCCACTGTGTACCAAAGATCCTTGACCGTGCAATTCTCCTGCCCTCGCGCCACAAGGCTTTCGCCTTTCGTACATGATCTACCTTCTCAGAAGCTTCCTCCCAATGGCGGTATTACCCAACAGCTTTCGCCGCTTCGACCATTTCCTTGCGCTCACAGTGCCGTCCGCAGAGGGTTTCTAACCCAAATTCCTTTTAGGCTGCTGCCTGATCTTTTGCATATAAAAAGATCTTTACGACCAACACAGCCACACGGTGTCACCGGATCATATTTACTTGTCTGGTGCAAATGAATGATGCTGCTGCGGTTTGTGCATACTGCAAAGTGTCAGCACACGCTCTGGGTATTTCGTAAATCATATACAATTCACGACAGAAAAGTTACCGCAATTCCATTTTTTACTATACATTGACTTGCTAAAAAAGTCAACAAAAAATGCAGAAAAATTGTGAAAAAGCAAGAACCCTCTGAATTACAATTCAAATTGCTTCATATTGTTTCCATCATCTGGAAGTTCAAAAGAAAGGATACCACGGCATCTTGTTTATTGCCGTCACAAACACCGTCAGAAAGAAGGGAAGATTACTATGCCACGTCGCGGAGAGAACATTTACAAACGGAAAGATGGCCGGTGGGAGGGTCGCTATATTCGTGGCCGAACACCTGCCGGCAAGGCGGAATATGGGTATGTTTATGCCAAGAGCTATGCCGCCTGCCGTGAGAAGCGGCGAAGGATGGAAGATGCGCTGCCACAGAAGCCTATGTTGACAGGTGAAATGTCGGTATGTCAGGCAGCAGAATTCTTCCTGTCCGAGCGCCGCGGCGCACTGAAGGCCTCAACGATTGGGCGTTACGAGTATATGATACGGCACTATATTGTCCCTGAAATTGGAACGATCCTGCTGCGTGATCTGACGGCGGAAAAACTTTCTGTATTTTTTTCGCGGCTGCAAGATAGAGGTTTGTCATGCAAGAGCACAAGGGATGTTGGCGTGCTGCTGAAAACAATTTTCAAAGTTGTGAAAAAGAAATGCCATTGCGACTGCCCCGGCAGGGATGTGGAGCTGCCTGCATATCGAAGCAAAAAGGTCGAGGTATTTGCTGACCACGAAATAGCCGCGCTGGCGCAGAAGGTATTGGATGCACCGGACATCACGGGACTTTGTGTCCTTCTAATCCTGAACACTGGGCTGCGCCTTGGTGAGATCTGCGCTCTACGCAAAAGTGACATTGACTTCCGTTCAGGCTTTCTGCGAATTGAGCACTCGGTTGCCCGTGTGCGGGATGCTTCCGGAACACATTTGGTGGTTCAATCCCCTAAAAGCAGCAGTTCTGTACGTCTTGTGGCAATTCCCAATGATATGCTGGAGTTGTTGAAAACAGCCACGCAGAATATTCAAAAAGATAACTACCTGCTGACCAATACGAACACGCCAATGGAGCCGCGCACACTGCAATACCGGTATCGGAAGCTGTTGGAACGCTGCGGTACCCGCTATCGAAATTTTCATGCTATGCGGCATACCTACGCGACACGGTGCATGGAAAGCGGCGTGGACATCAAGAGCCTCAGTGAGCTGCTGGGCCACGCTGATATTCGGACGACATTACAGACCTATGTGCATTCGTCTCTGGCACACAAAAAGCAGGTGGTGCAGAGTATATGCTTTCTCCCGGTTGAAAGTAGGTGGGGCAGTTTAACTCCGTCAAAAATTCCGTCAGAGATGCCGAAAAGCGATGTGCCGCAAAGGCGCGCAGACACAGGGGTCGTAAATTGTATATGATTTACGAAAAACGAACTATTCCTCATGCAGCCGTAGGCACAGATGCCTACGGCTTTTTTTGTTTTGCAGGCAAGGCGCGATCTGGCTTGCCGCATCGTGACCGGGACTAATCATCCGGTTATCAAGACCGTCTGGGATAGAACTGCTTGCCGACCCACTTCGTGGTCAGCTCTTTCGGATGCAAGACCAGCGTGGGCGTATGGT
>ULSU01064386.1_pt1 | contig 22643 bp, 19 predicted proteins | sample 1956941 | NCBI WGS metagenome assembly ULSU01 (sample SAMEA4835715, study PRJEB28245) | human gut metagenome | biome: gut microbiome; material: fecal sample | place: Denmark | collected 2008
GGCAACCCCTTTGGCACTGATCACCATCGGAGCAGGATTTGAGGGAAGAAAAGCGCTGGCGAAGATCGCACCGACCATGGCGGCGTCCATGATCAAACTGGTGCTTCAGCCACTTGTTTTTCTGCCGGTTGCTGCCTGGATGGGATTTTCAGGGGAAAAGATGATCGCAATTCTGATCATGCTGGCATCCCCGACCACGCCGAGCTGTTATATTATGGCAAAGAGCATGAACAATGATGAAGTGCTGACGGCGAGCGTTATTGTAACAACGACATTGATGGCGGCGTTTACGTTGACCGGATGGATTTTTTTGCTCAAAACATTAGGTTATATCGGTTAGTCAGAGGAAAAAAGATACACAGTCAGCAGAAAGTATCATTTTATGAAAGCACAGATTATTTTGAAGTATAAATGGAAAGGGTAAGACAGAAAGATGGATATTACAGGTAGAAAATTATTTGTCAAGGCATTACAGGAAGAGGGTGTCGATACAATTTTCGGTTATCCGGGTGGAACGGTGACGGATCTTTTTGATGAATTATATAAACAGGATGAGATTGAAATTGTCTTACCAAGACATGAGCAGGGACTTTTACATGAGGCAGAGGGATATGCAAAATCGACAGGAAAAGTGGGTGTCTGCCTGGTGACCAGCGGTCCCGGTGCAACGAACATCATGACAGGACTTGCAGATGCACATTATGACAATATTCCGCTTGTCTGTTTTACCGGACAGGTGCCGTTAAGCCTGATCGGAAACGATGCTTTTCAGGAAGTTGACATTGTCGGAATGACAAGAAGTATCACAAAGTATGGTGTGACGGTCAGAGACCGCAAGGATTTAGGAAAGATCATTAAGATGGCCTTTCACATTGCAAGCACAGGAAAACCTGGACCGGTCTTAATTGATCTTCCAAAGGATATCCAGACGGCGAGCGGACCGGCGGAATATCCGGACAGCGTGCAGATCCGTGGATACAAACCGAATGAGAGCGTGCATATCGGGCAGTTGAAAAAAGCATACAAACTGTTAAAGTCAGCAAAGAAACCATTGATCCTGGCTGGTGGCGGTGTCAATATTGCAAAAGCAAATGAGTTGTTGAAAGAATTTGCAGAGAAAATGAATGTTCCGGTTGTGACGACCATTATGGGAAAGGGTGCGATTGCCACAACGCATCCGCTTTATATCGGAAATACGGGAATGCATGGAAAATATGCAAGCAATAAAGCAGTCAGCGAGTGTGATGTTTTATTTTCCATCGGAACAAGATTTAACGACCGTATTACCGGAGATCTGAATGAATTTGCACCAAAAGCAAAAATTGTACATATTGACGTGGACACTGCTTCCATTTCCAGAAATGTTGTGGTAGACGTTCCAATCGTATCGGATGCAAAACTTGCCCTGGAAAAATTGCTGGAATGGGCAGAACCAAAGGATACGGCTGCATGGCAGGAGAGAATTAAGGCATGGGATGAAAAGAATCCACTTGAGATGCGCAGAGACCGCGGCATGACACCACAGATGATCATGGAACACATCAACCATACGTTTGACGAGGCGGTTTTTGTCACGGATGTAGGACAGAACCAGATGTGGGCAACGCAGTATCTGGATATTGACGAAAAACGCCAGATGATCACTTCCGGCGGTCTTGGAACAATGGGATTCGGTTTTCCTGCGGCGATCGGTGCAAAGATTGGAAACAGGGATACGGAGGTAGTCTGTGTCACCGGTGATGGCGGTTTTCAAATGAACATTCAGGAGATGGCAACAGCAATCGTGCAGGGGACACCGGTTATCATCTGCCTGCTCAATAACCAGTATCTTGGCATGGTCCGCCAGATGCAGCAGCTTTTTTATGGCAAACGCTATTCCGCAGTATGCTTAAGAAAGAGAAGAAGCTGTCCGGCAAACTGCAAGGGACCAAATGAAGCATGCCCTCCATATACACCGGATTTTGTTGCACTTGCAGAAAGCTATGGTGCGCATGGCATCCGTGTAGAGCGGGAAGAAGACATTCAGGCAGCTTTGGATAAAGCGAGAACTTACAAAGATGCACCGACAGTCATTGAATTTCTGATCTCTTCGGATGAGATCGTGCTTCCGATGGTAAAGGGTGGAAATCCGATGAGCGAGATGATTTTGAAATAGGCGGATACAGATATGGTGAGAGAGGAAAATATCATGAAAGACAGATGGATTGCACTATATGTAGAAAATCAGGTTGGTGTTCTGGCAAAGGTTTCCGGTCTTTTTTCCGGGAAATCATACAATTTGCAGAGTCTGACCGTTGGCACGACAGAGGACGAGACGGTTTCCCGTATGACCATCTGCGTTACCAGTGATGACATAACATTTGAACAGATCAAAAAGCAGCTGAACCGTATGGTCGAAGTGATCAAAGTCATTGATCTGACAGATGTACCGATTCATATGAAAGAGATTCTGTTCGCAAAGGTTCTTCGTGTGAATGCTGCGGAAAAAGAAGAAGTATTCCAGATCGCACAGGTGTTTAATGTGCAGGTGGCAGATATCGGAAATGACAGTGTCCTGCTGGAATGCAAACTGACTGCCCATAGAAATAACGAGCTGATCGCACTGTTGAAATCGAAATTTAAGATTATTGAGGTAGTGCGCGGCGGAGCAGTAGCAATTGAATCCATCAGTACAAGCTGTAGATAATAAAATTTTTCGAAAATTATAGCAAAAGTAATGTACAACTTAAATACCCTGTGATATAATAAAAATGTTTTGAAATGTAGTATTAAAAACTACGTTGGAAAACGTATATTTAAGAATAAGAAGTCATAAAGCTATTTTGCAGATGACAGTAGTAAATAAACGAGGTATTTATGATGCAGAAAAAAGTACAGATCATCAGTGATGGTTCTCTGGATCTTTCACAGGAACTCACGAAGGAAAAAGATATTGAGGTTGTTCCATTTTATGTGTCCTTTGACAGTGAAACGTATCAAAAGGAAATGGTAGAAGTCGGTGTCAGGGAATTTTATCAGGAAATGGTGGATCACCCGACCGTTTTTCCTAAGACATCCATGCCATCCGTGCATGACTATTATGAGGTGTTTGAAAAACATGCGAAGGAGAAGATGCCGGTCATCTGTATCTGTATCACAAAAAAATTCAGTGGCTCCCTGCAGTCTGCGACAACTGCAAAAGATATGATATTAGAGGAATACCCGGATGCACAGATCACGGTCATTGACTCTACGGTCAATACTGTGCTGCAGGGGTTATATGTATTAGAGGCATGCAGACTGCGCGATATGGGTTTAGAGTATCAGCAGATTGTAGATGCGTTACTGCCGATCCGTGAGACAGGAAGAATTTTTTTCACAATCGGAAGTATTGACTATTTAAAACATGGCGGAAGGATTGGAAAATTAGCCGGGATTGCAGCCAGCGCATTAAAAATCAAACCTCTGATTACGTTAAAAGAAGGTGAGATCTTTAATTCCGGCATTACAAGAAATCGTCTCAAATCCATGAAAAAAGTCGTGGATATGACAAGGGAATATTTAGACGAAGTCAATGCGAAACCGGGAGAGTACAGTTTCTGCATCGGTTATGGATATGATCATAATGAAGCTCTGGAATTTCGAGAGATGTTAAAGGATCTGATCAAAGAACGTCTTGGAATTGATGAGATCGGTATTTACCAGATCGGTGCAACCATTGGAGTGCACACAGGACCATATCCGATCGGGATCGGAATTATAAAGCATGCATTGACAGAGTAACTGATATGTACCCCTTTTACTGGACATCCAGTGAAAGGGGTACATATCATATCAGGGCGATTTTTAGTTCCTGTTTCCGGAACTAATGATAATATTTTAAGAATAATCCCGTAAGATCTCCTTTTAAGTTCACACCGAGGAAAGTAAGCGTTTCGGAAAGAGCGTACATGGTTGCGGCCATATCTTCAAAGTTTGCGTTATTTCCCATGTGTCCAATGCGGATCACTTTGCCGGAAAGATCATCAAAAGATCCGGCAAGCATGATATTGTGTTCTTTTTTCATGCGGGAAAGAATTGCATCGCAAGTGGTCTCTGCCGGAATGTCAAACACAGTGACGGTATCGGAGAAACCGCTTTCCAAGCGAAGCTTTAAACCGGCTTCTGTCAAAGCGCGTCTGGCTGCTTCGGCGATACGGTGTGTGCGTTCTTCTAACTCTGGATCGGAAGCGATATTGTCAAAAGCAGCGCGTAAGCCGTAAATATCGCTGATCGGCATGGTATAAGGAAACCATTTTTTCTCATAATATCCCTCAAAAGCCAGAAGGCTTGCATAGAAGGAACGGATCGGCGTCTTGCGTGCGTGCATGGCATTTTTTACAGCATCGCTTATTGTGACAAAAGTAAGTCCCGGAGGTGCGGAAACAGCTTTCTGGGAACCGCCGCACAGAAGATCGATCTGGAACTTGTCGACATCCATGTGATTTCCAAACATTCCGGAAACGGAATCTACAACGGTCAGAATGCCGTATTCTTTTAAAAGCGGACAGATTTTCTCTACCGGATTGAGCATGCCGCTTGGGGTGTCACAGTGAACAACGGTCGCATATTTATAATCATGATGCTCCTTTAAATAAGAAGAAAGAGCATCCGGGTCGATGGCATTCAGGCGGTCGGCATGATAAAATTCTGGCACACCACCGTACATGGATACAAAGTCCGCAAAGCCTTCGCCGTACACGCCGTTCTCAATGATGAGCACCTTATCTCCCGGCTCAGTGAGGGAGGCGCAGGCAGCTTCCAGACCTAAAATTCCCTCTCCATCCAAAATGAGAGTTTCGTTTTTCGTGCCGAGCAGGGAGCTGATCAGTTCGCAGGTATCTTTATAAAATTCTACGAAATCTTCATCCAGATCAGGATTGGTACATACGAGGCTTCTTGCCATACGCACATTTTCTTTTACCTGGGTTGGCCCAGGAGTCATGACTTTATACATAATTACTTCCTTCTTTATCATAGATTGTTTTGTAAATGAGATTGATGTTACACAGCTTATAACATTTTATTTACGATTTTCTGAAGCTGTCCGACGATCAAAAGAACGATGACAGCAGCAACACCGATCTGGACAAGGTTTCCGGGAATGGAAGTAACCGGTGCGATCCAGTTTCCGTAAATGATACCCTCTGCAATGTAGTAACCAGCGACTTTGATCACGCATGCAACTGCGATCGCAAGTGTGTTCCAGCCAAAGCCGTGATGTTTTTCTGTGATGGCACCTACGGCATATCCCATCAGACCGACAATGATCAGTGTGAATGGAGCCCATGCAGTCCAGCCGGAGAGCAGATCGAAGAGTCCCATGCCGACTCCGCCGGCGATCGCACCACTTTTCTTACCAAAAATAATGGCGCAGATAAAAAGAGGTACGTTTCCGAGATGGATCAATCCGCCGTTTGCAGTGATTGGAAGTCTTATATTAATAAATGCAGTGAATACGTAGGTCAGGGCAATAAAAAGAGCCGTGATCGTGATAAAACGGATATTTGATAAAGATTTTGAATCAGCAGTCTGTGCTGTAGAGGTAGTTGATGTTTTCATAAATAAAATTCTCCTTTTTATGGTTTGTATTTGTGTCAATTCCCAGGATTGTTGTTGGGATTACTATATACAAAAACTGTCATGAATTAAAAATCCAGTTTAAAACAAATTGACCATGCCAGTTTTAAATATATAATAATATTGACAGAACAATACTATATGATGTATAGTATTAAATAAGAAATAATATTACAAATAAAATAATAAGGAGTGAGTACATGGTATTTAATACAGGCGCAGCCCTTTTGGATGCGATTGTTCTTGCTGTCGTGTCGAAGGAGGAAGAAGGAACCTACGGATATAAGATTACGCAGGATGTGCGGAAGGCAATTGAAGTTTCAGAGTCCACACTGTATCCGGTTTTGCGGAGACTGCAAAAGGATGGATACCTGATCGTGTATGACCGGGAATGCGGAGGAAGAAACCGGAGATATTACCAGATTACGGAGACCGGCGAAGAGAAGCTGGCAGAATACCGCAGCGAATGGGAATCGTATTCTTCGAAAATATCAGAATTATTTTCGGGAGAGGAGTCAGAAGAATGAATAAAGAAGAATTTTTAAAACGTCTGGAGGAGCTGCTTTCGGACATTTCAGAGGAAGAGAGAGCGGATGCACTTGCGTTTTACAGAAGTTATTTTGAGGATGCCGGAATTGGAAATGAGGCATCAATTTTAGAGGAACTGGAGTCGCCGGAGAAGGTGGCGGAAGTGATCAAGAAAAATCTTGGGGTGAGTGAAGCGGCTGATGTGGAAACACACGAGGCGGATGTGCGCGGTGAAAAAGTTGAGGCACATACAGAAGAAACATCTGGAAATGGTCAGAAGACAGAGACAGGAACGGATGATCCATATATGAACAGTTTATATGGAAGCAGTACCTATGGTTCTGGCAGTTATAATCAGAAAAATACTGCTTATGCCGGAGGAACTTATGGCAGTCAGAATGCGTCCGGTCAGACCGATATGGAGAAACTGAAAAAGGAAAATCAGAAGAATAAAACAGAAAAAACAGTTTTATGGGTGATTCTCGCAGTTTTGACAAGCCCGATCTGGATCACGGTTGCAGCGGTTCTGGCGGCGATTCTTGTAGCAATTCTCGCGTGTGTGTTTGCAGTGGCAGTCAGCATTGTTGCAGTGATGGCGGCGTTAGTGATCACTGGATTTGTATTGGCCGGCGTTGGTATTGGATATCTTTTCACAAAAGGCGTGGCAGTAGGTCTTGGACTGTTAGGCGGTGGACTTTTGGTTCTTGCGCTTGGAGTACTTGCAGTGTGGCTTGTGGTATGGTGCTTTGGCTGGTTTGTCCCATGGGCAGTGAAAGGCATTGCAGGGCTTTGCAAAAAGGCATTTGGCAAGACAAAGAGAGGAGTGTGAGATGAAATGAAAAAATTTACAAAGATTATATTGATCATTGCAGGAAGCTTAGCCGCACTCGGAATTGTTTTCAGCGGTATCGCCGCAGTGATGGGAGCCGGATGGTCAACCATCCACCGGAAAGCACTTGCCGGTGAACTTGATTTTGGCAACTGGCATATTGGCAATGGAGTTTATTATGCTTATGATCAGGGACATGGCATCTTGGATCATTTTTGGGATGATGATTATGATGATTGGGATGATGATTGGGACGACGACGACTGGGATAATGACGACTGGGATGATGAGGATGACGAGCTCATGGATGATAATAGGGCGGTGGAGAGTTTTGGTTCCTGGATCCTGAATCTTACGGATTTGAAGAGTGAACCGGCAGGAACGGAAAGCTGCATTATACCTTATCCGGCATCAGAAGCTGCTTCCCTGAAACTGGAACTGGATGTGGTAAATGAACTTATTTTTGAAGTGTCGGATTCTGCGGATGAGATCAGTATTAAAATGGAAAATGGGTATCAGGATTATCTTTCTACAAAACAGAAGGATTCCAATCTGAAGGTATCCTATCACAGCGGACACCACCATTTTGAGAAAGGACCGACCTTTACGGTAGTTCTGCCAAGACAGTGCGAAAATCTGACACTGGACATTGTAGTGGGAGCCGGGGATATTTCCATGGAAAGCGAAGCGTTTACGGCAAGAAAAGTAAATGTGTCTGTTGGAGTGGGAGAACTCTCTGTGAATCAGATTTCAGCCAGCGAGAAAGCCGTGTTTGAAGTTGGTACAGGAGATGTGTCGATTCTGAATGGACAGTTCCCGAAAGTGTCTATCGAAGCAGGAGTTGGAGATGCCGTGTTCAGCGGAAGCGTTTCAAACAAACTGGAAGTGGAGGCAGGAACCGGCGATGTCAATGTCTCTCTTACCGGAACAGAGAAAAGCTATGCATTTGATCTGTCTGCCGGACTTGGAGAAATCAGGTTGAACGGGCAATCGAAAGGGGCTTTTGATGCGGAGTATGAGACCGGCAGCAACGGCGGAGCAGAAGTGGAACTGACTGCAGGAGTGGGAGATATTTCTGTTTTGACGGAAAAATAATAAGGATGTTTCATGAACGCCCTTATACATATGGATAAAAATTGAAAAGGCTCAGATCGGTGTGTTGTACGTCTGCAAAATCCGGTCTGAGTCTTTCTTTTGGTATGTCCTGCTTATTTCCATACTTTGTCTTTTTAATCACAATATGATATGATGAACACGAAAGAAAAAACATACAAGAATTCGTATATTTTAATAAGAAGAACAGGAGCAGGGGAATGGGAAAAAGAACACGGATTGTTTTATATGCACTGTCACTTGTGACAATGCTTGCAATGGTGACACTGATTATTTTTTCACATGGAAGACAGAGCGGTGAGCCGGCGAAAGATGTGCTGTCCGAGACGGATATCAGCAGCACGGAGGAACCGGTTCAGATACCGGAAGCGGAAGAATCAGAAGAGACGGAAGCAGCAGACGGGCAGAACAGGATCCAAAACGACACAGAACAGGAAGAAGCGGACATAGCAGGTGGAGAAACGGACAAGCAGGCAGAAGCAGGGAATACCGAAGGAGACGGCAGCACGACACTGATTTTTGCAGGGGATGTACTGTTTGCAAACGCCTTTAAAAGCAACTATGATGCGGGCGGAATTGAAAAAGTGATCGAGCCGCAGCTGCTGCAGGAGCTGCAGGATGCAGATATTTTCATGGTGAATAATGAGTTCCCATTCAGTAACCGTGGAGAGCCGATGGAGGACAAACAGTTTACGTTTTGCTGTGATCCGAAATATGTGAAAGCTTTAAATGAGATGGGCGTGGATATTGTATCACTCGCCAACAATCACACCTTAGATTATGGAAGAGATGCGTTGTCTGATACGTTTACGACACTGGACGGAGCCGGTATTTTGTATGCAGGAGCCGGAGAGACTAAAGAACGCGCATATGAATTGCAGATTATCGAGAAAAATGGAAAAAAATTCGGATTTCTAGCGGCATCCCGCGTGGTGCCGGAATCAAACTGGAAAGTGGAAGAGCGGACACCGGGAATGCTGACCGCTTATGATGATACAAAATTGGTACAGTTGATCAAAGAAGCCCGGAGCGGATGTGATTTTCTGTCGGTCTATATCCACTGGGGCGTGGAATACGATGCGTATCCGCAGGACTATCAGACAAAGATTGCCACAGATTGTTTTAATGCAGGGGCAGATCTGATCCTTGGAGCACATACACACTGTTTACAGGGAATTTCCTATATCAGTGGGAAACCGGTCTTTTACAGCCTTGGAAACTTTGTGTTTGGACAGAACATTGATAAGACGGCTGCAGTGAAAGTACAGGTTTCGTCCGATGGAACCGTATCTTATGGATTACTTCCGGTTTATGCGGCGGGGGGCACAACAAAACTGATGGATACAAACAGTGCATCTGCGCTGTATCAGTATATGACACAGATTTCAGATGGCGTTACGATCGGTGCGGATGGAAAAATCAATTAAAGGGGAGAAGAACATGAAAAAGAAACTTATGAGAATGCCGAAGGTGGTTACGATACTCGTTGCGGTACTGATTGTAGCGATTTTTCTTGGAAGTATGGATGTGGCAGCGTTTTTTCTTGCAGATACAGTTTCGCTTCCGGGTTATGGAAGCAGTATGATCGCAGAGTTTATGGCAGGAGTGGTTGCATTTCTGCTTTTGTGCCTGTTTGGTTATCTTGGAGTGCTGGGAGAAAAAGGAAAGGGATTTATCCATGGCCTTTATATCGGCGGATTCCTGACAGGATACTGTTGTCTGGAACTGGCGGCACAGCTTTATGTACAGATGATGACATCGGATGCAAAAGTCGTATCTGCATTGGAAATCCTGTTTTTTGCTGCAACCATGTTTCTGATCGGATGGACGGAGGAACTTATTTTCCGCGGTGTGATCCTGAATCTGTTTCTGGAACGTTTTTCCAAAACGAAAAGAGGGATTCTCTGGGCGGTCATTCTCAGTGGTGTATTGTTCGGGGCGGTACATTTGACAAATATTTCACAGGGAGTGACGGTGACAAGTGCGATGATTCAGGCGATCAACGCTGCCTTTCTGGGTGTGATCTTTGGCGCTGTTTATGCCCGGTCAGGAAATATCTGGCTTGTAATGACTTTTCATGCACTGGTCGATTTCGCAAGTCTGATGGGCAGCGGAATTTTTGGAACTGGAACAACTGTGGAACAGATCAACCAGATGTCTGCCGCTAATTTGATTGCCGTTCCTGTTTTGCTGATTCCGTGTATTGTGCTGCTTCGCCCGAAAAAACTTCTGGAGATGGAGCAGGAGGCAAATCATATCGTGGTGTTTGAAACATTCGAGGAGGCAGACCGGAATGCTGCTCTGTCGCTCGCACTTGGAATGATATCCATTCTGACAGGCTTTATGGGATATGGTCTTGGTATTGGGATCGCTGGGCTGATCGGTGGCAGACTTTCAAGAAAGGTGCAGCCGGAGAAAAACGGAATGGCACTGGCGGGTATGATTTTATCCGGAATCGGTATGGCGGTATCGATCATTGGAATGATCGTGCTGTGTTTTGTCTATTCAAATCTGAATGGTCTCTCTGCCGTTATGATGATGAATGGTGTGAAGTGATTTTAAGACAAATAAGCTAAAACAAGTTTACATTTACTAAAAATAAGGTTATTATTTCAATAACCTTTTGAGAGAGCGGTAAAATCTTTCAAAAATAGCAGGAAGAAGATAGGAGAATTGCGATGAGTTACATGGAAACCTACAGAGAATGGTGTACAAACCCATATTTTTCAGAGGAAACAAGAGCAGAATTAGAAGCGATCAAGGACAATGAGGCAGAGATCGAGGATCGTTTCTACCGTCAGCTTGAGTTTGGAACCGGGGGACTCCGCGGTGTGATCGGGGCAGGAACGAACCGTATGAATATCTATACGGTAAGACAGGCGACACAGGGACTTGCAAACTATATCATTTCTCAGAACGGACAGGAAAAAGGAGTTGCCATCGCACACGATTCCAGAATCATGTCACCGGAATTTGCCGAGGAGGCAGCGCTCTGCCTGAATGCAAACGGAATCAGGGCTTATGTATTTGACAGCCTTCGCCCGACACCGGAGCTTTCATTTGCAGTCCGTGAACTTGGCTGTGTTTCAGGAATTGTGATCACAGCAAGCCATAACCCAAGAGAATATAATGGATACAAAGTTTACTGGGAGGATGGTGCACAGATCACACCGCCTCATGATAAAAATATCCTTGCAGAAGTTGCAAAAGTAACTTCTTTTACACAGGTTAAGACCATGACAAAAGAGGATGCCGTGAAAGCTGGACTTTTTGTGACAATCGGAAAAGAAATCGATGACCGTTATATGGAAGAACTGAAAAAACAGTCCATTCATCCGGAGATCATCAAAGAGATGGCAAAGGACATCAAGATTGTATACACACCGCTACATGGAACCGGAAATCTCCCGGTGCGCCGTGTGTTAAAAGAACTTGGATTTGAAAATGTCTATGTTGTAAAAGAGCAGGAACTTCCGGACGGAAATTTCCCGACCGTAGCATATCCAAACCCGGAATCTCCAAAGGCATTTGAACTTGCCTTAAAACTTGCAAAAGAAGTGGATGCAGACATCGTGCTTGCGACAGATCCGGACGCAGACCGTCTTGGCGTATACTGCAAAGACACAAAGACCGGAGAGTATGTGACTTTCACCGGAAATATGTCCGGAATGCTCATAGCAGAATATATTTTAAGAGAGAAAACGGCAACCGGAACGATGCCGGAGAATCCTGCACTTGTGGAGACTATCGTTACAACGGACATGGCAAAAGCGATGGCAGCTTCCTATGGCGTGGCACTGATCGAGGTACTGACCGGATTTAAGTATATCGGAGAGCAGATCAAATGGTTTGAACAGAACCACTCCCACAACTATGTATTCGGTCTGGAGGAGAGTTATGGATGCTTAGCCGGAACATATGCAAGAGATAAAGATGCCTGCGTAGCAGTCATGATGTTGTGCGAGGTGGCTTCCTGGTGCAAAAAACATGGAAAAACATTGTGGGATGCCATGATCGACCTGTATGAGAAATACGGTTACTACAGAGAGGGACTTTCCACGATGACCTTAAAAGGAATCGACGGAGCCGCCCAGATCCAGCAGATGATGAGTGATATGCGGAACAATCCAAAGAAAACACTCGGTGGATTTGAAGTGCTTGCAGTCCGCGATTACAAAGAGGATACAAGAAAAGATTTAAAGACCGGGGAAGTGACAAAAACAGGACTTCCGGCTTCCAATGTTTTATATTATGAACTTTCTGACAATGCATGGTGCTGTGTGCGCCCGTCCGGAACAGAGCCTAAGATCAAATTCTACTATGGAGTCAAAGGCACCTCTTTGCAGGATGCAGAGGAAAAACTGGAAGCATTAAAAAAGGATCTTGTGGAAGAATAGATAAATGAATATTTGCAGAAGTTGTGATTGCCTCTGAGAAAAAGTAAATATATAATTTAGATTTAATATTTATACCAAAATAAAAAACAAGAATCAGAGACAGAGAAGGAGAATCACATGTTTGATGACAAATTTGTCTGGGGCGTGGCAAGCAGCGCATATCAGGTAGAGGGAACTGACCCGGATGACGGAAGAGGAAAGACGGTCTGGGACACTTTTACGGAGCAGGGACGCATTTTTCAAAATCAGAATGCGTACACAAGCTGTGATCATATGCATCATTATAAAGATGACTATGCATTAATGAAAAATCTGGGGATAAAAGCATACCGTTTTTCCTTAAACTGGGCGCGGATTCTGCCGGAAGGTACCGGGCGCGTCAATGAAAAAGCAATTTTGATGTACCGTGACATGATCCTTACAATGAAAGAAAATGGCATTACACCATATATTACCCTGTTTCACTGGGAGTTTCCACAGGCATTGCAGGAAAAAGGCGGCTGGCTGAATGAGGAAGTGGCAGACTGGTTCGGGGAATATGCAAAAGTGGTGGCAGAGAATTTTTCGGATCTCTGTGAGTATTTTATCACGATCAACGAGCCGCAATGTGTGGTTGGACTTGGACATTTAAGCGGTGTTCATGCACCGGGATTGAAATTATCGGTTCCAGAGACTTTTCAGATTGCACATAATCTGTTGAAAGCGCACGGACAGGCAGTGATCAATTTAAGAAAATACGCAAAACAAAAAATACGGATCGGCTTTGCACCGACCGGGGGAGTGGCTTATCCATACACGGACAGTGCAGAAGATATCGAGGCTGCCAGAAAAGTTTATTTTGGATTTTACAATCCGATGGATAACTGGACCTGGAATATCTCATGGTTTTCAGATCCGGTCTTTTTAGGTCATTATCCGAAAGAGGGACTGGAAAAATTCAAAGAGTATCTGCCGGAGATCACAGAGGAAGATATGCAGCTGATTCATCAGCCACTGGATTTTATGGGACAGAACATATATAATGGCTATTATGTGCGTCAGGGCGCAGACGGCGAACCGGAGTTTGTGGACCGGGAACCGGGATTTCCAAAGACGGCGTGCAACTGGCCGGTAACACCAAAAGCATTTTATTATGGAATCAAATTTTTGACGGAGCGGTATCCGCTTCCTTTGTATATCACAGAAAATGGTATGTCCTGTCATGATAATGTGAGCTTTGACGGCAGAGTACATGACAATGATCGCATCACGTTTTTGGATTCCTACATCGGAGCCATGCAGAGGGCATATGATGAGGGAGCCGATATCCGGGGGTATTTCCTGTGGACATTTCTGGATAATTTTGAATGGTCCGAGGGATACAGGGAACGTTTTGGCATGATTTATGTGGATTTTATGACACAGCGGAGAATTGTAAAAGATTCTGCGTTTTGGTATCAGAATGTGATTGGGACAAATGGAGGCAATTTATCAACAAATCAGACCACGAAAGAAATTTTATTTTTAGATCCGGTATGTACACACAACATCTGGGGCGGTACGCGATTGAGAGAGGATTTTCATTATCCGGTCGAAGGTGATGATTTATGGGAGTGCTGGGGAATTTCTGCACATCCAAATGGAAACGTAACTTTAAGAGACTGTGGATTCCGTGGAATGAAGCTGTCCGAATTGTGGAAAAAACATCCGGAAGTTTTCGGAAATGTGGACAGTGACCGTTTCCCACTCCTGATCAAAATTATCGATGCGAAAGATGACCTGAGCATTCAGGTACATCCAGACGATGATTATGCAAAAGTCCATGAAAATGGTTCACTTGGAAAAACAGAGTGCTGGTACATTCTCGACTGCAAGGAAAATGCAACGATCGTTATCGGACACAATGCAGGGACAAAAGAGGAATTAAGCCGGATGATCCATGAGGGAAAGTGGAGTGAATTTATCCGTGAGATCCCGATCAAAAAAGGCGATTTTCTTCAGATCGATCCGGGAACAGTTCATGCGATCAAAGGCGGAACACTAATTCTGGAAACACAGCAGAACAGTGATATTACCTACCGCGTTTATGATTATGGCCGTCTCTCCAATGGAAAGCCGAGAGAGTTACATATCGACAAGAGTATTGACGTGATCACTGTGCCTGCAAAATCGGTTGCAGACAGTGTGAAATCGGTGGCAGATCTTCCGGTCAATACGTTAAATGAACTGTATGTCTGCAAATACTTTCATATCTATAAAATAGAAGTTTCAGGTAAAATGACTTTTGAGCAGAATGCGCCTTTTATGAATATGACAGTTACGGAAGGCAATGGAATCGTCAACGGTCAGCCGGTGAAAAAAGGAGATCATTTCATACTTCCAAATGGCTTCGGAAACGTGGAATTGCAGGGCAGCATGCAGATCATTGCCTCCACGATATAAACCAAAAACCGTTGATTATTACGGCGTGCACTGCGGGGTAGAAGCATGTAGATCAAAATTCTCCAGAGAGGAAATACACAGATGAATCAGGAAGAAAGACGAGAGAAACGAAAAAAAGATACACAGAGTGCGGTCATAGTTGTGGCAGTATTTTTTATAGTACTTGCAGTTTTGATCGGAGGAATTGTGTTTGCAGTCCATAAATTTGTAAAACCGGGAGCAGATAAACCGGAAAAGAATACCGAGAGTGTGACAACAGAGGCGACAGAAGAACCGGAAACAACTCCGGTAACCGAAGTCAGCGATCCGTTGATGGATCAGGCAATGCAGATTGCTGCCGGCATGACCTTAGAGCAGAAAGTAGCGCAGATGTTCATGATCACACCGGACGCACTGACCGGAGTGGACGGAGCAACGATGGCAGGAGATTCCACAAAGGCAGCCTACACGCAGTATCCGGTAGGTGGTCTGATTTATATGGCAAAGAACCTGACCGGAACCGACCAGACGACACAGATGCTTACCAATATGAAGAGCTACAGTCAGGAAATAGTAGGAATTCCAGTGTTCCTCGGTGTGGATGAGGAAGGTGGAACGGTAGCAAGGATCGCATCCAACAGTGCTTTTGGAGTGACAGATGTTGGAAATATGAGTGATGTAGGAGCGACTGGGGATTCCCAGAATGCATACAATGCAGGAAGTACGATCGGAACGTATCTGAACACACTTGGTTTTAATATGGATTTTGCTCCGGTTGCGGATGTGTTGACGAATCCGGATAACACCGTGATCAAAGACCGGTCATTTGGTTCAGACAGCCAGCTTGTGGCGGATATGGTCTGTGCTGAGATGCAGGGACTGAACGAACACCAGATATTAAGCGTGGTAAAACATTTTCCGGGACAGGGAGCTACAGCAGGGGATTCCCATGACGGGGCAGTTTCTACAGATAAATCTTTGGATGACCTGTTGGCAAATGAGCTTGTTCCATTCCAGCAGGCAGTGAATAACGGAGCATCTTTTGTGATGGTAGGACATATTTCAGCACCAGCTGTTACAGGGGATGATACGCCGGCTTCGCTTTCCTCTGTCATGGTGACAGATGTGCTTCGCAACCAGCTTGGCTTCCATGGTGTAGTGATCACAGACGCAATGAATATGGGGGCGGTCACCGGAACATACAGTTCTGCTGATGCGGCAGTGACGGCAATTCAGGCAGGTGTGGATATGATCTTAATGCCGGAGGATTTCCAAAGTGCATATCAAGGTGTGATGGATGCAGTGACTGGTGGAACGATCACAGAGGATCGTATCAATGAATCTGTTGCAAGGATCATCAAGGTAAAGCTCACAATGTAGTATAATAACACTTTACTTTTTGAAATTGTTATGTTATTCTGTGACTATGGTGCGGTAAGTGTACCATAGAAATATTTTTTGGAGGTACTTTTCAATGAACAAAGGTACAGTAAAGTGGTTTAACAACCAAAAAGGATACGGATTCATCTCCGACGAACAGGGAAATGATGTATTCGTTCACTACTCAGGTCTTAATATGGAAGGTTTCAAATCCTTAGAAGAAGGCGCTGCAGTAGAATTTGAAGTTGTTGAAGGTGCAAAAGGACCACAGGCAACAAACGTAACAGTAGTAAGATAATTTTATTATCGCTTGTTACTACAGTCTAAATCAGTAGTTTCATGTACCTTTTTCTTTATTAAATAGAACTTGTTTTATTTTTCTAGATTAAGATATTGCAAACAATGGATTTGAAAAAGAGTGTCGGTTTTCCGGCACTCTTTTTTGTATACATAACTAAAAAATCCATGCAAACAGTCTTGAAGAATCTGGAGGGGTTCTATATAATAAAAAGGAGATAGATAATGCCAAATTTCCGAAATTAACCAACCGTGTGCACTATCTGAAACATGAAGAGGGAGGCGTAAACGCAGTGTGTGAAATAATGAGAAAATATTCAGAAGAAGTCGCAGAAAAAGCATATCTGCAGGGCGAGGAAGCCGGCAAAGAAATCGGTCAACGCCACACCGCCATCGCCGAACTCCAGTCCGAATCCAGATAACAGAAAAACATAAGGAAACATGACAAAGAAACCATTTTTTAAAGGATGGTTTCTTTTTTTTAAGTTCATTTAAGGTTCGCCTGATAAGATATGCGCAAAGGAAAGGAGACACTTATGGCAGATCAGATGATATTTAAAAGGTGTGAGATCAAATATATGTTGGATATCACGCAGGCGGAACTGTTAAAAAATCAAATGAAACAGTACATGACTGCAGACGAGCATGGAATGAGTACAATATGCAGTCTCTACTTTGATACACCGGACTATCTGCTGATCCAAAGATCAATGGAACACCCGGTTTATAAAGAAAAACTGAGATTGAGAAGTTATGGCATGGCAGACAAGGACACGACCGTTTTTGTGGAACTGAAGAAGAAGTATGAGTCCGTTGTATACAAAAGAAGAATTGCAATGACGGAGGACGAGGCAGAACGTTACCTGCTTTTTCACGAAAAAGTAAAAGACACACAGATCACCAGAGAAATCGATTACTGTCTGAAAAATTATAAAAAGCTGGCTCCGGCAGTGATGCTTTCCTATGAGAGAGAAGCTTTTTATGCGAAGGACGATCACGAGTTCCGGATCACGTTTGATCAGAACATTCTCTGGAGAAATTACGACCTTTCTCTTTGTAAAGGAATTTACGGAGAAGCAATTTTAGATAAAAATAAAGTGCTTATGGAAGTGAAAACGGCGGGCGCAATACCGCTCTGGATGGTTCATTTTCTGACAGAAAATCAGATTTACAAAACGTCATTTTCCAAATATGCGACCGCCTACCGCACGATTTATGCGAGAGAGCAGAGAAGAAGCTGTCCACCGGAAAATTTCTTTGTGTTTACCGGAGATGAGGTTGTGCAGCAGGCAATAAAATGTTAAAAAAGAAATGGAGAAATTAATATGTTAAACAATTTATTTACAGGAATTTTTGATACAGCAGGTGCGGCGGTGATTTCCGTGCCGGATTTTTTGCTCTGTATTGTGGTGTCACTGCTGATCGGGGCATTCATCACATGGGTTTACACTTATAAAAGCCGCTATACGACAAGCTTTGCAGTGACACTCGCAATGCTTCCGGCAATCGTCTGCATTGTTATCATGATGGTAAACGGAAATGTAGGTGCCGGAGTGGCTGTGGCAGGAGCATTTTCGCTTGTACGTTTCCGTTCTGTGCCGGGAACTGCAAAAGAGATCGGAACCATTTTTCTTGCAATGGCGGCAGGACTGATCGCAGGGATGGGGTATCTTGGATTTGCAGTATTGTTTTCACTCATTATGGGAGCCGTGATGTTTGTGTTAAATGTGACCGGATTCGGTGTAAAAAAAGCAGAAGTAAGAGAAAAAACACTTCGTATCACAATCCCGGAGGATTTAAATTACGGAGCAGCATTTGATGATCTTTTTGAAAAATATTTATCATCCTGTGAAGTAGTCGCTGTGAAAACCTCCAATATGGGAAGTCTTTACAAACTTACCTATCATGTGACGTTAAAAGACAATGCGGAAGAGAAAACATTTCTCGATGAATTGAGATGCAGAAACGGAAATCTGGAAATCAGTATGATGAGACAGGAGGCAAATGTCAATGAGTTATAGAAGAAAAAAACTGCTGGCATTGTTTTGTGCTACGGCATTATCCATGACGGCAGTGGCAGGCTGTACAGGGACAAAGAGCAGTACTGGCAATGTTGTTTCCTCGGAAACAGAAACAAATGCAGAAGAAACATCAGCACAGAGTGAAGCAGGAACTTTTTCAAGTGCAGATATGTTTACTGAGCGGGATCTGGCAGGAACCTATGAGGAGAGTGGGGCAGTTTATGTCACACTTTCCGATGATGGTATCACGGGGGAAACGGATTGCGTTGTGATCGATGGACAGATGGTGACAATCACGGCAGAAGGGACTTATATTTTTTCCGGAACACTGTCGGAAGGACAGATTGTGGTGGATGCAGATAATGCGAAAGTGCAGATCGTATTTGATAATGTGGACATTACCTGTGCTTCAAGTGCAGCGGTGTATGTAAAAAGCGCAGAGAAAGTATTTGTAACGCTTGCAGAAGGATCGCAGAATACGCTTCGCAATACGGATGAGTATGTTGCGATTGACGACAACAACATTGATGCCGTGATTTTTGCAAAATCAGACCTTACGTTAAACGGCACTGGAAGTCTGACGATCATATCAGCAGAAGGACATGGAATTGTATCCAAAGATGATCTGAAGATCACAGGTGGTACATACGATATCACAGCAGCAGGGCACGCATTATCGGGAAAAGACAGTGTGCGTATCGCAGATGGAACCTTTATTTTAACCGCAGAAAAAGATGGCATTCATGCGGAAAATGCAGATGATGAAGAAAAGGGCTATATTTATATTGCAGATGGTGATTTTACGATTACAAGTGATGGCGATGGCATGGACGCTTCCAATATCGTGCAGATCGAGGATGGAACATTTGACATCACAGCCGGGGGCGGCGCTGCAAACAGTCTGAAAACGCATGAGTCAGATGTGCCGGGTGGCGGAATGCCACAAAACGGCGAGAGACCGGACGGAGAAAGCATGCCACAGATGGGCGAAAAGCCGGACGGAGAAAATATGCCACAGGATACCACAACTGACGAGAGCGGCACCAGCACAAAAGGAATCAAGGCAGGTGGCGGCATGTACTTAAATGGAGGAACTTACCAGATTGATTCCGCAGATGATTCCATCCACAGCAACGCAAATATTACGATCGCAGATGGAACATACACGCTTGCGACAGGCGATGATGGTGTGCATGCAGATGATGCACTGATAGTAAATGGTGGTACGATCACCGTGACAGAGAGTTATGAAGGTCTGGAAGGCCTGACGGTGACAATCAACGATGGAACGATTGATATCACTGCAAGTGATGACGGTATCAATACAGCAGGCGAGAAAATGGAATTAAATGGTGGATATATCCACATTCTGGCAGGCGGCGACGGCGTGGATTCCAACGGCGATCTGACGATCAACGGCGGTGAGATCTACATTGACGGTCCGTCTGATAACGGAAACAGTGCAATCGATTACGGCGACCGGTCGTCTGCGTATGTGAACGGCGGAACGCTTGTGGCAATCGGCAGCAGCGGCATGGCAGAGGGGATGAGTGATTCTTCCAAACAGAAGGTTCTTATGGTAAAATTAGGAGAACAAATGGAAGCCGGCAACGTTGTGCTGACAGACAGTGAGGGAAATGTGATTGTAAGTTACACGGCATTAAAAACCTATGACTGTGTGATCATCAGCACCGCAGAGGTGGAGAGCGGAGCAACGTACACGCTCACAACATCGGGAACGACGACAGAAGTGACCGCAGAATAAAAACAGCTGAGGGCAGGAATCGGTATCACTGTGAAATAAACGAAAGGCATGGGATTTTGTATGAGGTTATTGCTTGCAGAAGATGAAGAGGATTTGAGCCGTGCGCTTGTCACGGTGTTAAAACATAACAATTACTCGGTAGACGCTGTGTACGATGGTGCAGAAGCCTTGGACTATCTGGAAAACGGTGGCAATTATGACGGTGTGATCTTAGATATCATGATGCCCAAAATGGATGGTATCACCGTATTAAAAACAATCCGCAGACATGGAAATTCCGTTCCGGTCCTGCTGCTCACAGCAAAGGCAGAGATTGATGACCGTGTGGAGGGTTTAGACAGTGGCGCAGACGATTATCTGCCGAAACCATTTTCCATGAAAGAGCTTCTGGCGAGGATCCGGGCAATGACAAGGAGACAGACGGACACGACCGATAATGTGCTGACATTTGGCGATATTGCACTGAACCGTTCTACCTATCAGCTCACAGGACCGGAGAATCCAGAAGGTATCCGTCTTGCTGGCAAGGAATACCAGATGCTTGAAATGCTCATGTCTAATCCAGGACAGGTCATTTGCCCGGATCTTTTTATGGATAAAATCTGGGGCTACGATTCAGAAGCGGAACAAAATGTCGTATGGGTATATATTTCCTATTTGAGAAAAAAATTAACCTCCATTGGAAGTCAGGTGAAGATCAGGGCGGCCAGAGGACTTGGATATTCATTGGAGAAAGACAATGCTTAAAAAATTAAGAAGAAAATTTATTGCAATTGCAATGCTGTCTGTTTCTATCGTGCTGATCGCAATTGTCGGTACGATCAATATTGCAAACTACATCAGTACCAATCAGGCGCTGGATGCAAGACTCTCCCTGATCGCTGACAACGGAGGTACTTTCCCGGATATGACACCCGGAGATTTTGGAAAAAAATTGGAACCTAAGTCAGATCAGCCACCGGCAATGAATGACCTGCAAAAGCATGGAATTTCGCAGGAAAGTCCGTTTGACACCCGGTATTTTACAGTGACGATCGCACCGGACGGTACAGTGGAATCTGTGGATACCGGAAAAATTGCTTCCATCTCAGCCGGGACAGCGGAGGAATACGCAGCGGAGCTGTGGAAAAAAGGAAAGAAAAAAGGCTTTTTCGCTGATTATAAATACCTTGCAACGGACAGTGACGGCTCGACGATGTATGTATTTTTAAACTGTCAGCGGGAAATCTCTACCATAAGAACATATGTTCTTGCCAGCGTGGGAACAGGAGCACTCGGACTTGTCATTGTGTTTGTCATGATATACTTTTTCTCCGGAAAAGTGTTAAAACCGGTGTCAGAAAGCTATGAGAAACAGAAACGCTTTATCACGGACGCAAGCCATGAGATCAAAACGCCGCTCACGATCATCGATGCCAACACCGAAGTCATAGAGATGATGGAGGGGGAAAACGAGTGGACGCAGAGTACGAGAAAACAGGTTGCAAGACTGACTTCCCTCACGGAAAAACTGGTGTTTCTCTCCCGCATGGACGAGGAAGGAACAAAGCTGGAAAAAGTGTCATTTTCACTTTCGGATGCAGTGCTTGATACCGCAGAGGGATTCCGCTCTGTCGCAAAAACAAAAGGAAAACAATTTGAGATCAATGTGGCAGAGCATGTGGGATATGTCGGCGATGAAAAAAATATCCGGCAGATGATCTCCCTGCTTTTGGACAATGCAATGAAATATTCCTCAGAGCAGGGCATCATCCGCATCGCACTAAAAACTTCCGGAAAAAACAAAATCATCACCGTGTGGAATACCACAGACCAGATCGAAAAAGGAAAGCTGGATATGCTTTTCGAGCGTTTTTACCGTATGGACGCTTCCCACAATTCTAAGACCGGGGGCTTTGGAATCGGACTTTCCGTCGTGTATGCGATCGTGAAGGCACACAAGGGCAAAATCTCAGCCAAAAGCGAGGACGGAAAATCAATCTTATTTACCGTGGTATTGTAGTGTCTGGCTTCCCCCTCTCTCCCGGCTTTTACTTGGTTTTCATTATGGAATAGATAAAAGGGTTTCTTATAAAACTTGCTCGAATTGCGGCTTTATCAGTGTTCACATTTTGACTTTTTTGATTGTTTATATTCATTCAGAAATGGACAGTCCGCACAATGTGTTCGTCTGCGGCCACATTGCGTGGACTGTCCATTGATGAATGTACATAAACTTAAAGTCAAAATGTGAACACTGATAAAGCACTCAATTCTCACAAAAGTTTTATAAGGAACCCTTTTATCTATTCCATAATGAAAACCAAGTAAAAGCC
>ULSU01010874.1_pt1 | contig 22165 bp, 26 predicted proteins | sample 1956941 | NCBI WGS metagenome assembly ULSU01 (sample SAMEA4835715, study PRJEB28245) | human gut metagenome | biome: gut microbiome; material: fecal sample | place: Denmark | collected 2008
GCTTGGTGGTCACTTGAAATGTTCCCAAAATGAGAATACAAGTATAACATTGCCTAAAAATAATATATTCATTCACATTCCTTAACTAAACGTCATGCAGTCATCAAGCCGTTTGTGTATCTATATCAAGATAGATAGTACGAAAAATCGCTCATGGCTTCAAATATAACAACATTAGTAGAAAAAGCGAAACAAGGTGACGCTGACGCTTTCAGCACATTATACCAAATGTATTATCCTAAGATGAAAGGGATATGCATCAATATTCTTAGAGAGGACAAGGCTGTCGTTGACGACCTTGTCCAAGATGCTTTTATACTTGCGTTTGTTTCATTGAAAGACTTGAAGAAGACTCATAGGTTTAGTCAATGGCTTACAAGTATCACCACTAACCTTGTATTGAAATATCAGGAGCAAGGTAAGAGACACGATTTCATTTCCTTGTCTGATGTAGAGGAAGAATTCAGTACCGTATTGGAAGATGGCAACACTTCCAAGCAGTCAATTTCGTATGAGGAAATTATGTCAGCAATAGACAGTTTGCCTGAAGGGTATAAGAAAATATTCAATATGTCTGTTTTGGATGGCTTGTCCCATCAAGAAATCAGCGAATTACTTGATATTGCTCCACATAGTTCTTCCTCACAATTGTCAAGGGCAAAGACAATGTTGCGAAACATATTGTCTCCAAGAGCTATGCTTATCATCGTATTGGCGTTGATAGTCATCCCAGTATATAGATATTTTACTGCAAAGAAGAAACTCGTTTCTGAGAATGATGTGAATGTAGTTCGAACTCGAAAGCCTAATGAAGGCATTACGCCTATACAAAAGAAGCCTAATGTTTCTGTTATTAGAGCGCAAAATGCTATTTTGTGCTCTAATTATCGAAGTGTTCAACAGAGAAAGAACACGGTGATAACTGGTGGTGATTCTATTAAGACAGGTCAAAATGTCATAGTCGAAATAACCGATTCTTTACAGAAAAGCCAACAATTTTTGGTATATAACGAGCAAGATAGTATCATCACAAAAGATACTGTCTATACACCTATTCCAAACGAGGAAAGATGGATTGCGGATGATACAAGGATGTACAAGAAAAGTAAATGGCAGTTGCTTGCAGCAGGTTCTTTGGGTACTACTCTTGCGCAAAATGTTTATAAGATTATAACAAGTAGCGGTGATGATATTACGAGTGAACAACCTTCAAAAAAGATTTTTACTACATGGGAAGAGTATTCTGAATATCTACATCGCTTAACTCCAACTGACCCAACGGCGGAAAATGTTGCAATGATGGATATTGCCGATAATAACAAGGGCAAAATTGAAGAGGTAGAACATCATGACAAACCTATAATATTAGGATTGGCTGTGAACAAGAGCATAGGAAAGCATTGGAGCTTAGAAACAGGACTCCAATACTCTTACTTGAAGTCATATTTTACTTTGGGTACTGGCAATTACCGTGTTGACAAGGAACAAAAATTGCATTACATCGGTATCCCCGTCAAGCTCTCGTACCAATTCATGGCGTACAAGAAACTGTCGGCTTACGGTTCTGCAGGAGCAAGTATTCAGATACCATTGTCAGGAAAGACATATGCAGACTATGTAGTAGGAGGAAAGTCTGGCTATGCAACGGATTGGAAGACAACACCTTCTATACAGTGGACTGTAAACACTAACATCGGAATACAATATCAATTTGCACCAAAGTTGACATTGCTTATTGAGCCAACGCTGAATTGGTACATTCCGAATGGAAGCGAAGTCAAGAATACTTGGACAGAACGTCCATTTACATTGACTGTGCCTTTCGGTATTAGGCTCTCTTGGTAAGAAAGTATCAAATTGCATGCAGTCTTTATGACTGATCTGTATCTATATATACAGAAAAGTCAAAAAATAAGATACATGCAAAAAAGACATACAGACAGAAAGATGTATTTCCGTGATTTGGAGATAACATCTAAGGAGTTTTACATCAGCTACTTGTCAGATTTTACGGAACTGACACCAAAGAGTAGAATCTTGGAGGTAGGCTGTGGTGAAGGAGGAAACTTAGTCCCCTTTGCACAGTTGGGCTGCAAAGTAACAGGTATAGATATTGCCGAATGCAGAATTAAAGAAGCCAAAGCATACTTTTCTGAAATCAGCAATCATGCCACATTTGTATGCAGTGATTTCATGCAATATCCTGTTCCATGTAATGAAGAGGATAAATATGACGTAATACTATTACATGATGTGATAGAACACGTTCCGACAAAAGAGCCATTTCTTGCACACCTAAGAAAGTTTATGAAAACAAAAGGCGTGCTGTTTGTCGGATTCCCCGCATGGCAAATGCCTTTTGGAGGACATCAACAGATTTGCAGAAGCAAACTTTGCTCACATCTGCCATTCATTCACTTGCTGCCAAACCCTTTATACAAGTTGTTGCTAAAAACATGCAATGAAGAGAAAGGAACTATGAATGAACTTATGAGCATAAAAGAATGCCGAACAAGTATAGAGTTGTTTGAAAGACTCATACACCAATGCGGCTTCTCGGTAACAGACCAAAAACTTTGGTTCATCAATCCTCATTACAAGCAGAAGTTCCACCTTACCCCACGACTCTTGCCACATTGTGTCTGGAAGATGAAGTATATCAGAAATTTCTTCACCACTTCATGCTGGTATATATTGACCATAAGCCATAAATAGAACTTACGTTCTTTAGGCAACCATTAAATCTATGAAACATTAAATAAGATATACTTAACCATTTCGGAAAAGCAGACTCCAAAAATCAGTATTGGAATCTGCTTTTCTACTTGTATAAAAATGTAGGAAAACAGTATGATAGACAGCATTTCTATTTGTTCTTATAGAATAAAAGGGGATGATTGGCAATCACATCCTTTAAGGGAAGTTGTTTCAACCCTACACATCTAAAATATTATAGAATAACTTTGGTTGTCACATTTTGAGTTCGGTTGAAACGTTCCCATCCAAACACTATTTGGTAGTTTTTAATGTAAGCGAAAGTTAAATACGTTAAATTACTACCCTTTCGTATCTAAACAGAATCCACACAGTCACTTTTCTACCGTTTAAAGCGTATAATACTGATAATCAACTAATAATAGATACATATTATAAACCACTTAGGCAAGGGGTGTTGGTGATTCTACCGCAAAGGTAGTTAATTCTGAGCAAATCACAACTGATTTAGTGAGTTTTTAAACGTTTTATGACATTAGACTCATACCATACTGCAGCCTGCGCCATTACGTTCTTCAAGTCCTCGATAAACTGCATGTAGTTATTCTGAGTTATAGGGATATATCGCTCCGGGTGTTGTCCGTCGTGGTCGCCGCTTGTCAAATGGATGATGCAGAATGTGCGGTCAATGTCGTGATAGGCTACCATGCCTCGCTGCTCAAGAACTGTCACTGTGCGGTCGAAGTCCGCCGGAGTGGTGGGTATCACCTGCAGCACGCTCCAGGGGTATTCCTGAGCCGTGAGGAGCGTCTGCCCCTCCTGCTGACTGAGCAGGAAGGAATGAATTGTTCTTGATGTTTTCATGCTACAAAGTTTAACGAGTTGGTGATTCTACCGCAAAGGTAGTTAATTCTGAGCAAATCTCATAAATATAATCTTGCAGATATAAAATATGAGTACGTGAAAAAATCTGCCATATCTTCCAGAAATGGCGTAACGGGTTGGCGGTGAATATGATAAGGGCTGGAAGATAACTCGAATGAGAGGGTTATCTTCCAGCCATCTTCCAGCTTTTGATAGTCATTTTCCAGCTTTTGATAGTCATTTTCCAGCTTTTGATAGCCATCTTCCAACTTTTGACAGCCATCTACCAACTGTGTTTTTGCCTTTTATATAACCACCGCTGTGCCGCTGCATGTCACCATGAGCATCGATCCGCCCTGTCCTACGGTTTCGTAGTCGAGGTCGATGCCTACGATGGCGTTGCAGCCGAGGCTTTCGGCACGTTCTGCCATTTCGCGCATAGCTGAGTCTTTAGCTTCGCGCAGCACACCCTCGTATGCACCGCTGCGACCGCCGAAGAAGTCGCGCAAGCCTGCCATGAAGTCTTTGAAAACATTGGCACCGATGATGGTTTCGCCGGTTACTACGCCGCGATATTCGCGTATGGGGTGTCCTTCAAGAGTTGGTGTTGTTGAGAAAATCATAGTATTGTTCCTTTCTTTTTAATACGTTAAATAAACGCTATTGTGGGCGGTTTATTTTGTGGGTTAACAATAAATAATATAACTTTGTTCTTCATCACAGATTATTATAGAAATATATGACAAAGAAAGCGATAGTAATAGGTGCTACTTCTGGCATAGGGCTTGAAGTGGCTCGTCTTTTAGCCGTGCGTGGCTACAGCGTAGGCATAGCTGGCAGACGTGTGGAGCGGCTGCAGGAGATAGTGGCTACCACAGACGGCATAGTGGCGTGGCAGCAGATTGATGTGAACGCAGAGGATGCCACCGAGGGCTTGCACGAGCTTATTGGCAAACTGGGCGGCATGGACTTGTACTTCCACAGCTCGGGAATAGGGTGGGAGAACTGCTCGCTCGATGTGGAGAAGGAGATGCTGACGGTGCAGACCAATGCCGTTGGTTTTACACGAATGGTGCTCTCGGCTTACCAGTGGTTTGCCGACAACGCTCACCGTGGACGCATAGCCTGCATCACGTCGATAGCTCGCACGCGCGGACTGGGTGCTGCGCCTGCCTATTCGGCTACGAAGCGCTACCAGTCGCACTACCTCGAGTGTCTGGCGCAGCTCGCCAGTATGGGCCGCCTGCCAATCAGCATCACCGACATACGTCCGGGCTTCGTGGCTACCGACCTTATCGCCGGCAGTCATTTCCCGCTGCAGCTCTCGGCTGAGCACGTGGCGGCGGACATCGTGAATGCGGTGGAACGCGGCAAGAAGGTGGTGACCATCGATTGGCGCTATCGGTTGCTCGTGGCAGCGTGGCGCATGATACCGCGCTGGGCGTGGATCAGGCTGCGGTTCGTGAAGTAAGATTTCTACGGAATATGCACCCAGCGAATCCGTTTAATCCGATAAATCCGTTGTTATTTTATCGCACCCTAATAATCTGCTGTAAATCAGCAATCAGTGGAAGGATATTCGTATTGAGGACTGCGTGACTGCGGCAGGAATGCCGTAGCCTCCTACATTAGTATCGTTGGCTTGGTTGGCTTGGTTGGTGCAGTTCTGGCTCTGGCAAGCGGCAAAGCCGAGTGGAGACAGCTGCAATAGATTGTTCTGTTGGCTTGGTTGGCGCAGTTCTTTCTCTGGCAAGCGGCAAAGCCGAGCGGAGACAGCTGCAATAGATTGCCAGTTTGCTTGGTTGGTGCAGCTGAGACAGCTGCACCCCCCTACCGTTTCCGTCCGCCGTCCGATCGGTTTCCGTCCGCCGTCCGATCGGGTTCCGTTCGTCGTCCGATTGGATTCCGTTCGCTGCACGACGATAGAAGCATAGAAAGCGGCAGAAACTTTCTATGCTTATTCTTTACAGATTTTTAAGTAAAAACCCTCAACAATCCAATAATTATTGCTAACTTTGCAAACTGAAAATTGCAATTCGAATACTTAGCGGTATTCTACGTAGAAAAAGAAACAAATTGTTTTAAAAATTTTTATGGATTCTATTTTATTAATCACAGTCATCTTGACGGCTGTTGTATTGGTAGTAGGTGCGTACGTAGTTGCGAAACTCGTAGGTCCTCGTTCGTACAACCCGGTTAAGGGTCAGCCCTTTGAGTGTGGTATTCCTACACGCGGATCTTCTTGGATTCCGGTGCATGTAGGTTACTATCTCTTTGCTATCCTTTTCCTTATGTTCGACATTGAGACCCTCTTCCTCTACCCGTGGGCAGTAGTAGTCAAGCAGTTTGGAGCGATGGCGCTTGCGAGCGTTGGTTTCTTCATGCTGGTATTGGTATTTGGCCTTGCATACGCTTGGCGGAAAGGAGCGTTGGAATGGAAGTAAGAAAACCTGTCATCAAGAGTATTCCTTACGATGAGTTCAAGGACAACAAGGGCCTTGAGACAATCGTAGACGAGCTCCACGAGGGCGGCGTCAACGTAGTGGTTGGCTCACTCGACCAGGCTATCAACTGGGGTCGTTCCAACTCTTTGTGGTCATTAACATTCGGTACATCGTGCTGCGGCATTGAGTTCATGGCAGTAGGTTGTGCCCGTTACGACTTCTCTCGCTTCGGCTTCGAGGTGACACGTAACTCTCCTCGTCAGGCAGACCTTATCATGTGCGCCGGTACCATCACCAACAAGATGGCGCCTGTGTTCAAGCGTCTCTACGACGAGATGGCTGAGCCGAAGTACGTTGTTGCAGTGGGCGGTTGCGCCATCTCGGGCGGTCCGTTCAAGAACTCGTACAACGTAGTGCGCGGCATCTCTGAGATTGTGCCCGTAGACGTGTACGTGCCCGGCTGTCCTCCGCGTCCGGAGGCCATCCTCTACGGCATGATGCAGCTGCAGCGCAAGGTGAAGGTGGAGAAGTTCTTCGGTGGAGCAAACCACAAGATGACACATGAGGAGAAAGAACTCTCTATGTCGAAGGGTGGTCTGCACGGCTTGAGCAACGAGGCTCTCGCCAGCGAAGCAAAGCGCGAGACAATCGTAGTGAACGAGGTGCCGGAAGGCTTCGATGCAAAGAAAGGTCTAACTGATTAATATAATAAGGTATAAGATATGAAACTTGAAAACATAGAACTCTCATTCGGCAATTTTGCGAGTGAGATGTCGAAACTGAAGAACCAGAAACATTTCGACTACCTTGTTACCATCATCGGCGAGGACTTCGGCGAGGAAGGCTTGGGATGTATCTACATTCTTGAGAACACCGACAACAACGAGCGCTGCTCTGTACGCACCATCGCAAAGAAGGTGGACGGCAGCGATGTGATTCCTACCGTCGTTGAGCTCTGGAAGGCAGCCGAGCTGCTCGAGCGTGAGGTGTACGACTTCGTAGGCATCAAGTTCCTCGGCCACCCCGACATGCGCCGTCTGTTCCTGCGTACCGACTTCAACGGCTATCCGTTGCGCAAGGACTTCGACATGAGCCCCGAGGTTAACCAGTTCCCGCTTACCGACGAGCCAGAGTCTGACTACACCGTTGTGTACAGCCTTGACGCCGACGGCCACCTCGTAGCTACAAAGAAGCGCCTCTTCGAGGACACCGACTTCGTTGTGAACATCGGTCCGAACCACCCGTCTACACACGGTGTGCTCCGCTTGCAGACCGTTCTCGACGGCGAGAAGGTGAAGCGCATCTATCCGCACCTGGGCTATATTCACCGCGGCATCGAGAAGATGTGGGAGGGCATGACCTATCCGCAGACACTCGCTCTCACCGACCGTCTCAACTACCTCTCTGCCATGATGCACCGCCACGCTCTCGTAGGCGTCATCGAGGAGGGTATGGGCATTGAGCTTACCGACCGCATCCACTACATCCGCACCATCATGGACGAGCTGCAGCGTATCGACTCCCACTTGCTCTACCTCGGCTGTACAGCGCAGGACTTGGGCGCCCTCACAGCGTTCCTCTACTGTATGCGCGACCGCGAGCACGTGCTCAACGTGATGGAGGAGACCACCGGCGGACGACTCATCCAGAACTACTACCGCATCGGCGGATGCCAGGCAGACATCGACCCGAAGTTCGTAGAGAACACAAAGAAGCTCTGCAAGTATCTGCGTCCGATGATTCAGGAGTATCTCGACGTGTTCGGCGACAACGTAATCACACACAACCGCTTGGTTGGCGTTGGTCCGATGGGACGCGAAGACTGTATCAACTACGCTGTGACAGGTCCGGCAGGACGTGCCGCAGGCTGGAAGAACGATACACGTAAGCGTCACCCGTACGACCTCTACGACAAGGTGGAGTGGGAGGAGATTACAATGACCGGTTGCGACTCAATGGACCGCTACTACTGTCACATCAAGGAGCTCTATCAGAGCCTTAACATCATCGAGCAGCTCATCGACAACATTCCGGAGGGCGACTTCTACGTTAAGCAGAAGCCAATCATCAAGGTGCCCGAGGGACAGTGGTACTTCTCTGTGGAAGGTGCCAGCGGCGAGTTCGGCGTATATCTCGACTCTAAGGGCGACAAGAGTCCTTACCGTATGAAGATGCGCCCGATGGGTCTGACACTGACCGGCGCTCTCGACCCGATGCTTCGCGGACAGAAGATTGCCGACCTCATCACAACCGGTGCAGCTATCGACTTCGTAATTCCTGACATCGACCGTTAACGAAATCATAAATTAAAAGAAATGTTTGACTTTAGTAACATAACAAGCTGGCTCCACAATCTCCTCTCAGTGACCTGCGGTCTTGGAGATTTCTGGACAATACTGATCGAGTGCATCCTGGTTGGTGTCTGCATCCTCGCAGGCTACGCCATCCTCGCCATCATCTTGATCTTCATGGAGCGCAAGGTGTGCGCATGGTTCCAGTGCCGTCTTGGCCCGATGCGCGTAGGCCCTTGGGGCATATTCCAGGTGTTCGCCGACGTGCTGAAGATGCTCATCAAGGAGATCTTCTCAGTTGACGGTGCCGACAAGGTGCTCTACTACATCGCTCCGTTCCTCGTGATTATAGCTTCCGTAGGCACCTTCTCGTTCCTCCCGTGGAATAATGGTGCTCAGGTGCTCGACTTCAATGTAGGTCTGTTCCTCATGTCGGCAATCTCAAGCATCGGCATCGTGGGCATCTTCATGGCAGGTTGGGGCTCTAACAACAAGTATTCGGTAGTTTCGGCTATGCGTGGCGCCGTGCAGCTCATCTCATACGAGATGTCGCTCGCACTCTGTCTCATCACCGCCGTAGTGCTCACCGGCACAATGAAGGTATCGGGCATCGTAGAGGCACAGACCGGTGCTTTCGGTTGGCTCATCTTCAAGGGACACATCCCGGCTATCATCGCCTTCCTCGTGTTCCTCGTAGCAGGCAACGCCGAGGCAAACCGTGGTCCGTTCGACTTGGCTGAGGCTGAGTCGGAGCTTACAGCCGGCTATCACACCGAGTATTCGGGTATGGGTTTCGGCTTCTACTACCTCGCCGAGTACCTCAACCTTTTTGTAGTTTCAGGTATCGCTGCCACAGTATTCCTTGGCGGTTGGGCTCCGTTCAACATCGGTGTTGCCGGCGTTGACAGCGTGCTCGACATGATTCCGGGCATCGTATGGTTCCTCGGCAAGACATTCGGCATAGTGTTCCTGCTTATGTGGGTGCGCTGGACATTCCCACGTCTGCGTGTCGATCAAATTCTGAAGCTCGAGTGGAAGTACTTGATGCCTTTGTGTCTTATCAACTTGATTCTCATGACTGTAGTTGTGGCATTCGGTTGGCACTTCTAAAAACACATCATTAAAACAATGGAAGAAAACAAAAAATCATATTTCGGAGAAATCGGGTCGGCTATGAAAACCCTCGCCATTGGTATGAAGACCACATGGAAGGAGCTCCTCACAAAGAAGAGCACAGAGCAGTATCCCGAGAACCGCAAGACCACACTGCACGTAGCAGCACGCCACCGCGGACGTCTGGTGATGAACCGCGACGAGAACGGTGTCGTGAAGTGTACAGCTTGTACACTCTGCGAGAAGGCTTGCCCGAACGGCACTATCAAGATTGTGTCGCAGATGGTTGAGAACCCGGAGACAGGCAAGAAGAAAAAGCAGCTCGTCGACTACCAGTACGACCTCGGCGACTGCATGTTCTGCGAGCTTTGCGTGAACGCCTGCAACTTCGGCGCAATCAAGTTTGTCAACGATTTCGAGAATTCGGTATTCGACCGCGAAGCACTCGTGCTTCACCTCGACAAGGAAGTGTACGAGGGCGGCTCGCTGCCTAACATCATCGACGGCGGTGCCGACTTCGAAATCGGAACGTTTAACACCAAAACAAAATAAGGAGTAAGAAAATATGGCAAGTATAGTAATGTTTTGCATCTTGGCAGCAGTAATCCTCGGATCGGCTGTCATGTGCGTGACCACAAAGCACATCATGCGTTCGGTCACATTCCTGCTTTTCGTACTCCTCGGAGTGGCAGGTCTCTACTTCCTGCTCGACTACACCTATCTCGGTGCAGCACAGATCAGCGTCTACGCTGGCGGTATGGTGATGATGTACATCTTCGCCGTGCAGCTCGTCAGCAAGCGCACACTCCAGGGATTGGTAGAGCGCGTTAAGGGCTGTCGTGCCCTCTCTTACGCTCTTATCTGCCTCGTAGGTCTGGCTACCGTAGCCGGCGTACAGCTCAAGAATGGTTTCCTCTCTGTAGCTGTAGAAGGCAAAGAGGTGCCCATGCAGACCATCGGCGAGGCTCTTCTCGGTTCAGACAAGTATCAGTATGTATTGCCCTTTGAGTTCATCTCAGTGTTCCTGCTGGCATGTATCATTGGCGCAATCGTTGTAGCACGTAAAGAAAAGGAGGACAAGTAAATTATGGTACCAGTAGAATGTTATTTCGTGCTTAGCGCACTTCTGTTCTTCATCGGCGTTTACGGCTTCGTGACACGCCGCAACCTGATAGCCATGCTCGTCTCTATAGAGCTCGTGCTCAACGCCGTAGACCTGAACTTCGCGGCTTTCAACCGTCTGCTCTTCCCCGGCGAGTTCGAGGGCTTCTTCATGACCCTCTTCTCAATCGGCGTGAGCGCAGCAGAGAGCGCCGTAGCTATCGCGATTATTATTAACGTTTACCGCAATTTCCACAGCGATCAGGTGAACAGTATTGAAAACATGAAATATTAATTAGATTATGGATTTTACATATTCAATATGGATTCTTCTGTTGCCGCTGATCAGCTTCCTGGTTATCGGTCTGCCAGAATTCGTGAATAAGAAGTATTCCTGGTCGCACAAGACAGCCGGATTGATTGGCACCTGCTCTCTGGGCTTGGTGACAGCACTCAGCTACTACACAGCGTTCCAGTATTTCACAGCCGACCGTCTTGCCGACGGCACCTTCGCAACCTTCGTTCCCTACAACGTTACATGGTTGCCGCTGGGCCATCTGCACTTCGACCTCGGTGTGCTGCTCGACCCGATTTCGGTGATGATGCTCATCGTCATCTCTACGGTCAGCCTTATGGTGCACATCTACTCGTTCGGCTACATGCACGGCGAGAAAGGCTTCCAGCGCTACTACGCTTTCCTTTCTCTCTTCACGATGTCAATGCTCGGACTCGTGCTTGCTACCAACATCTTCCAGATGTACATGTTCTGGGAGCTCGTGGGTGTAAGCTCTTACCTCCTCATTGGCTTCTACTACACTCTGCACGCAGCCGTTCACGCTTCTAAGAAGGCGTTCATCGTGACACGCTTCGCCGACATGTTCTTCCTCATCGGTATCCTCATCTTCGGCTACTACACAGGAAGCTACAACTTCTCGTTCACCGGAACTGAGATTGCTTACGGCGCAGGTGCTTCTGCCTTCACCGTTGCTGACAGCGCACGCGCTCTTGCTGCAGGCGGCATGATTCTGCCTACAGCCCTCGTGCTTATGTTCATCGGTGGTGCAGGTAAGTCGGCAATGTTCCCGTTGCACATCTGGTTGCCGGACGCAATGGAAGGCCCGACACCGGTATCTGCACTTATCCACGCCGCTACCATGGTCGTTGCAGGTGTGTTCCAGATTGCACGTCTCTTCCCGGTATGGATAGAGTACGCTCCGCAGGCTCTTGAGGTTGTCGTTATCGTAGGCGCTTTCACAGCCTTCTACGCAGCAGCCGTTGCTTGCGCACAGAGCGACATCAAGCGTGTGCTTGCCTTCTCTACAATCTCTCAGATTGCGTTCATGATGGTAGCGCTCGGCGTATGTCTGCCGGGTCACCACGGTGCGGCTCTCGACAACCACGCACAGCTTGGCTACATGGCTTCAATGTTCCACCTGTTCACACACGCCATGTTCAAGGCTTGTCTGTTCCTCGGAGCCGGTTGCATCATCCACGCTGTTCACTCTAACGAGATGTCTGCAATGGGCGGTCTGCGCAAGTACATGCCTATCACACACATCACATTCCTCATCTCTTGCCTCGCTATCGCAGGTATTCCGTTCTTCTCGGGCTTCAGCTCTAAGGACGAGATCATCACTGCTTGCTTCGAGTACTCACCGCTTTGCGGCTGGTGGATGACAGGCGTTGCCGCTATGACAGCGTTCTACATGTTCCGTCTCTACTACGGCATCTTCTGGGGTACAGAGAACAAGGAGCTGCACGCTCACCACACACCGCACGAGGCTCCGGCTACCATGACATTCCCGCTCGTGTTCCTGAGCATCGTCACCGTAGGCGTAGGTGTTGTTACCACACTCGGCGGCTTCTGCGACTGGAGCTGGGCAAGTTTCGGCTCTATCGTGAGCGCAGCAGGCACAGCCTACACCGTTCACTTCGATCCGCAGGTGGCTGCTACATCTACAGTGATAGCAATCCTTTCTATCTGCCTCGCCACATATATCTATAAGGGTGAGAAGCAGCCTATCGCCGACAAGCTGTACGCTACATTCCCGCGTCTGCATCGTTGGGCTTACAAGCGCTTCTACATGGACGAGGTTTATCAGTTCGTTACTCACAAGATTCTGTTCCGCTACGTCAGCCGTCCGGTACAGTGGATCGACGAGAAGATCATCAACGGTCTTATCGACTTCACTGCTTGGGGTGCTAACGAGGCAGGTGAGACCATCCGCCCATGGCAGAGCGGCGACGTTCGCCAGTATGCCGTTTGGTTCATCACAGGTACGGTAGCTTTAACATTATTATTACTTTGCTTATAATTAGAATATGAATATATTAAGTTTATTCGTAGTAATCCCTGCGTTGATGCTGCTCGGTCTGTGGATCGCACGCAACGTCAATCAGGTGCGTGGTGTGATGGTTGCCGGTTCATCTTGCCTCTTGGCAATGAGCGTATGGCTCACGCTCCACTTCATCAGCGAGCGCGCTGGCGGTAATGGCGATGAGATGATTCTCCATGCCTCTACTGCGTGGTTCCCGGCTTTGCACATCAACTATGAGGTTGGTGTAGACGGTATCTCTGTTGTGATGTTGCTGCTTTCGAGCATCATCGTCTTCACCGGTACATTCGCTTCATGGAAGCTCAAGCCCCTCACAAAGGAGTTCTTCATGTGGTTCACTCTGCTTTCGACAGGTGTTTACGGTTTCTTCATCTCGATCGACCTTTTCACCATGTTCATGTTCTACGAGGTGGCACTCATCCCGATGTACCTCCTGATTGGTTTCTGGGGTTCGGGTCGCAAGGAGTATGCAGCCATGAAGCTTACGTTGATGCTTATGGGCGGTTCTGCGCTCATCATCCTTGGCTTGGTAGGTATCTACTTCTTCAACGGTGCTTCTACGATGAGCATCCTTGAGATTGCGCACAACAACCACATCCCGGCAGCCGTTCAGAACGTGCTGTTCCCGTTCGTGTTCATCGGTTTCGGCGTGCTTGGCGCGTTGTTCCCGTTCCACACATGGTCTCCTATCGGTCACGGTTGCGCCCCGACATCAGTGTCTATGCTCCACGCAGGTGTGCTCATGAAGCTCGGCGGCTACGGCTGCTTCCGCATCGCAATGTTCCTCCTGCCTCAGGCAGCTAACGACTTGGCTTGGATATTCCTTATCCTTACAACCATCTCTGTCGTTTACGGTGCGTTCTCGGCTTGCGTACAGACCGACTTGAAGTTCATCAACGCTTACTCTTCAGTCTCTCACTGTGGTCTGGTGCTCTTCGCACTCTTGATGATGACCAAGGTGAGCTGCACGGGTGCTATTCTCCAGATGCTCTCTCACGGTTTGATGACAGCCCTCTTCTTCGCCCTCATCGGTATGATCTACGGTCGTACACACACACGTGACATCCGTGAGCTTGGCGGTTTGATGAAGATTATGCCGTTCCTCTCTGTAGGCTACGTGATTGCAGGTTTGGCTAACCTCGGTTTGCCGGGCTTCTCTGGCTTCATCGCCGAGATGACCATCTTCAACGGTTCGTTCGAGAATGCCGACACATTCCACCGTTGCTGCACTGTCATCGCTATCACCTCAATCGTTGTGACCGCTGTGTACATCCTCCGTACCGTGGGCTTCATCCTCTTCGAGAAGGTGAAGAACCCGCACTTCGAGGAGCTCACCGACGCTACATGGGATGAGCGCTTCGCTGTATGCTGCCTCATCTTCTGCGTTGCAGGTCTGGGTTCGTTCCCGATCTGGGCAAGCCATGTTATCAGCGATGCCGTAGTACCAATCCTCAGCGTAATTCCAACACTTTAATAACAGTTCAGCAGTAAAAAATGGATTATAGTCAGTTTTTTAATATGATACCCGAGGCTGGCCTCATGGCAGCCCTCGTGATAGTATTCCTCGCCGACCTCATCCTGAAGGGCGAGAAGAAACATACTACCTTGAGCCTGCTGACAGGTCTGCTGTTGGTAGCTCAGATTGCAGTCTGCTTCACCGCAGAGCCTGCAGAGGCTTTCGCCGGACTCTACACCGCCACCGCAGCAGCGCAGGTGATGAAGGTTATCCTTACAGCCGGTGCGTTCATCGTGGTAGTGATGGCACAGTCGTGGCTCGAGCAGAAGGACGTGCAGAACAAGGAGGGCGAGTTCTATGAGCTCATCATCTCTACCTTGCTCGGTATGTACATGATGATTTCGTCAGGCCACTTCCTCATGTTCTTCCTCGGCTTGGAGATGGCATCAGTGCCTATGGCATGCCTCGTTGCCTTCGACAAGTTCAAGAAGGAGTCGGCAGAGGGCGCAGCTAAGTTCGTGCTCACCGCTACATTCTCGAGCGGCGTGATGCTCTACGGCATCTCGTTCATCTACGGAGCTTGCGGCACACTCTACTTCGACGACGTAATGGTGCAGATCACAGCAACACCGCTCACCATCATGGGCCTCGTGTTCTTCTTCAGCGGCCTCGGCTTCAAGATTTCGCTCGTGCCGTTCCACTTCTGGACAGCCGACACATACCAGGGTGCTCCTACAGCCGTAACAGGCTATCTGAGCGTAGTGTCTAAGGGTGCAGCAGCGTTCGCTTTGATGACAATCCTCACCAAGGTGTTCGCTCCGATGGTAGAGTACTGGGAGATGCTGATGTACATTGTCATCGTCCTCACCATCACCATCGCCAACCTCTTCGCACTCCGCCAGACAGAGCTCAAGCGATTCATGGCGTTCAGCTCTATCTCGCAGGCAGGCTACATCATGCTTGCAGCGGTAGGCAACGGCGCAATGGGTCTGCCGGCACTCATGTACTACGTGCTCATCTACGTAGCAGCCAACATGGCAGTGTTCACCATCATCAACGTTGTTGAGACACGCGGCAAGGGCAACACCGAGATGTCTGTATTCGACGGCTTCTACACCACCAATCCGAAGCTCTCGTTCCTCATGACACTCGCTCTGTTCTCGCTCGCAGGTATCCCGCCGTTCGCAGGTATGTTCTGCAAGTTCTTCGTGTTCATGGCAGCAGCCGAGCAGGGCTCTAACATCGCATACGCAGTAGTGTTCCTCGCATTGATCAACACCGTACCGTCACTCTACTACTATCTGAAGATTGTAAAGTGCATGTACATCAACAAGACCGATGCTCCGCTCGCTCCGTTCAAGAGCGACTGCGCTACACGCACAGCCCTCGCCCTCTGCACCGCAGGCGTACTCCTCTTCGGCGTATGCAGCTGCGTTTACGGATGGCTCGTAGCGGCTACATCAGCGATGTAGAATATATGAGTTAGGAGTTTTGCAATTCAATAACTCGACAATAAGGCTAATGGTCTGCAATTCGTTCAGCACGAGTTGCAGACCATTTTTCTTTATCCTGTAACGTATATTGAGACACTTAATGCGTAACTTTGCATTTGAATCAATAATACTACGAATATGGAAGAATCAAGGAAACTCTTTTGTGAACTTATTGTTAGCAAGAAATGTAGACTATAACTACTTGCGTTTGTATTCTCTTGATAGAATAGAAGGTGTTAACTTAACAGATGCTCATTTTGTTTTACCAAAAGATTTTTGTGCAAAAGAATATTTTGCAGAATACTTTGGAATTGTATTGGATGAATCTGTACCGCTTCAGAGAATAGTGTTAAGGGCAGACAAATGCCATCAGCACTATATGCGCACATTGCCGTTGCATCACTCGCAAAGAGAAATCTATGCATGTGATGATTATGCCGATTTTGAATTGGCACTGCGTCCTACCTATGACTTCTATATGAAACTAATGAGTTTCGGCAATATGATAAAAGTGTTAGAGCCCAAAAGTCTTCAGGAGAAGATATATAAATGGTTGGAGAAAACAATAGAAGTTTACAAATAAAAATAATTCAATAAGTATGGAATCAAGATTATTTCAAGCCTTAAAAGCTTTCAAAGGCGCTGATGGTTGCGAAGCAAACCTATTTGAAGAGTTTAAGAAAATTGCTGAAGCAGCATTCTTCTCTGGCTATTTTCTTGTTAATGGCGGTTGTAAGGATGCGTATAAACTAAAGTTGACCTGCATCGAATTTTATTACCACGAGGATGATGGCAATATTAAAGATGAAAAAAAATATCTGAAAGGGAAAGATGAATTTGGCTATGCTTTAGGTGCTGTATGTCCAAATCCATCGGGCGTTGATGTTTTGTTTGATGATCCACAAAAGAAATATCATGCGTCTTTCTTGATTAGAGGCTATAAAGCTATTGTGTCTGGGGAAAAAGAATGGGAGAATAATGAAAAAAGAAAAAATTGGGCTCCTCATGATTTTTGGTATGATTTATTTGGTGGAGCAAATATGCTAAGCAATGGCAAGTTTAGTATAGAATGGATAGATGAGTCTGATGAAACGCGGGGCTATGCAGAACCTATGCAACGAATCAAAATAAACGACAACAGATTATGGGGATTTAAACGAGTTGAAAAGCTATGATAACAGAACAATATAAAGACAAAGTGTTTTTTTCACAGTTGCTACGTACAGATTATCCCAATATCTATAAGGATGTTTGTGAAATTCTGGATGCTAATAACGTAGCGCATGAAACGCTTCCTTTAACTAAGGATTATTGGTGTCGTGATTATATGCCGATACAATTTGCATGTGGTTATTTCTCCCAATTTGTCTACAATCCCGACTATCTAAGAGAAAAGGAAAAATACATTACTGATGTAGATAAAGTGATGAATAAGATTGGAGATAAGAATTTTGACATCAATCATTCTTCTTTGGTTATAGATGGTGGAAATATTGTTGTTGGCGAAATAGAACAACCAAATACTTACACCACTAAATCCTTTATTGTAATGACAGACAAGGTGATGATAGAAAACGAAGGATTATCTAAAAAGGAGATAGAATCTAAAATTCGGGATTCTTTCAAACCTAAAGAATGTAATTCAACTATTGATGAAATAACTATAGTATGGTTGCCATGGGATAAAAAGGATGTTTGTGGGCATACGGATGGAATATTAAGATTTGTCGGCGTACAAAAAAATGGCAAACCTGTAGTGTTAACTAATCTTTCAGTATATGATGATGGTATTGCTACTCAAATGCGTAATATCTTGATGGAACATTTTTATGTTATAGAGTTGAATCTTTCTGAATATAACGAATTAAGTTGGGCATATATCAACGCTCTTCAGACACGTGATGTTATTATTGTTCCAGGAATTGGCAATACAAAACTTGATAATGAAGCAATGGGTCAGTTTATTGCTTTATATCCTGATTATAGAGGAAGAATTTTTCAAGTTCAGATGAAAGAATTTATCGAGAAATGGGGTGGAGCTTTGAATTGTTGTTCATGGACAATTAGTGAAGATATGTCTAAATTACATCACGATATAGAGAATGATAAAAGATTCATTTCTATCATAGAGAAGTATCAGAAAGACTCTAATAGTGTATGCTTTGATGAAATTCGATTCCTTGGTGACTATTATCCTAGAAAACTTGAGAATTATAGTAGGGAATTGGATCGTTTGTATTTTGGGTTTTAGAACATAAGTGAGCCGTGAAATATCATCCTCTAAGATTGTAAAAGAAGTACTGCTTACACCCTCTATAGTAAGCAGAACTTCTTCTACGGCACTTATTGACTTATTTTTTTAATTCTTGATTTAATGGCACCTTTATTACGAGCAAAGATTTTGCACAATTCTTCTATTGTTTCTCCTTTGGAATACAGCTCAATTAATTTTTGGTCCTCCTCTTTCGTCCATTGAGCATAAGCCTTTGAATATATCAAATCTTGTTGTTCTGTATTCAACGTATTTTCTTGTTCTTTCTTCTTTTTCCATAACACACGCGTCCTTGGCAGATCGGCATAAGATGCCATTAGTTCTTCAAATTCTTTATATTGAGTATGGGTCAAAGGTCTTATATCATGATTTATTTCTTGTTGCCATCTACGAAGAGAGCATTCATATTCACCAGATGTAGCAAATGGGAGATGCCCATTCTGCTCAACAAACTGTTTAAATTTATCAAAAGCCTCCTCGAAAGATACACCTTCTAAAGAATGTACGGGTTTTCCGTTCTCGTCATATTCCGTTCTAATTGGAATTATTACTGTTTGATTAGTCAGTCAAACATTTTGCCGTTTGTATTTATTGTTGTAGATTTGCAGTGAGATAATCACATATAGAACAAATAATTAGATCGTTATGGATTTGACGCATAATATAATAGAATATGTAAACTGCTGTGTCGGAGCTTTTGCTAATCGCTTCAAATTGACATTAGCGCAGTCGTATGCCTACTTGCGTAGGTTTAAAGGTATAGATTTCCTTATTGATTGTTATGCTGCAGAGCATACTCTTTCTATAGAGGATGCTGTGGAGGATATAATGTTGTTATGCCAAAAGAATGGAGGGCGTGTAGGATGCTAAATGTCAGCGAAGATATCAATGTTTTTTAAAAACCATTAAATTATGAAATCCAAAGTTTATGAAGGAATGCTCCTTGTGCTATTCCTTTTAACGACAGCACTTGCTGCCTGCACCGATGACGAGCCGAAAGACCGCGTCAAGGAAATCAGAATGACCGTTTTGCCCGAAACCGGCATCACGTACCCTCTGTTTGACGACAAGCAGGAGTACCCGATAGAATGCCTGCTCGTCAAGACCGACGACAATCCAAACCAGATAGAACGTTTAGGCATGAACAGCATCGAAGGCTTCACCTACGAGCGAGGTCACGAATACTATCTCTCCGTAAAGCGAACGATACTTGCCAACCCGCCCGCCGACGGTTACAATCGCACCTACAAGCTGATACGCATACTTCAAGACCGACTCGTAGCCGAACCCAGTACGAAGGTCGACAACGACATCAAGTCGGAGGCAGACATCGAGTACAACGACTTGTGCCCTTTCACGAAGTATTCCATCAGCACCAAGTATCTCGTCAACGCCGACGGCGCCATCTTCTACGCCGACGGACGCAAGCTGCCCTCCTATAAGTCGGCACGCATTTGGCTCGACAACATCCTTGACAAAGCCGATGCCAATTGGAATAAGTTCCAGTCGATACCCTATCAGGCGTACTATTCGTTCGTAGTCACTCCCTTCGCCGACCAGTTGCGTTTGGTATACAACAATTCCGACGGTCCGATGTTCAAGGACGTAGTGCCTGAAGAAGAATTCAGCAAGATCAAGTCGATGCAGCCCGGCGAGTCGGTGCGTTACTCGCTCGTCCTCGCTAACATTCACAAGAAAGGACTCCAGAAACTCGAGTTTGCAGTCGAAAAGCAATAAGATGGCTGGCAGATATTATCACCAACTCGTTTTTATATAGCCGTCTGTCGAGAATCCAAACAGCAATAAATCTCCGAAAAAATTTTGCTGTTTGGATTTATGTGAGCTACTTAAGTTTATAATGTTTTATTTCAAAAGAATGAGGGCGATATGTATGCAGTAATTATATCATATTGCCCAAAGAAATCATAAGTGAAGATGTTCAATTTATATCAGGATGGACTTGATTTGGATTCTCTGCGTCATTACTGCATGGAACATGGAGAAGTACGCTTATTGAAGCGTGGTGAGATATTTGAGGATGCAGGCAAGCCGTCAAAATATGTGGCTTATGTGGAGCGTGGATGCTTCAAGTATATGGTGAATAACGAAGAGGAAGGTAAAGACTACTGTACTGGTTTTGCCTTCGAAGGAGAGTTTGTGGCTGACTATCCGAATTGTCTTACTGGCAGAAAGTCAGAGTTGACTATTGTGGCTGGAACAACGTGTAAGATATTCCAAATATTAGGGAAAGAACTGGAGACATTATTAGATTCCTTAAATACGGAAGGACTCAAACAGGCTATATCAGATCGGCTTTTTGCTCAAGTTTATGCACAATATCTTGATACCTATCGTATGACAACCAGAGAACGATATAAGCGTTTGCTAATTCGTTGTCCGGAATTAGTTCAAAGCATCAACTTGAAGGATATAGCCTCTTATCTGAAAGTTACACCAACAACTATAAGCAATATACGTAGGGAATTTACTTTTGGAGAGTAAACTCTCAAAACACTTTGAGAGTTTGCCCTTATAATGTTTTATAGTCTTAGAACACGTGCTGTTTTTAATGGGCAAGCATTAACTTTGCACAAAAAACACAGTATGAATATTCTTATAATCGGAGCTACCTCAGGCATTGGTAAAGCTCTTTTTCTGAAGTATGCCAATGCAGATAATCGTATTGGCATTGTAGGTCGACGAACAAACCTGCTTAATGAATTAAGTCAGCAGTATCCTTCCAAAACCATTGTTTCAAAAGCAGATGTCACAAACTTAAATGAGACAGAACAAGCGATAAATACTCTTCTAAAAGAGTTCGGTCACTTAGACCTTGCTATTATGTGTGCAGGCGTTGGTGACATTAATGCCACGCTTGACTATGCGATTGAGCGTCCCGCCATTGATACAAATGTTGTTGGTTGGACATATGTTATTGATAGATTGTATTGCATTTTTGAACAACAAGGTTATGGTCATCTTGTAGCTATAACTTCTGCTGGTGGATTGCGAGGCGAACCGGCTGCACCAGCCTATAGCGCAACAAAAGCCTACCAAATTAATTATATGGAAGCAATACGCAAGAAGGCTTTCAGAAATGGTGGTTGCATAACCGTAACAGATGTCAGACCAGGTCTTGTTGACACAGCTATGGCAAAGGGAGAAGGTTTGTTTTGGGTGATGTCGGTAGAGAAAGTTGCTACTCAAATCATTTCAGCTATTAGCAGGAAGAAGTCAAAAGTATATGTCACCAAACGATGGCACATACTTGCTCTATTATACAGAATTCTGCCCTTTTATATTTTCAAACGATTGTAACTTCTAACATTTTATAAAAAGATTTTGATATTTGGATTTAATGTTGTAGATTTGCGGTATTAAAATGTATGGAGGATTATTTATGAATACAATAACTATAGACAACAATACATATAATAGTATTGTCAGATATGCTCAACTGAACAATATTAGTGTGTCAGAAGCAGTTGTGACAGGATTGAATTCCTTTTTGGAGAAATTTAAGGAAAAGGTTTCTACGAAAGAAAAATACTATATATCCCCCGAAGTGAAAGCTTTGGAGGTTGGTTTTGAATGTCCTCAAGATTTGTCAGATGACTACAGAAAAGAGCATGTGATTTAATATAGTTTTGCATTATGAATAGTCAGCTTATATTCACCCTTATCGCTTGTGAGACAATACGCCACGGTTGACTTGCTCTCAGTCGATGCCACAACAGAGGCACCTACCAAGAGTTCTCCTTTCTTACCCTTCACCTTTCCTGTGAAGGTTTGTGCATAGAGCGAAAGATTTGTTAGCAGAAGTAAAGTAAAAACGGCAATTCTCATTCTTTATCCAAATGGTTATATTTAGGCACTTCAATCTCGTTATCGACTTTTGCATCAGTGCCAGAAACAGTATAAACAATCACTTTTTCACCCGATGCCCTTTGACTAAGAGTTTTTCTATGTTATTCAATAGTACGAGAAACAATCCACAAACGAGAATGTTCTGCTATACGTATAGTAGTGTATTACCCTTTGTTGATTCTTTCCACCAATTCGTCTGGTGTAAGTATCTCC
>ULSU01046313.1_pt1 | contig 21666 bp, 14 predicted proteins | sample 1956941 | NCBI WGS metagenome assembly ULSU01 (sample SAMEA4835715, study PRJEB28245) | human gut metagenome | biome: gut microbiome; material: fecal sample | place: Denmark | collected 2008
TTTTTTTCTATACGTGAGCCGACGATACGTTTAAAATCATCCTCGATTGCGTGTTTTATAACAAAAACGACCTTATTAAAGCCTGCCTTTACCGCATCGTAAACCGAAAAATCAAGAATCACCTCTCCGTTTTTTCCTATCGGCTCAAGCTGCTTTAATCCGCCGAAACGACTGCCCATACCGGCAGCCATAACAACCAAAGTTATGTCCTTACCCATTGTTTTTCTCCTTTAGCCCCATTGGCTCGTTTTATTTATTAGTTGCCTCTTTTTCGGTTTGCTCGGCTATTGCCTCGTCCTTTTCAGCCTCTTTTTCGGCTTCCTTCGCCTCTTTTTCGGCTTCCTGTGCCGCCTTTTCGGCTTTATCAGTCTTAATTTCTTCCGCTGCCTTACGAGCCTTTTCGGCTTTTGCCTTTGCCTCTGCCGCTTTGGCTTTTGCTTTTTCGGCTTCTTTACGGGCTTTTTCGGATTCCTTGCGTGCCTTTTCCTCGGCATCGCGTTTTGCTTTTTCCGCCTTGGCAACGGCTTCTATTTTTGCTTTTTCTGCCTCTCGGCGTGCCTTTTCGGCTTTTTCTGCGGCATCTCGCTCGGCCTTTTCTGCATCCTTGCGCGCCTTTTCAGCCTCTTTTTTCACCTTTTCATCGGCTTTTTTAGCTTTTTCCGCCGCTTCACGCTCGGCTTTTTCTGCGTCCTTGCGAGCTTTCTCGGCTTTTTCCGCCGCGTCACGCTCTGCCTTTTCCGCATCCTTACGTGCCTTCTCGGCGTCTCTGCGGGCTTTTTCGGCGGCCTTTTCTGCATCCTTGCGCGCTTTTTCACGTTCCTTGCTCTGCTCGTACTTTGCTTCGCGCTGTTCACGCTCAACCTTTATTTCAGCCATATGCTCCTCGCTGATACCGGTGTTGCGCCAAGTATGGATTATTTCCGGAGCCGCGAATATCTCATCAAGACGTTTGATAAACGGAACAATCTCGCCGAAATCAAGTGCTCTGTGGTCAAAAGCAATACAAAGCGGCATAACCTGACGAATGGCTATTTCCTTTTCGCCCGCTTCATTTACAACGACTACGGGCTTATCCTGAACGGCACCGACCGCTATGGCACAAACCTGCGGCGGAACAATTTCAAGCAAGCAGGTTTCGCCGCGTTGCGCACGGTAAACCGAGCCGATATTTGAAACGGTTATCGTACCCTGCTCGATATCATGCTTTGTAAGCCTGTCATTTTCGGGAATTTTATAATAATTGCTCTTTTCCTTTCCGCTGAGGGTCTTAACCTTGTGCTTACCGGTCTTTGAGCCGATAAGACGATAAAGGGTTTGTTTGATTTTGCCCTGCTTTAAAGCTGTAAGCGTGTTATCAAGAGAGACATCAAACATAACCTCGTCAAGATTTGTGTTTGCGACACGGCGGTTTACGTCCGCGATATACGCAACCATCTCATCAAGGTTTTTGTTTTCAAAGTTGTGAAGATTTATTGTCATCATCTCGCCGTTCGGCAAGACCATCGGCATAGAAATATCAATATTTTCAAAGGTATGTATTTCTCCTCTGACAAGCTTGCGGTCAAATTCGATATGAGAATTCATAATCGGATCCGCTTTGAGCCCCTCAACTATTATTTTGAGCATAAGAGTATTTAAAGTGACCTTTTTCTCGGGCGGACAATCTTCATTAAGCCTTTTATACTCTATCATAAATTCGGTGACGTCCGGCTCGTAGTTGTATGTAACGTGAGGAACATTTGCCCACGATTCGGTCGTCATATTGGCTACAATCTTGCGCTGAATACCGAAATGTATGGTGTTGGTTTTTTTCATTTTGTTTTTTGCCATTAGTATTCCTCCATACAAACTTTACTTAAATAGTATAATACAAATCATTTTAGAAATAAACTTTTTTTTGCGAAAAAATCACATTTTACATATTATGTCAAGCAGCTTAACAGTTGTCTATAATCGCACAAGCGGTATTTGTGTATTTCCGACAAAAAAACGCAGATTGAATTTGTATTTATATTGGAGTATAATAATATAAAATTTATAAAGCGAGGAGATTTTGGATAAAATGAACAAACAGACCGAAATAAAAGAAAGCACCGTCCTTCTTATGCCGGACGGGAACCTTGCAAGACCCGGCTATTGTAAGCACAACCTTTTCAGATATAATCCCGAAATGATAAAACGTGAAAATACCATGCGCCTTAAGGAATGGGATTATTACCAGATAAGCGACGGGAATATAATGATACAGCTCAATTTCTTTAATATATCGCTTGCCACCTGTGCCACTTTCGGACTTGTTAACCTCAAGACCGGCAGAAAAATAAGCGGTATGGCAACTGAGCTTTTCACGCCGCACAAAAACCGACTCAGCAAAAACGGCGACGTTCCGAACTATACCGAATATAAGCGCGGAGGAACAAAGCTTATATTTGACGTTCGCGAAACGGAGAGACGCCTCTATTTTGAAGGCACGGCTTCGGGCAAAAAGGTTAAATTCGACGTTACGTGCTATAAGCTTCCCGAGCACGAAAGCATAACAATAGCGACCCCGTTTAAGCAGCAGGGATGCTTCTTCCTTACTCAAAAGCTCAACTGCCTTGCGACAGAAGGCACCGTTGTTGCCGGGAACGAGAAATACACATTTACAAAGGATAAAACCTTTACGGTTCTTGACTGGGGGCGCGGTGTGTGGCCGCACACGAATACATGGTACTGGGGAAACGGCAGCACTTATCTTGACGGCAAGCTCTTCGGCTTCGAGCTTACATGGGGCTTCGGCGACGAGTCAAATGCAACCGAAACAGCTATATTCTATGACGGTAAATGCCATAAAATAGGCGCAGTGCATCTTGAGAAAGACCCTGAAGATGGCGCCGGATGGATGAATGAATGGCATTTTATTTCGGAGGACGGCAGACTTGATTTGACTATGAAGCCGTACTACGACCACTATACAAACCTGCTTCCGCTCAACCTGTTCGGTATGAAAACGCATCAGGTTCACGGACTTTGGAGCGGCAAGGTCGTTCTCGACGACGGCACGGAGCTTAATATTAAAGATATGTACGCATTCTGCGAAAAGGTTCACAACAAATTCTGATAAAAGCTTTTATTTCTTACTAAACAAAAACGCTTATTCCGAAAAATCGGAATAAGCGTTTTATTTTGGGCTTGCTTTACTTTATTCGCCTGCTTTATATTTGCCTGCCATAACGAGGTCAAGCACGGAAGCATCGGAGAGATCAACAACACCGTCTCCGTTAAGGTCCGCCGCAGCAAGCTGATCATCGGTAAGAGTTTCAATGCCGAGCGAATGATATACGATAAGGTTGTAATCCGTACTGTCAACCTTGCCGTCGTCGTTCACATCGCCGAACAAACGTATTTTAACCTGTACGTTAAATTCACTCTTATCACTGACAAGACCCGAGCCGCTGACAGCGCGGAATTTGTAATTATATGCTCCGCTGCCGTTTGTGGTGAGAGTGTTGCCCTCAATATTTGTCCACTCGCCTCCGTTAAGCGAATACTGATATTTAACGCCCGACGAAGCCGAAGAGCTGAGAGTAAATGTCACATCCTGCCTTACAAGCGAACCGGAAGCCACATTTTCTTCACCGCAAGCCGCCGTTACCGTAACGTCCGTCGGAACGCTCTTATCAATCATAACGACAACACCGTCCGACACATCGCTCTCAACGCCCGCTTTATTAACAGCCTTAAATGTATAAGTCTTATTGCAGTTTTCGGCAATATTGAGAACGCTGCCGTTCATCTCCTTAAAGCCCGATCCGTCGTCATAGTAATATGTAACGCCGGTATTGCTTGTAGCCGAGAGAACTATTGTAACGTCGCCGCTTGTCCACTCGCCTGTTTTACCGTAAGAAGATACGGTAAGCACGGGCTTATCGCCGTCGATATTTGTAACCGTAAATATCTTTGTTGCAACTCTGCCGTTTTTGCCTACTACGGTAAATACGTATGTACCGTTCTGTGACACGGTGTAAGAGTCTTCATTGGTTATATCCTGACCGTTGCAGGTAACCTCGCGAAGTCCCGACTCGCCTACCTCGGTGCTTATGTTTATCTTATAAGGATTCGGAGTAACATCGGTAACCTCGGGAGTAAGAGTTATTTCGGGAACCTTTGCATCTATCATTACGTGATAGCTGTCAGAGGGATAACTCTCGGTGCCGGCATTGTTAACGGCTTTAAATCTGTAAACGGCGTTGGTTGTATCGGTTATCTCAATGCTCGCGCCGCTGTCGATAAGAGTCCAGCCGTTTCCGTTGTCATAATAATAGTTAATACCGGAAAGAGAAGCTTCCTCGGTAGAGAAGTTGAATGTAACGCCTTCACCGGTCCATCTGCCGAAGGTACCCTCGAACGAAACGCGGATAACAGGTACCTGACGGTCTATCTTAACCGTAAACGCAGTGACGTTGCTCTCAAGAGCCGCATAGCTCTCGGCCTTAAATTCGTATTTATGCTCACCTGTTTCGGTTGCGGTAAAGGTATTGCCCGAAAGCTCCTGCCATTCGCCGCCGTCAACACGGTAATAATATTTGCAAATTCCCGAATAAGCCTCGGAGGAAAGAGTTATATTTACATCTGTTGCGCTCCAAGCACCCTCTTGATATTCCTTATCACCGCCGTATACAGCTGAAACGGTAACATCGGTGGGAGCCGTACCGTCTATAACCACGCCGTCCGAACGAAGTATCGCGGAAACATTGCCTGCCTTATCGGTAGCTCTTGCCTCTACAAAGCCCTTGAAATCGGGGTCTTTAGCCGGTTTGTTTTCGCTGTCGTAGACGCTCCAGTCGGAGCCGGTCGGCTGACCGTTTTCATCTACAAAGCGATATTCAATTTTGTCTATTCCCGATACGCCCTCATCCGACGCATCAACGGTAATTTCAACAGTCTTGTTAAAGAATCTGCATAAAGTGTCCGCCTTGCTGAAGAAGCTTCCGGAAACCTCTCTTGCGACATCGCCTATACCTTTGTGTAAAACGGTTATGCTGTTTACGGTAGGAGCAATTTTATCGATATTGTTTATAACGATGCTTTCTTCTGCCGTAAGGCCGTTACCCGCAGTTACAACTACGTTGTAAGTTCCGTTCTCAGCAACGGTAAACGAATCATGAGAAGCGGTTATATCCTCACCGTTTAATGTAACGGAGGCTATTCCCGAAGCGCCTACGTTAAGACTTCCTATTGTAACATCATAGCTCTTATTTGTAAGCTCGGTTACGGCGGGAGTAAGAGTGAACGAAGGCGCTATATCATCACGCATAACGGTGTAGCCCTCTGTGTAATCGCTCTCAATACCCTTGGAATTTACAGCCTTAAAATAATATGTATCGCTGCTGTTCACATTTACGGTAAGCGTGTTGCCGTCCAATGGTGCTTCTACGCCTGCGGAATCGGTTTTAAAGTAATACTTAACTCCGTCAAGCTCGTGAGACGATGAAAGAGTAAAGGTTACGTCCTTGTTTGTCCATCCGCCGTTATAATCGCCTTTATCAACGCTGACAACGGGTTTACCGTATACAATTACGGGGAATGTAGCCGAAGCGCTGCGCCCCGCATGCGTGTATGTAACGGTTATATTCTGCTCTACGTCGTAAAGCTCCGGGTCAAATGACGATGTGTCGACCGTATAATCGGTGACGTATTCGGACTCGGCGTTGCTGTAATTTGCCTTAACCTTAAGGCCCGAAAGATCAAGGGTCTTATCGCCCTCGAGATAATCCTTTTTAGGATTTTCAAGCTCAATTGATGTTACCGCCTTAGAGTGAACGGTTATCGGGAATATTGCGTGATATGTTTTGCCGGCTCTTACTACGTTAACTATAATATATTGCTTCGAATCAAGTATCGAAGTGTTGACGGAGCTTACCGTATAATCCGTTACCGGAACGGAAAGCTGATCGTCGGTATAGGCGTTTGCCGCCTCTTCGCCGTAATACTCGGCAATATCCGCACGATTATATGTAAGCTTAACCTCCATACCGGTGAGATCGAGCTCTGTGCTACCCTCTACATAATCGGTCTTAGTGGGCGCGGTAAACGCAATACTTACCGGCTCAACCTCAACTACCGTTATATTCTTTTGAGTTTCTACGTATGCGCCGTCAACCTTTGTAACGCCGTTCCTGCCGAATGCATGCAGTGTTGTATCGCCTGCCGAAATACCCGTGACAACACCGTTTGAATCGACCGAAGCATATGCGTTCTTCTGATTTACGTCGCCGATATTCCAGTCGGAGGTCCAGGGAGCCGAGCCGTCGTCCTTAGTGAGACCCCAGCGCTGCTTATCGACCGAAATTCTCTCGGGAGAGAATTTAGCGGTGTAGGTAACCGGAAAATCCTTGATTACATAATCATTTCCCGTTATGGTAACTCCCGTGAGGTGTCTTATTGAGTTACCGCGTACCGTTACCTCTACGGATTTAGACACGCTTCCGATGGTTGCGGTTATTGTGACCTTTTTGGTGTTCCAAATGGCCGTTCCGCCCGAATCAAGACCTTTTACAAGACCGTTTGCATCAATAGTGGCTATTGACGGGTCGGAAGAAGTCCATACGACAGTTCCGAGAAGTGCTTTGTCGTAATCGGACGGTGCTATATTCGCGATTGAAAGCTGCGTGGTCTTGCTCTCGTTAACCGTTGTGCTGCCGCCGATGCTGAAATCTGTTATCGCCTTGCCCGCCGTTACGGTAAGAGAGTCCTCAACGGTTTTATCGTTAAGAGTTGCTCTTACGTGTATTTCGCTAATACCGCTCGATTTCGGGGTGAATACACCGTCGGACGAAAGCGTAGCAAGCTTTGTCTCGGCGGGTGCCTCGGCGGTTGCCCATATTATTTCATTTGTATCGGGATTTGTAAGTCCCCACTCTCGTTTTACCGACGAGTTTGTGTTAAGTCTTGACGGCAACACATTTGCCTTAAAGGTAGTCGGCGTATCATTGGGAACGGCACTGTTACCCTCAATTTCAACAGAGGAGATACTGCCGACAACACCGGCTCTTGACACCTTTATTGTAACATTTTTGGAAACGCCGCCCGCCGTTGCGGTAAGGGTTGTGGATTTACTGTATTCAACGAGTCCGTCGCCGCCGTCAAGGCCGGTTACCGTACCGGAGGCATCAACCACGGCAATCGATTTATCGGCGATATCCCAAGTAAGGTCGCCGGTATATGCTCCTGCGGGAACAACATTTGTAATTGCAAGCTGCGTTGTGGAGCCTTCACTTACGGATACGGATGAATCTGTTACGGTTTTTGTGCCGCTTATAATATCAAAGGATTCAACCGGGAGATCCTTCTGCTCAACTACATTAAAGGTTATGGTATCGACAAAAGCTACATTGCTCGCGTCGTATGCCCTAACCGTTACCGAGCCTGCTGCAGTAAATGTGACAAGTCCCGTATCGGAAATCGTTGCACGCTTGCCGGAGCTTGTATCAAATACGCTGCCGCCCATCTCCCATTTTACAGAGTGCTTAAGTCTTACCGGTGTTACCGCCGCGTAAAGCTGAACCGTTTTGCCCACGGCAACGGTAAGAGGAACGCTCTTTTTATTGGTTATATGAGTTCCTGTCGGAAAGATGTTCGCAACAACACTCTTTTGAACCTTTATTTTAATTTTGTCACTTGCAAGCTTTGCTCCGCTTGCGTCATATATAGTAGCCGTTATTTCGACATTCATATTGGCAAGAGCAGATGCAAGGCTGTCCGCAAGAGTATCACCTGCAATGCCTCTGACAATAGAAACTATCAGGTCATCGTTCATACTGTCAAGATTAACGCCCGATTTTTCAAGCTGTTTCATAATCTCGTCAGCCATTTTATCGCCTACAAGAGGAAGCACGCGCACGTTTTCATCAAGCCAAAGCTGAATTATAGCCGTCTTTGACGAATCATATGCCGTAACCTTACCGTTATCGTCTACGTCGGCAAGAAGCGGTAGGTTACTCTCCCACTTTACCGTAGTACCCTCAGGCAATTCGCCTGTCGTGGTATACTTTAGTTGAAGCGTTTTATACTCGGTCAACTGCTGTATTTCGGTAATGTCATTACCGTTTTCGTCCGTAATGTTAAGCGAGACTTCTGCCGCGTAGCTCACAAGAGCAGACGGAACCAAAGTCAACAGCATAAGGACAGACAGCAAAACACTCAAAATCCTGGTTGATGTTTTTTGCATACAGATCTACCCTTCCCTAAAAAGCCGTTTTTACATATAAATAATAACAAATTCTACATATTTTTTCAATGCACACATTTTTACAAATAGTATTATAAGCCGGTCTGTGTTTTAGTGATTATACAAATACGAACAAACAAAAAAGCGCGGAATTACACACTCCGCGCTTTAATAACATATTGATATACCGCATTACCGCACTGATAAAGCGTTTATTCCTCAAGCTTTTTCTGAGACTGCATTTTGAGATACGCGTTTATGAAACCGTCAATATCGCCGTCCATAACCGCATTGATGTTACCCATTTCGTAGCCCGTGCGGTTATCCTTGACAAGTGTGTACGGCATAAATACATACGAACGTATCTGATTGCCCCAGCCTATCTCTTTTTGGTCGCCCTTAATATCCGAAATTTTGTCAAGATGCTCGCGCTCCTTGATTTCAAGAAGCTTGGATTTTAACATTCTCATGGCAACTTCTCGGTTCTGATGCTGACTTCTCTCAACCTGGCATGCTACAACAATTCCCGTCGGGATATGAGTAAGTCTTACGGCAGATGAGGTTTTGTTTACCTTTTGACCGCCTGCACCGCTTGAACAGTAAACATCCATTTTAATGTCCTCCGGAGCTATTTCAACCTCGACCGTATCATCGATTTCGGGCATTACTTCAACCGAAGCAAAAGAGGTATGGCGTCTGCCTGCCGCATCAAACGGTGAAACTCTTACAAGACGGTGTATGCCCGTCTCACTTTTCATAAAGCCGTAGGCATTTTCGCCCTCTATGAGGATACTTGCCGATTTGAGCCCTGCCTCGTCGCCGTCAAGGAAATCAAGCGTAGTAACCTTAAAGCCGTGACGCTCGCCCCAACGGCAGTACATTCTGAAAAGCATCTGCGCCCAATCCTGCGCCTCCGTTCCGCCTGCGCCGGCGTGGAAAGTAAGAATTGCATTTTTGGCATCATATTCACCGCTCAAAAGAGTTGTAAGGGTCATGGTGTCAAGATCACTTTCAAACTTTTCTACGCTCTCGGTGCACTCATCGAGCATACCCTCGTCCTCTTCTTCATTTGAAAGTTCAATCATAACAAGCGCATCGTCATAATCCTGCCTGAGCTTTTCATAAGCTGCCACTTTGCTCTTGAGGTTGCTTGTGCGCTGAACGACCTTTTGAGAATTTGCTATATCATCCCAAAAGCCGTCAACAGTCTGCTCTTTTTCAAGCTGCGCTATCTCTTCTTTCATCTTATCAAGACCCAGAGCCTCGGAGAGGTCATCAAGAGTCTTTTCGTGGTTTATAAGTCGCAGTCTCAATTCTTCGTATTGAAGCATAAATATAATTCCTTTACTTATAATTTTTATATATTTACAAAGCTTAGTGCCTCGCCGACTATTTAATATCGGCTATGTCATAAGGCGTTTTTTGATACACAAAGTAGTTAAGCCAATTTTGGAAAAGCAGGCTTGCCGCACCGCGCCAGGTGTCTACGGGCGTTTTTTTGATGTCGTTATCGGGGAAGTAATTGTGCGGCATCTTTATGTCAAGACCCTTTTTTAAATCGCGGAAGTACTCGCGAGCCAAGGTGTCGCTATCATATTCGCAATGACCCGAACAATAAAAATTGCGACACGCCATATCCGACACGAGATGGACTCCGGCTTCCTCGGAATAAGACAAAATCTGAAGATCCTTTACCCTTATTATATCCTCTTTTCGGTTTTCCGTGTGACGTGAATGCGGAACATAAAAGACATCGGAAAATCCGCGCAAAAGCGGATGATACAAATCAAGCGGTTGGTGGCGAAATACGCCGAAAACCTTCTCGGGAAGCAGATGCTTCGGAATACCGTAATTATAGTAAAGCGCAGCCTGCGCTCCCCAGCATATATTAAATGTGGAATACACATTTGTTTTTGCCCAATCAAATATTTTGCAGAGCTCGTCCCAATAATCGACCTCTTCGAAGTCCATCATCTCAACGGGTGCACCGGTAACTATCATACCGTCGAATTTTTCGTCCTTGACATCGTCATAGGTTTTGTAGAATTTGAGCATATGCTCCCTTGACACATTCTTTGAAATATGGCTTTTTACCTGCAGCAAGTCTATTTCAAGCTGAAGCGGAGAATTACTGAGAAGCCTTAAAAGCTGAGTTTCGGTCTCGATTTTTGTAGGCATTAAATTCAGTATTATAATTTTAAGCGGACGAATGTCCTGCTTGACGGCTCTGTCCTCCGTCATAACAAATATATTTTCAAGCTCCAAACTATGATGCGCCGGAAGCTGATTATCTATTTTTATGGGCATACAGCCACCTCTTTCAAGAAGACGAACCTCGGTCTTTTACCCGTTTAAGTTCTGACAAAGTATTATAACATAACACATCACCGTTTGCAATGCCGATACACATAAAAATACCCCGACCGCAGTCGGGGTATTTTAAACTTATTTATTACCGTTTATATCAGCAAACGGGTTTTGTGTTTTCCTCTTCCTCGTCATCCTTACGTTTTTTACGAAGAATTATGAAGAATATAAGTGACAATCCACAAAGGAAAACAGCAGCTGCGGCGAGCGGATTTTCACGGATAAGTTCACCGGTTTTGGATATTACCGGGTTATTAATTATCGGGTTGCCGCTGTCGCTCGGTTTGGTTACCGGAACTTCGTTTGTCGGCTCCTCTACGGGTGTGCCGGGAACAATATTAATAGTACCGTCGTCGTTAACGACAAAGTCGAGCCATAAGGTATTGGTGCCCTTCGGAACAACTGCAATCTGCGAGCCGTCATCAAGTTTAATAACGGTTGTTTCTGTTGCCGTGTCACTTACGCTTACCGAGAAAGTAGTCTTGCCGGCTACTTCACCGTTTTCGTCGGTGATTGTTACAACATGGAAACCGTCTTTAATAACGTCAACGCTGTATGCACCGTCTTTTCCTGCCTCAGCCTTGATTTCGCCGAGGTCAATGTCGAGCTTAGCGCCCGGGAAAAGGTTTTTACCGCGATACACATTACCATTCATACCCATACGAACACAAGGATCTTCGTGATCTCCACCGGGATTTGTAGTGCCCGAGGGATTAGTGGTGCCCGAAGGATTGGTAGTACCTGAGGGATTTGTTGTGCCTGAGGGATCTGTCGGAGCTGTCGGCTCTGTGGGTCTTGTCGGATCCGTCGGAGCTGTCGGCTCTGTGGGTCTTGTAGGCTCGGTAGGTTCTGTGGGATTTGTAGTCGGCTCTGTGGGTCCGAAGCATTTTTTAAATGTGAACACAATGTTCATATCGGTGGTAACCGAATCAAATCTCAACATACCGTACTGCAATTTATCGGTATAATCTTTACCGTTTACCGTGACACGCTCAAGGTGGCTGTCAAGCTTTGCAACAGCTCCGAGAGAAAGCGAATCAAAACGGTCAACGGCGAACTTAGCACCGCTTGCAATAGGGTTGCCGTCTTTAAGGACATAACCTCCGTCGTTATACGTTACGGTAATTTCATGGGTATTCGGGACTACAGTTTTAAGCTGTGTTTTACCGATTTCACCTGCCTCGGCGAAAACGCAAAGCTGCATGGTGAATATAAGCAAAACAGACAACAGCACACTGCAAGCCTTTTTCATGAAACCACCTCCTTAAAAATTTTAAAAATCAAAATCTGGCAATAATTATGCAGGAACGTACTCTACGGTGTAAAGCATGTGGCCGACATACTCAGCTATGGGAGCATTGAAGTCAGCGATTGTAACGGTTGTCGAAGACTCAACATTTTTGTTAAGCTCGGGATATTCAGCAACTTCTCCGCCTGCTACGGTGAAGGTGAGGAATTTATCGGTAGCAGCGTTTGTCATTTTTCCTTCATTTTCAGCAGCAGCCGAAACCTTGAGCTTAGCGCCGAGCTTAAGCTGAGAATCAACGGTGTAAGAAGCGTCCTGAGCTGCGGTGTCATTCCAAGCAACTGTGATCTCAGCAGGAATGGTAACGGTGTAGTTTTCGGGATCGTTGTTCTCCTTATCGGTTGTCTTTGTCTTAACCTGAACATCGGCGGTCTTGGGGTCTGATTCCTTGGTTATTGTAGCTGCGAATGATGGAACTGCAATAGCTGCTATCATCATAACAGCAAGAAGAATTGATACTATCTTTTTCATAATTGTAACTCCTTAATGAAATAATGTTTAACTGTTAAACAAATTATTGGTCAACAACTGCTGCTGTGAAGGTAACGGTAGCATCGCTGTAATCGGTGATGGTAGCGTTCCAAGCTGCTGCTGCAACGTCAACGTTAATGTTGTAAGTATTGTTAACTACCTCGGCAGCAGTCTTAACGGAAGTGTCGCCGCTGAAGGCGTAAGGAATGGTATAGCCGTTATCGGTAGCGGGCTTCATTTTGCCGTCGGCAGAAGCAACCGAAACGGAAAGACATTTGCCGGTCTTGAGAGTTGACGTAACATTGTAGGTGAAGGCTGTGGTTTCAGCGCCCCATTTAACGCTCATTTCAGCAGGATATGTTACTGTGAAATAACCGTCTGCGGGAACGTTTGTTGTATCGGTCTTAACGGTTGCGACACCCTTGCCGTCCGCTGTATCCTTATTGATTTCAGCTGCAAAGGACGGAACTGAAACTGCCGCAAGCATAGCCGCCGCAAGAACTAATGAAAGTAACTTTTTCATAATATAACTCCTTTTAGGATTAAAAAATTAAGCTATCGCTTCAACAGAAGCTGTAAATGTGAGAGTATCTTCATACTCATCAATGGAAACGGATCCCCAGTTTTCCTTAGTAATATTGACATTTACCGAATATGCGCTGTTGGTAACTGTCTCGTGACCGGTTGTTATGTTGGTATCACCGGCTATAGTGTAAGGAAGAAGTCTGCCGCCGCCTGTATGGAGATTTGCGTTGTCCTGAGCTACAGTAACACGAAGGTTATTTCCGCTCACAAGCGTACTCGATACAGTGTAACCGATTTCGGTACTTTCGGTGCCCCAATAAATGGTGGTTTCGGCGGGATAAGAAACGGTAAATGTACCGCTTATTCCGCTTCGGTCGGTAACTACCGAGGAGTTACCGACGCCACCGGAAGTAGACTGATCTATTGTCGCAGTTGCAGCAAAAGCGGGAACCGATATAGCCAAGAGCATCGCAGCTGCAATGACTATTGAAAGAATTTTTTTCATAATTGGTTCTCCTTGTATTTTGGAAGGGTTTCCGACTCTTAGTTAGATTGTAGCGGGAGCTATCGAAACCGTAAGTGTAAGATTGCCCTCGTACTCATCTACCGGAACCTTTGCCCAATCAGCTGAGGCAATGTTTACTGCAGCGTTAACAGCTTCATCTGCAACAACTGCAGAGGCTGAAGTATAAGCTGTGGTGCCTGCTACGCTGAAAGGAAGAGTAGCGGTATTGCCTGATGCGATAGCCTTGAGGTCGGTTGTGCCGTCTTCCTTTGCTACCGTTACATTAAGACGGTCGTTTGATTTGAGTTGGCACTTTACGTTGTATGTAAAATCTGTGCTTTCTGCGCCCCAGTAAATAGTGGTTTCTGCCGGGAAGGTTACCGTGTAAGAAGTAGCCTCGGGACCGTCGGGACCGGTTTTTGTAGAAGTAATAACCTTAGCCGTATCGGAGGTATGGTCGCTTGTAAGCGTCTTGTCAGCTGCAAATGACGGAACGGAAACCGCTGCGAGCATTGCCGCCGCAAGAACTATTGAAAGTAATTTTTTCATTGTGGTTATCTCCTTTCAAAATCAAAGGCTTACGGTGAAGGTAAGAGTATCGCTGTACTCGCCGACGATAGCGTTGTTCCAATCGTCTGCGGCAACCTTAACCTTGAGGGTAAGTGCCTTTGCGGGATTGATAACGGGGCCGTCAGCTATAAATTCGAGGTTAGAGTCAGCCGAGAAATCGTAAGCCAATGTCTCGTTTGCATCCTCTGTAAGCTTCATAAGTCTTGAGCCCTCAACGCCGATTTTAAGCTTCTGGCCGTATTTAAGGTGAGACTCAACAGAAAATCCGTCAAGAGCTGTTTCCTCTGCGCCCCAGTAAATTGTGGTATCTGCCGGAATTGTAACGGTGTATTTAGCAGCGTTGTCATCGGGAGCATCGGGGCCTGTTTTTGTGGAGGTCTTAACAATAGCTGTACCGGTATTGTCAGTCTCCTTGGTTATGGGGTTAGCTGCGAAAGCGGGAACCGAAGCTGCTGCAAGCATAACCGCTGCAAGTGCAATTGAAATAAGCTTTTTCATTAAAGTAGTCTCCTTTCAATAATTAAACCTCAGCGGTAAAGGTAAGGGTGTCGTTGTAAACATCAACAACAGCTCTGTTCCAGTCTTCGCTGCTTATTGTAACCTTGAGGTTTTTGTCAACGGCCGGAGTTTCCTTGTTGCCGTAAACTACGGGGCTGTCTGCCGTGAAAGCGGTGTCGCCCGAAAGAGTATAGGGAAGAGTGTAAACCTCGCCTGCTGCGGCATCGGTCTTCATAGAGCCTGTGCCTGCTACGGTAACCTTGAGAGCCTGGCCTCTCTTGAGGTGAGACTCAACAGAGTAAACAAGGTCTGTCTCCTCGGTGCCCCAGTAAATTTCTGTATCTGCCGGAATAGAAACGGTGTATCTGACAGCAACATCCTCAGGCGAATCGGGGCCTGTTTTTGTGGATGTCTTAATTATGGTTGTGCCGGTCTGCTCTGTTTCCTTGGTTATGGGATTAGCTGCAAAAGCGGGAACCGAAACAGCTGCGAGCATAGCCGCTGCGAGTGCGATAGAAATAAGCTTTTTCATAATTTATCTCCTTATATTTATTACGCGTTAGTATATTCTGCCGTAAAGGTAAGAACATCTGTATGCTCACCCGAAGCGGCTTTTTGCCATTCCGCCTCTGCGATGTTCACGGAGAGGTCATAAGACTTCATATAATCGCCCGGTAAAAACGCCATTTGCTCTGCGCCTGTAAGCGTGTAGGCGATAGTCTTTGAGCTGTCCAAAGTGTTGACAAGCTTTGAGCCGTTGAGCGACGTAACAGCCACCTTAACGGTCTTGCCGGGAGACAGCCACATTTTAGTTGCCGTAACCTTACCTATTGCGTAAGAAGTAGCTTCCCACGGTATTTCGGTATCGGCAGGAATTGTAAGCTCATACTCATCCTGTTTGCCCTCGCCGGTAAAAATCTTTACGGAGCCTACGGGGTTCTCTTTGTTCAGCGTAGCCGGAGCCGCGAAAGACGGAACAGTCACGAGCGACAATAAAATCACTGAGAGCAAAACTGATAATGTTTTCTTCATAGAACCACCTCCTTATGGTCTTGATAAAGCATTTAATTTGTTAATTAACCTTTAGTGTAATCTACGGTATAAGTAAGAGTAGTCGAATACTCGGCTATCGGAGCGTCCGTCCAACCGGAAATCGTCAATGACGGTTTTTGAGCGGGAAGCGCTCCCTCATTTGTACCTGTAAATTCTGTGGAAGTAAAGTTCTGTGAAGTATACGGAAGAGCGTATGTCGATGTTGCTGCATTGGTAAGAGTGTCATTTGCGACAGAAGCGCTGCGTGCTACGGAAACACCAATCTTGCTGCCCGTATCAAGCGAAGACGTAACCTTATAGGAAACATCAACGGCTTCCGTCTCGCCCCAAGGAACATCTATTTCCGCAGGAATTGTAACCTCAAAGAAGTCGTCTGCGGCAAAATGAATATTGATTGTTTTTCTGACAGGCTCGTTTGTTGTCTTGTCAACAGCAACCTCACCGGTAGCATTATCGATAAGCTCTATTGTAATAACATCTTCACTCGTTACGGTAACGCCCGTGACGGTAAACGTAAAGTTTATTGCCTTGGGAGCTGCCGCCGAAGCGGTGTTATTTGCGACATCCGCGGTTTCGGGAGAAGTGTTAAGAGCTTTTGCCGTTACGGTCTTTTCAATCGCACCCGTCATTGCAACGTCGTAATCGTGGGTGGTGCCCGTAGTGTCCTTAAGACCTCCGTTTTTAGAGGTTACACGAAGTGTGTAGCTTCCGTCAGGATAGTTAACGGCATTTGAAAGAGTAAAGACTGCGGTTCCCGTTGTTGCATCCTTATTGAGAGCGACGCTGTCTTTGTCTACCGCCGAAGCAAAGTTCGGGAAAATACGGAGGGTATCTATAATACCGTGGAGAGCTTCGCCGTCCGAGGAATTAACGGTGTTACCGTCGTTAACCTCTTGAACTTGCCTTATATAGCCCTTAAACGAATTGTACTCTTCAACCGCTTCCGTTATTGCGGTGAGGTCCTGAATACCGTTATTGTCCATTTGACCCTTAACGGTATTGTAAAGAGCCGTGTACTTTTCTTCAAGTCGAACAACGCCGCCCTTAACCGTCTTACCGGTGATGTCGTCGGTGTAAGTTTTGATGTTGGCAAGCACCTTGTTAACCGCCTCGGCCGCCTTAGCATAATTCTTATACTGAGGAGCACTTGCAAATTTGTCGGCCTTATCAGTTAAGATATACTTAGCGTAATAATCAAGGTCGTTATACTTTTCGAGGTAGTTTTCAAGCGCCGCGGTCTGACCGGTAGGCATAAGCTTGCAGTCGGTCGTAAGGTCGGTCGCTTTACCGGTCTCGCCGTACATTGAAGCAACAAGAGTGTTAAGGTCTTTAATACCGGTTATAGCGGTACCGGAGTCACTCGTGTAGCCGTCACGGTAATTTTCGAGAAGTCTCAAACGTTTTGCAACCTTATAAAGGTTTTCCATTTTTGTGACGTTCTCCGCACCGAGCGCCGCAATCGCCTCGTCGGTATAGCGCTCATAAGACTGCTCATACCAATTGATTATGTTCTGTACGTCAGCCGCGGTGAGAGAATATGCGCCGTAATTTATAAGCGGCTTCTCTGTTCCGCTCGCATCGGTGCCGATAACAAAACCGGGATAAGGTAAGGCGTTGCTGTCTGTTACGGAACCGCCGGTTGCTGCAGCCGGCATAGCCTCAATCAAAGGTTTCAAATCGGCAACTGCAATTTGCGGCTGATCGAGCAAAGTGATGCCGTCGTCGATGCTCTTGTACTTTTGAAGCACGCTGTATGCTCTTGCAACGGAAGGTATTGACTTTTGATAATCCGAAAGCTGTGCATAAAGAGCAAGTGCCGTGTTTATCTTTTCGGTACGAGTGTTCGCTTTATAAATATCAACATCCGCTACCGCGTTTTCAAACTGCATTGAAGTAAGAGACTTAACCTGTGCATAATCGTCGAACGAGACGTCGCCGGTTCTGTTTTGTACGCCTGCGCCGTATGCCGAGGTACCCTGTCTGTATGTAAAGCCGACAGAGCCTATTGTAAAGCTCTTACCGTTCATTTCGGCTGCGCTCTTTCCGTTTACGGACGAATCGTCGTAATTTGACAAGGGCGCTATACCTATGGTAACACGGAAAATGTTGTTAAGGGACTCGGCTTTTTCATCTATACGATAGTTAGAGGTTGCCGAAATACCCTGAACGCCTCTCGAGAACTGGAAGAGCGGAACCATAACATAGCCCTTGTAGTGAGAAAGGGTCAGGTAATCGCCGTCTCCCGTATCTATGCCGTACTCCGAGGTGTAAGCGTAAATTCTTCTCTTGCTTTCATCCTTGGGAGTACATTTAGCCCATTCACCCGTCTTGGGGTTAATGAGATAGAAGTAAGAAGCCGCGTTGTTGCTGCCGAAGTCGAGGGTGTAGTCCTCGGCGGCACCTTCATAGTATGAGCTGATATTAAACGCCATTGAGAATGTGTCAAGCTGAGAGAAGTCTGCGTAGAATACAAGTGCCAGACGGTCGGTTTCGCCTATGTCGTTTTTGGTATACGACTTAGCAAAATCGCCGAGACTCTCAGACGACATATTGTTGGCTCTCAGCGTGGAGTAATCGCCGCTGCTGCTCGGTTCCTTGTCAACAAGTCCCTTTGTAATGCTTATGCAGTTATACCAGCCTTTTCTGTCTTCGGCATACTGGTTATTTATGGTAACCGTTGCGGCGTTTTTGCCCTCAAGGCCGTTTGATGTAATGATTGCCGAAGTACCGTTTTGACGATAGCTTGTAATACCGTTTCTCTGCGGGTCACTACCGAGAGCGCCGGTCGGTATAAGTGTAGGCGTTGCGGTATCCTGAGAGTGCGCCGAAAGTGAAGCAAAGGGAACCTGATATGTCAAATATCCCTTAGAATAGTAGTAATCCTTACCTACCTGGCCGGCATATTTTGAGTTTTCAAATTGCCAGCTTCTGGTGCCTTTTTTCAAGGAATCGAAGTCGCCGAACGGTATAACCTTGTTGTTTGTAAGCGCCTGGCCTATTACAACAGAGTTGTCGGCAAGCTCTTCTTCTATGAAGCTGAAGTACTTTAAGAGCTTCTCCTCTTCCGCTCTGCCGAGCATAGCGAGCTGGCTTAAGTTGAGGCGGATATAAACCTCATAAAGGCTCTTAACAACGGCTTTATCCTCATCGCTTACCGCGAGAGTATTTTCGTCGAAATCGGGAAGCTGCTCAAGCTTCGTTGAAATCATCGGAATGAAATCCTCTGCACCCGAGTTAGCAGAGCCGTAGGTTTTACCGTCTATACAAGCCTGCTTGGCGGTCTTGTACTTTTCCCAAGCCTCGGTCATACCGAGTGCCGCCGCCTTGGTATCGAGCGCAGACTCCTCAAGGAATGAAGCGTCGATTATACCGGATTTTCCGGCTTCTTCGGATTTGTTATATTCCTCAATTGATTTTTTATAACCGGCTATCAAGTCCTCGATATACTTAACGGCGCGGTAATCGTAAGAGTTCGGATCTTCAATGTACTTTTGGCAGGCATTGAAAATAGCGCGCGGAATTTCTGTTTCCTGGTCATAATATGTCTTAACGGGCGTACCTGTGTTTGTTTCTCCGTTAAGGGTGTTTTCGCTGTATTTCTGACCGTCTGTACGGTAGAACAATACATTATCAAGGAAAATCTTTTTACCTACGCTGCCGTTGTTGGTTTCAAGGCTCGTAGAAGCCGGGTCATACGAGCAGCCCGTGAACTTAAAGCCGGCGGACATAATATCCTCGATAGCTTTAAAAGCATTTGTACGATTAACTACCGGATCTTCACCCGTACCGATTTTGGTCTTATCGATATATGCTCTTTTGGGCGAATTGGCTGTTGTCTTGCCACCGTCTTCCGTAGTCATGCACGGAGCGAGCATTGTGCCGCCGTCGATATAGTATTCGCCGCTAAGAGTCGCCGTCTTGTTAATTCTGAAGGAATAGCGTCTAATAAGCAGAGCATCGGATATCGAAGTACCGGCAGGGTCAACAACTACCGGCTGCGAAAGCTTAATTTTCTCGTTATAATACTTGTTGGCATTTGCTTTAGTTTTATCCGAGCTGTTCCACACATACATATCGGGCATAGGCTTTTCTACACCGAAATCCTCGTTGGACTCCGTGACAACGGAGTCGGTTTCGGAGCACATAAACTGAAGCGGTATGCGGACATATCCCTTGAAATGGTCAAGGTCAACGGTACCGTCGTTTAACATAACCTTTTTCCAGCTGCCGTCCGTTTGCTGCAGGAATAAATATGGGGCCTCACCCATATAGCCTGCTTTTGTGGTGCCGACAGTTGAGTAAATTATATCGCCGTATCTGTTAAAAGCATTACTGCTTTCACTGTAGCTGTTGTCAAAATCCTGTACAAAATACTTTTCGTTTGAACGAAGGCGGAATGAAAGCCCCGTTACGCTGACCTCGGAGAAGTCGAGATAGTACCAAATCTCGGAAGCACCCGTCGGGTCCCAAGTCTGACGGCTCCATGACGTATCAAAGGACTGAGGGCTGTCGGTGGTTGCGGCGGACTCGATACGCATTGCGTAGCCGTAGCTGTTGCCCGTGTCTTTAACGCCTACACCATCGGTTCTGCCTTCGAATGAAAGGTGATTACCCTCCTGCATATAGTCAAGTGAGCCTGACGTACTGCGTACATTGTTGACTTCGGCGGTTCTCTCGTTGATTCCGGTATCCGAAAACGAACCGTGGTCATCTGCGGTACCTTTTTTATCAAAAGTAAGGACTTCACGCACGGCAAGAACGTTGTTTGTAACGGGGGCATAAGCGGACGCATCGTATACATAAGTCGGAACATCCGAAACGTATACGTTAACAGCCTCCGAGAACCAGCCGTCGCTGTCGTACGCCGTTATCGTAATATTGTAACGGTGATCGTCAGACAGACCCGCAGGCACCTTTGTTTTGATTTCGTCTGCCGTAATCTCAGCCGTGTACGGTGCGGTACCGGTGGGACTAACCATCTTGCGCAGCAAAACCGTGCTTGTGTGAACTTCGGTATATGTTCCGAGATCAACAAGCTCTAACATATACCCGTCAATTGTTTTTGTGCCGGTTTTGCGCTCGCTAACCTTAGCCGCGGGGAAGCTGACCGTAATTCCGCCGTCGTCATTAAGTGTTGCAGCCGCTTCCCTTTTATCCGATTCGGTAAAGGTCGGTATCGGGTCATATTCGCCCTCGCCGGCCGCGAGAACCATGGGAATCGACGTTACCAAAAGCACTACGCAAAGCAGCACAGCAGTTATGCTTTTTCCGATTTTAATCTTTGAATTTTTTTGCATAAACTGCAACTCCTTTCCTCAAAATCTGTATTTTGAATATAGTTTCTTATGAAACCACGATGGTCGTTTTTAAATCCATATTGTTAAGTTTACGCTGCTCTTTATCAAAGCTGTAGGTCTTAACATGGATTGTTGCAGGATAAGTTCCTGCCGCAAGCTCACGGTTCAGCGTGAACTTTGATATTGAATAGCCCGGCGGCAAGAGATTTGAGGTATATATAACCTCGCCTGTATCTGAAAGCTCTATTTCTATAACAAAGAAGCACGGGTTTTCCTCGGGGTTTGAGAATACAAAGCTTTGCTCCTTGGTATTTGCCGCCAAGGGAAGCTCGGGAATACCGTATACCTTTATCTGCCTGCCCCTTGTTTTTGTTTTATCGGGAATCGAGATTTCGCCCTCGCCCAATACGGCATTTTGGTCGATTACGCCTGCGGGGGGCGTTGTGGTTCCGCCATCGCCGCCTGTCGGTATAACGGCCTTTAAAAGGAATATAAGACCTATTATAAGTGCCGCTATCAAAAGCGCAAACAAAAGCCAAAGTAAGAGCCTGTCTTTAACTATCGCAATGAATTTGTCAGCCTCTGTCTCTATGTAGCCGACTACCGCTGTATGAGGCATTTTCGTTGCGGCATACACCTTTTCGGTTTGCCCGTCGTCAGACTGCAAATCACCGATTTCGCGTTTGCCCTTGCCTATTTGACCGACAACCGTATAGCCGCCCGAGGGATAGCGCGAGTCTATTTCTTTCTTTTTGAAATAAGAAACCGAGAAGCCGGTTTTGCCGTTTTTGTAAACGCCCTCGCCATCGGCTCCGGCAAGATGCCGAAATATAAGATCTGCCAAATAAAAAACCTCCGATAAATT
>ULSU01004509.1_pt1 | contig 21560 bp, 19 predicted proteins | sample 1956941 | NCBI WGS metagenome assembly ULSU01 (sample SAMEA4835715, study PRJEB28245) | human gut metagenome | biome: gut microbiome; material: fecal sample | place: Denmark | collected 2008
GAAGTTGAACAACTGGTCGGTTGGCTCAATAAACTCGATGCCGTCCTCCTCGAATCGTTTTGAGAAAGCCGCGGCCGCGATGCCGTCGGGCGTCCATGCGAGCAGACGGCATTGCCCGTCGCCTTCGTAGAACGCCGTTTCCACAGAGTCGGTAAGGCGGCTTATGGTGTCGGCGTCGGAAGAGACGGTCAGACGGTCGATTAGCAGGTTGCAGTTCGTGTCGCAGTCTTTGGCATCGTCAATCTGTAGAAATTCGCCGTTGCGCTCAATGCGTGAGAAGCCTTCCTTTTTGTAGATGTCGAGCTGCTCCTCGATGGTTCGTCCAGATGGCAGGACGATGGGTGCGACGATGGCGATGCGTGTGCCGTCGGCATAGTTTTTCATGCATTCAACAACATCATCCACCGTGTTTTTCTTCACCAAGTTGCCCGACACGGGCGAGAACGTCTTGCCGATACGTGCAAACAGCAGCCGCAGATAGTCGTAGATTTCCGATGCTGTTCCCACCGTGCTTCGCGGGTTGCGCGTCGACACTTTCTGCTCGATGGCGATGGCAGGCGGCAATCCTTTAATGAAGTCGCATTCAGGCTTCTGCATACGGCCGAGAAACTGCCGGGCATACGATGACATGCTCTCCACGTAACGCCGTTGTCCTTCGGCATAAAGCGTGTCGAACGCCAACGACGATTTGCCGGAGCCGGAAAGTCCGGTGATAACGATGAATTTGCCGCGAGGAATCTCCAAATCTATGTTTTTCAGATTGTTGACCCTTGCGCCTTTTATGATGATATTGTTGTTCGCCATACGTTAATTTTTCAATTTGTCGAAGTCTATTCCCGAAGGCGACTGGAACGCTCTCAAGCCGAACTTGCCGAGCGAGGCGTAAGCCGTCTCTACAATTTCCGCCTTGAAGTGCTCAAAATCGACCCATTGCGTGCATGAAGTGAAGCAGTAAAGCTCCACGGGCAGTCCGCAAGCCGACACTGGCTGTTGGCGCACCATCAGGTGCGGCTGCGGGTTGGTGAGTGGATTTGAGCGCATGCGGTGCTCCATATAGAATCGGAAAAAGAATAGGTTTGTCACGTCGGTGCCGTATGTCGGGCAGTCGGGAATCATTGCCGCCAGGCGTTCAGCCTCGTCGACAGAGCATGTATGCACCGAAGTTATGTCGATATAGACAAGTTCGCGCATCCGGCGTCCGCCTTCGTCCCACATGTTGCGGAAGTTCTGAAACGACTCTGTAATCAGCGCATGTGTGGGGATGGTTGTGACCGAATTGTCCCAATTCTGCACTTTCACGAAATTGAGAGTCACGGCGGTTACCAGACCGTTGGCGCTGCGCTTTTCGAGAATCATCCAGTCGCCCGGCCGCAGGATGTCGTAGTAGTTGATTTGCACGCCTGCCACAAGTCCCATTATCGAGTCCTTAAACACCAGCATGAGCACGGCTGCCGAGGCACCGAGTCCGGCAAGGATGGCGCTTGGCTCACGGTTGAGCAATATGCTGACAGCAAGGATTATGCCCACGCATACCACAAGAATCTTGAATGTCTGGTATATACCCGTCAGCGGACGTTTTCTCAGCAGCTCGGATTCAGAGCTGATAATCTGGAACGAAGAGATGAACGCGCATACCAGTCGTGTGGATATTGCGACGATGAGCAGCAGAAACGCTTTGTCGATGACGGTGACGGTCATCGGATGGTCGCTGAACAGCATTGGCACAAACATATAGGCGAGCAGTGCCGGGAGCAGGTATGCCGCCAGGTTGAGCACGCGGCTGTTGAACAGATGGTCGTCCCATGTTGCATCGGTCTTTTCCGTGAACCGTTTGACAAGAGGAAATACTATCTTCTTGAGCAGAAAGTATGCCAGCAGACAGATTGCGGCTATGATGCCTATGCCAAGCAGTCTGTCGGCGGAGGATAGGTTGGCAGGGTGGTCGGAAAAACCGACGATGTCATAGAAAGACAACATGGCTTGCTATTTCTTTTTTTCTTCCGGAGCGAACTCGTTTTTGTAGTCGATTGCCACGCGCGGGCGAAGCAATGCGCGGACAACGAGAACCACGCCGGCAATGATGAACGGAAGGCTTAGAAGCTGTCCCATGTTGAGGAGCATTCCAACTTCGAAACTTTCCTGTGGGTTCTTGACAAACTCGATGAGGAAGCGGCATAAGAAAAGAACTACGAAAAACACTCCGGTAATCAGTCCGCGGCGTTCCTCTGAGTTGCGCTTCCAGTACATCCACATCAGCAGTCCGAACAGTGCGAAGTAGCAAAGAGCCTCATAAATCTGTGTAGGGTGGCAAGCCACCTTGTAACCGTATTCGGCACACATGTTCTGCCATTCCAGAGAGTCGACAAAATAGAATCCCCACGGAAGCGTGGTGACATGACCGAAAATCTCGGAGTTGAAAAGATTGCCCAGACGGATAAGTCCGCCGACGAGAGCCACAGGCACCACAAGACGGTCGAGAGTCCACAGCGGCGAGCGCTTGGTGACGAAATAGGAGTAGAGGCAGATGCCGATAAGAATGCCTATAGCCCCTCCGTGGCTTGCAAGTCCGCCTTCCCAGACTTTGAGTATCTCGGAAGGGTGCTGCGAGTAGTAGTCCCACGCGTAGAAGAACACGTGTCCGAGGCGTGCGCCCACGATGGTGCAGATCACCACAATCACGAAAATTGAATCCACCCAGCTGCTGCGCTCTCCCTCGTGCTTGAACATTTTCGACAGAATCCAAGCGCCGAGGATAAAGCCGATGGCAAACATCAGTCCGTACCAGCGGATGGTGATTGGCGATGAAATCAAGTCGGGGTTGCAGTCCCACGTTATAAAGTTAAGAATTTGTGCAGTCATATCGTTGAATTTTTACTGTTCAGAAATCAGGCCGTAAAGTTACGCAATTCTGCGCTAACAGCCAACATTATTTTCTTTTGAGCAGACGCGGGAAGAGACGCCGGAAGCGTGTCAGCGGCACCGAAAGGCTTCCTCCGGCAATCACCAGGGTCACAGCCACGATTATGAGCACCAGTCCGACGCTTTGCCGTGCCGACATTGTCTCTCCGAAAATCATGATGCCGAAGAATATTGCGGTGACTGGCTCCAGCGCGCCGAGAATTGCGGTTGGGGTGGAGCCGATGCTCTGGATTGCGGCGGTGGTGCACAAGAAGGATATCGCCGTGGGAAATACGGCAAGACCCAGCACGTTGCCCCACATATACCAGTGCGACGGCATCGTTATCTGTCCAATCCACAGCAGCCTGATTATGAACACAGAGAGCCCGAACACGAGAACGTAGAGCGTGATTTTCAGTGTAGGCTCGTCCTTGATGGCTTTCACGCGGTTTACGCCAACGAGATAGATGGCATAGGAGAGCGACGAGAAAAACACGATGATTGAGCCCACAAGGCTTATTGTCGACCCGTCCTCGTTTTTGTAGAGCAGGGCGATGCCGAGCAGTGCCGAGAGCATGCACACTACGGTTGCCGCCCTGAGCCGCTCATGAAACATTACAGCCATTATCAGAGCCACCAGAATGGGGTATATGAACAGCAGCGTGGAGGCGATGCTCGCTCCCATGTAGCCGTAGCTGAGAAACAACGTGAGCGACGACAGCGCTATCATCACGCCGAAAAACAGCAGCGGAGCCACCTCGCAACGCTTTATCGCCAGGCTGCGTCCGCGTGCCTTGAGCATTATCGCAAGGAGCGGAATGGCGAAAAGATAGCGGAAAAACAGCACGGAGTCAGAGTCCATGCCGTCGTCGTAGAGCGGTAGCGCGAACAGTGGGTTCATGCCGTATGTGGCTGCAGCCACTGCTCCGAGAAAATAGCCTTTAGCTTTGCCTGTCATGTCGAATGTTTTTATGTATGATGAATTAATGTCGTGCCATGCGGCGTAGTATGGGTTTCTGCCATTTTTGTTTACTGTTAATCGGATACTACATATCCTCAATTGAGGTGCAAAGATAGCAATTCGCATAAAAAAATGAAAATTCAGGTGAAAAAGCGGGACTAAATGTGTTGCCCATTGCAAAGATTTCGTAACTTTGCAATGAAAGAACGGCAACAATGAAGCAGACGAACCAACATACAGTCTTATTCCAGCGGTACTTCCGGCAAGCGGACACCGCGGCGTTGTCGTCGACGATATAAGCCAGTCAGCACGATTTGTGTGGATTGGCTATTTTTTTATTCGGATATTAACTTATTTAATAAGACGAAGATATATATGGAAAACGAAAGTCTTGTATCGATTTCCGACTTCTCAAAGCAGGAGATGCTGGATTTGCTCGAGGATATGAAATATTTTGAGGCAAACCCGAACCGGAAACTTCTTGAGGGCAAAGTCGTGGCGACTCTGTTTTTTGAGCCGTCGACACGCACCCGCCTGAGTTTTGAAACCGCAGTGAACCGTCTTGGCGGACGGGTGATTGGATTCTCCGATGCGGCAACGTCGAGCTCGTCGAAGGGCGAGACGCTGAAGGACACAATCATGATGGTCAACAACTATGTCGACCTGATAATAATGCGCCACTATCTTGAGGGCGCGGCGCGCTATGCGTCGGAGGTGTCGCGTGTGCCGGTCATCAATGCCGGTGACGGTGCCAACCAGCATCCGTCGCAGACAATGCTCGACCTTTACTCTATCTATAAGACCCAGGGCACGCTGCGCGACTTGACAATCACCATGGTGGGCGACTTGAAATATGGCCGCACGGTGCATTCTCTGCTGATGGCAATGTCGTATTTCAACCCTACGTTCAATTTCGTGGCGTGCAACGAGCTGCAAATGCCACAGGAATACAAGGACTTCTGCAATGAGCACGGCATCCGTTACCGCGAGACTCGCGAGTTCTCGCCGGACGTGATTAATGATAGCGACATCATTTATATGACGCGCGTGCAGCGCGAGCGTTTCTCCGACCTTGAGGAATATGAGCGTGTGAAGAATCTATACAATCTCCACAATTCGATGCTCGACGACAGCAAGCCAACGGTGCGCATCCTGCATCCGCTGCCACGTGTAGGCGAGATTTCGCAGGATGTCGACGACAATCCGAAAGCCTACTATTTCCAGCAGGCGCAGAACGGACTCTATGCCCGTCAGGCAATCATTTGCAAAGTTTTAGGTATTAACGTAAAGGAACTCAGAGAAAATGAACGATAACAGCAAACTCGCCGTCGCCGCTTTGCAGAATGGCACGGTGATTGACCATATTCCGTCCCACCTCGTTTTCAAGGTGGTGCGTCTGCTTGATTTGGAAAATGTGGAGGGCAGTGTCACAATCGGCTATAACCTCGACAGCAAGAAACTCGGCAAAAAAGGCATCTTGAAAGTGTCGGGCGTGACTTTTCCTGAAGAAACGCTCAACCGCCTGGCTTTGGTTGCGCCAAACGTCAACGTGAACATCATCGAGGACTACAAAGTGGTGAAAAAGTTCAAGGTGACGCTTGCCGACTACATTGTCGACATCGTGCGGTGCACCAATCCCAAGTGCATCACCAACAACGAGCCGATGCGCACGTATTTCAACGTCATCGACAAGGACAATGTGACGCTGAAATGCCGCTACTGCGAGCGGATGATTGAAAAGGAGGATATAGAACTGAAGTAAGGGCTAATGGCAAAGAAAGTGTGGCGTCCGGGCACGATGATTTATCCGCTTCCGGCTATTCTTGTGGGGTGTGGCAACGCCCCGGAAAATTATAACCTGATAACCGTGGCGTGGGTTGGCACGATATGTTCCGACCCTGCCATGTGCTATGTGTCGGTGCGCAAGGAGCGTCACAGCTACGCATTGCTGAAGGAAAACATGGAGTTTACGCTCAATCTCACAAACCGCGACATGGCGCGTGCCGCAGACTGGTGTGGAGTGAGGTCGGGCAGGGACTACGACAAGTTTGCTGAAACGGGGCTCACTCCGCGCCGCGGCATGATGGTGCAGGCTCCATATATTGAGGAGGCGCCGCTGTCTATCGAGTGCCGCGTGAAGGAGATAATCCCGTTGGGCAGCCACGACATGTTTATATCTGAAGTGCTTTGCACGCTTGCCGACGAGCGTTTCATCAATCCGGAAACCGGAGCGTTCGATATGCAGGCAGCCGACCTTATCGCCTATGCCCACGGCAACTATTACGGACTTGGCGACAAGATAGGCAAGTTTGGCTGGTCGGTGCAGAAAAAGAAATAATTATAAAACTTATTATATAAGACCAATATGAAAAGAGACGATTTGATTTTCGACATCATCGAGCGCGAACATCAGCGCCAGAAGAAAGGCATAGAGTTGATTGCCTCTGAAAACTTTGTCAGCGACCAAGTGATGCGCGCCATGGGGTCGTGCCTCACAAACAAGTATGCAGAAGGCTATCCCGGCCACCGCTACTATGGCGGATGTCAGGTGGTCGATGAGGCGGAAACGCTTGCCATCGAGCGCGTGAAGGAAATCTTCGGCGCCGAGTATGCCAACGTGCAGCCGCATTCTGGCGCACAGGCGAATATGGCTGTGTTTATGGCAACGATGAAACCAGGCGACAAATTCCTCGGATTGAACTTGTCGCACGGCGGTCACCTCAGTCATGGTTCACCTGTGAATTTCTCAGGCTTGGTTTTCCATGCCCTTGAGTATGGTGTGAAGGAAGACACCGGTTTGGTCGACTACGACATGATGGAGGAAGTGGCTCTCCGCGAGCGTCCGAAACTGATTATCGGAGGCGCGAGCGCATATTCACGCGAGTGGGACTATGCCCGCATGCGTGAGATTGCCGATGAAATAGGCGCGTTGTTGATGATCGACATGGCTCACCCTGCCGGACTTATCGCTGCCGGACTGCTCGACAATCCGTTGAAATATGCGCATATCGTGACATCTACAACCCACAAGACTCTCCGCGGTCCGCGCGGCGGCTTGATTCTGCTCGGCAAGGATTTTGAGAATCCATGGGGCAAAACAACACCTAAGGGCGTTGTGAAGAAGATGTCGGCAATTCTCGACTCTGCGGTGTTCCCTGGTGTTCAGGGCGGTCCGCTTGAGCATGTGATTGCTGCCAAGGCTGTGGCCTTCGGCGAGGCTTTGCAGCCGGAATACAAAGACTATCAGAAGCAGGTGAAGAAGAATGCCAAGGCTATGGCGGAGGCTATAATTGCAAAGGGCTACAAGATTGTGAGCGGCGGCACAGACAACCACTGCATCCTTGTGGATTTGCGCACCCGTTTCCCGGAACTCACCGGCAAGGTGGCAGAGAAGGTGCTCGTTGACGCCGACATCACTGCCAACAAGAATATGGTGCCGTTCGACAGCCGCTCTCCGTTCCAAACGTCGGGTGTGCGTCTCGGCACGGCTGCCATCACTACACGTGGCGTGAAGGAAGACCTCATGGGCGACATCGTCGAGATGATTGACACGGTGCTCAGCCACAACGAGGATGAGGCGGTTATCCGCTCTGTGCGCGAGAAGGTTAACGCCATGATGGCAGACTATCCGATGTTTGCATATTAATCAGTATATATAGGTATAATAAAAGCAATCCCGGAGACGATGGTTTCCGGGATTGCTTTTATTATTTGTGCTTGGTTGGAGGTCAGTGGACAGGAACAATTGTCAGCTCTATGCCCATCTCCTCGATGGCGTGTGCCGTTGACGGAGAGATGTGCGAGTCGGTGATGATGTGGTCCACGTCTTTTGTGTCGACGATCTTGCTGAAGCCGCGGCGTCCGAATTTGGATGAGTCGGCGAGCACGATGGTCTTTTGCGCGGTTTGTATCATAACGCGGTTGAGGCTTGCCTCCATCATGTTGGTTGTTGTGATGCCGAAGTCGAGGTCGATGCCGTCGACACCGATAAACAACTTGCTGCAGGAGAAGTCGCTCAATGCCGACTCTGCATATTTGCCGACCACCGACAAACTGCTGTGGCGGAGGATTCCGCCAAGTTCGATGATGTCGACGTTGTTGTCGTTGGCAAGGATGCGCGCCACTTCGAGCGATGCCGTTATCACGGTCAGCTTGTCGGTCGTGTGGATGTTGCGCGCCAACGCGTGGACTGTGGTGCCGGATGCGATGAGGATGGAGTCGCGCGGAGTGACCAGTTGCGCTGCCGCTGCGCCGATGAGCCGTTTCTCCTCCATATACAGCCGCTCCTTCTCGCTTACATTCTTGTTTTCGCTGTAAGGGTCTATGAGGATTGCTTTACCGTGGTTGCGGTAGAGTTTCTTTTTTTTCTCAAGCTCTGTCAAGTCTTTTCGTATCGTAACCGATGAGACGTTGAGTTGCTCAGACAAGTCGGTGACAAGCAACGAGTCCTGTTGCATGAGCAGATCGAGGATAAGTGATTGCCTTTCGTCTTTAGTCATGTGAATTATTATATGTTATGATTTGATTTCAAAGTTTTTGATTCGCTCTGCAAAATAACGAAAAAATAACAGTTTTGCAAAATATTTTTAGTGAAAGACCCCAAAATATGTTGCATAACATACAAATTTCCTTGCTAAATTTCAAAATGAAATAAAAATCGATTTTAAATAAAAAAAACAACCGAAAAAGTTTCGTATCTCAATTATTGTTTATACATTTGTGGCGTAATGAAAGATGATGGCTTTCATCGCACTAAAACGAAACCGAACGAGAAACTTTTACTCTTAAAATTAAAAAATGGAAAAACTTACGCTAAACACTTGTTATTCGAGCAATTATGCTAATTCTGCAAGGGGGGGGGGATTTCTTCCAACCGTTTTTTTTGAGTCTGTAGTTTTTATGGACGGTGTTGCCTGTGGCGATGCTGTGTTTTCGGCAATTGAGATGAATCTATCTTCAGAACAAAATAATAATAATAGGAATATAGGCACCGGCTGGCAGTAGGACGTAACTGCCGGCCGGTTCTCTTTTTGTGTGACGTCAGCAAAGAGAGATGCTTGAAAAAATAGAAAGGATAAAAACCTAATTTTTTATTAATTAACAAAATATTATTTATGAAATCAAACTTCACTTGCATCAAAAAGATGCCAGTATATTTACTGTCTGCCTCTTTTTGCCTGGGTATGTTCTCTTGTCAGGACGATGTGAGAACTGATGGATACTCCACAAAGGACGTTCCAGAACTTCATGCTCTTTCTGCCGAGCAGAAGGAGGTGATCGACTACACTCCCAAAAACATCGTCATCGCTCACCGCGGAACAGAGTTCTGGGCTCCGGAAGAGAGTGAGGCTGCTATGCGCTGGGCTCGTAACATCGGTGCTGACTACATCGAGTGCGACCTTCAGAAAACAAAAGACGGTGTAATCCTTGCGCTTCACGATGAAAGCCTTCTCCGCACAACCGACGTTGAGGTTATCTATCCAAGCCGCCAGAACGACTACGTGAGCGCGTTCACTTATGATGAGTTGCTGAAACTCGACATCGGTTCTTGGTTCAACGAAGCCAACCCGGAGCAGGCACGCAGCTCGTTTGTAGGTCTTGACATTCTTACTCTCGACGACGTGCTTATGATTGCCGAGGGCTACCGCATCAAGCGCGATGCCAACGGCAAGCGTATCGTGAACCGTGACGAGAATGGAAAGTATGTCAGCACTCAGTATGAGCCAGACCCATACGACAACGGCAACCGTCCGGGTGTCTATATCGAGACAAAGGCTCCTTACTTGTTTGCAGGCATGGAGAAAGCATTGTGCGCATGCTTGAAGAAACACGGCTGGTATGATGAGGACGCCAGCAAAATGAAAAAGATCGCTTATAAAGACGGTGTTCCTGGAAATGTGGATATCGCCAACACAAAGGCCCGTATCATCCTTCAGACATTCAGCCTCGGCGGTCTTATCAATATGAACAAGGAGTTCAAACGCAAGATTCCTACATTGTTCTTGATGTATGATATTACAAACTCAACTCCTGCGTCTTACGCTGAGAAGATCAACTTCGCAATCGACAACGGTGCTACTGCAATTGGCCCGAACATCGACTATATCACGGGCTATCCTACAAGCTTGTATCCATGGCAGGGCGATATGATCCGCCGCACAGGAATGGACATCCACGCTTGGACATTCAACACTCAGGAGCAATTCCTGAAGTATACAGGTCCGTGGTGCGACCCGAAGAAGGAAGGTGGAGCAGACAAGAACTATGTTGACGGTGCGTTTACCAACCACGCCGACCTCGCTATCAATTTCTACCGCGAGACTCTTGAGGGCTATCTTGCAAAGGGTCTGAACTATTTCCGCTCGAATGCAAAATGCGGTCTGCCAGACAACTTGCACAAAAACACTCCGGTGAAGACTGCACAGCAAGTGCTCGACGAACTTCATTATGCGAAATAAACCTAACCACGAACAAGAAATATATAATTGAAATAACAGTATGAAAAAATATATCTTAGCTTTGGGTGTTTGCTGTATGGCTGGCGCGATGCCATTGTTTGCCCAGGAAAGCAATTCTGAACTGACCGAAGCACAACGCGAGTTGCAAGGCTACATGGATGAGGGTCTTGTGAAATTCAAGTCAGACAACGACAAGTTCTCATTCCGTGTCGGCGGTCGCGTCGCTATCGACGGTGCTCATTATATCGACGATTACACAGACCGCGGTTCGGGCGCGAAATTCTCTGCCGCACGCATCCGCATCATAAGCAAAATCGGATCGAAGGTGGATATGAAGCTTGATGTTGATTTCGCTTCGAAAAACTGGTTGAAAGACGCATATCTGCGTTGGCACACAAACAAGAATGGTTTCCTCCGTGTGGGTAACTTCGCTGAGCCGTTCTCAGCTGAGAATATCCAGAGCACGATGGACTATCCGTTCATCAACAAGTCGGCTACTGTAGCTGCTCTCGGCACAGGCCGTGCAATCGGTGTCAGCTATCGCTACTATCACAAATACTTCTGGGCTGAGGGTGGTGTGTTCTCACAGAAATTCTCAAACCCGACAGAAGTTGTCAAAGGTGGTGATATGGGCTATGCATTGTCAGCCCGCCTGCTCGGACGCGTGAGCGGTGACGACTGGGCATTCCATGCCGGTGGTTCTGTAAACTACGGACGTCCTGACGCAAACGGTTTCACAAACGGTTCTGACGATTACAACCGCACTGTGACTTTGTCTTCAAATCTTGAGTCTTGCGTTGACAACACCAAATTCCTCAATGCAACAATCAACAATGTGAAGACCGGTCTGAAATTCGGTGCCGAAGTGATGGCAAGCTATAAGAAGGTGTATGTGAAGGGCGAGTGGTTGCACGCTGACTATGTGCGTGAGCGCGACTGGGACTACAACTTCACCTCATCGCTCGGAACGCTGCTTTCAACAATGTTCCCAACGCTGTCGGCTTACCAGGGTCTTATGGGTGTTGACCAGAACGCCAAATTCTATGGCTATACAGTTGAGGCTGGCTTCATGATTCTTGGCAAGAACTATCGCTACAACAGTGTTGACGCTTTGATGAACCGTCCGAAAGGCAAATCGCTTGAGGTTGTAGCACGCTTCAACCACACCGATCTTAACGACATCATGGCAGGCCACATGTTCTATGGCGGCAAGTTCTATTCAAGCACGCTCCACCAGTCATTCGGCGTGGCTGACCAGTCAGTAGTCGGCGGTAAGGCAGACACGTTCACTTTTGGTGTAAACTACTACGTTACTGATAATATCGTAGCTCGCTTGAACTATTCTTATCAGAAACTCAACCAAGAGTATACAAAGGAATTCATGCTCGACAAGAACCTGCACTCAATCCAGGCTCGCGTGGCGTTTGAGTTCTAAGCATACAAATATAATTATAGATGAAAGAATGTATTTAGTCATTGCGCAGTGATTGGCTTTGCTAAAGATTAACTCCGAAAGTCTTCCCGCTTTCGGAGTTTTTTTTGCTCTTGTGCTATAAAAATATGTTTTATAACATAAAAACGAAAGTTTTTGCTTTCGTGGCGAAATTTTTTTTGCTTTTTTCAAGAAAAAGTTTCGGAAAAAGTTTCGTGAATAAAAAAATGTATATAATTTTGCTGTGAAATGAAACATAAACGGTTTTGACATAGAAACCAGAGATTTTATTTTGATACTTCGTTAGTTTAAAGAGACATGGTAAATAAAGAAAACGAATATGACGTAATAGTCATAGGAGGAGGAGCAACAGGAGCCGGCACGGCGCGCGACTGCGCGTTGCGTGGCTTGCGCGTTTTGCTGCTGGAGCGTTTCGATTTCGCTTCGGGAGCCACAGGCCGCAACCACGGACTGCTTCACAGCGGCGCCCGCTATGCGGTGACCGACAAGGAGTCGGCTTCGGAGTGCATCAAGGAAAACATGATTCTGCGCAAGGTGGCAAGCCACTGCGTGGAGGAGAACGACGGCTTGTTCATCACCCTTCCGGAAGACGACCTGGCATATCAAGCAACGTTTGTTAAGTCGTGCCAAGAGGCTGGCATCAACGCCGAAATCATCGATCCGGAGTTGGCTAAGCGCATGGAGCCGTCGGTCAATCCTACGATTGTCGGAGCGGTGAAAGTGCCTGATGGCTCTGTCGATCCGTTCCGTCTCACTCTCGCCAACATTATCGACGCAAAAGCCCATGGGGCGAAAATCCTTGTGTATCACGAGGTGCTTTCGCTTGTCAAGGAGCAGAACCGCGTGATTGGCGTTGAGGTTTTCGACCATAAGACTAAGGAAAAAAGCAAATATTTCGCACCGTTGACCATCAACGCCGGTGGTATCTGGGGCCACAACATCGCCGCTATGGCAGGCTGCCGTGTGGGGATGTTCCCAGCCAAAGGCTCGTTGCTGATTTTCGGACACCGTGTTAACAATATAGTGCTCAATCGTTGCCGCAAGCCGGCCAACGCCGATATCCTCGTGCCGGGCGACACAATCTGCCTTATCGGTACGACATCGAGCCGCGTGGGCTTCGACGAGGTTGACGATATGCGCGTCACTCCCGATGAGGTCGACATTCTGCTCACCGAGGGCGAGAAACTCGCGCCGGCGTTGGCGTCGACACGCATCCTCCGCGCTTATGCGGGTGTGCGTCCGCTGGTTGCCAGCGACGATGATCCTTCGGGACGAAACATCAGCCGCGGCATCGTGCTTCTCGACCATGAGACACGCGACGGCGTGCCTGGTTTCGCCACAATCACTGGCGGAAAGCTGATGACTTACCGCTTGATGGCGGAATGGGCTGCCGACTTGGCTTGCAAGAAGCTCGGCGTGGACAAGAAATGCGTCACAGCCGAGACTCCGCTTCCAGGCTCCCGCGCTCCGAAGGATGTGCCGTCGGGCAAATCGTTCGACATGAGCGTAGGTCAGAAATCCGCATATCATCGTCATGGTGAACTTGCTGAAAAAATCCCGTCAAGCACAGAATACGACAACAGCCTTGTGTGCGAATGCGAGGATGTTTCGGTGGGAGAGGTCAACTACGCGTTGAACGAGCTCCACGTGACAAATATGATCGACCTGCGTCGCCGCACCCGTGTGGGTATGGGAACGTGCCAAGGCGAACTTTGCGCCTGCCGTGCCGCCGGACTTCTCGGCGAGGCTCACAACTGCGCGAAGAAGGCGAAGGGCAATCTTGCCACATTCCTCAATGAACGCTGGAAAGGTGTTTATCCTGTGGCTTGGGGCGATGCTTTGAGAGAAAATGAGTTCACACAGTGGCTTTACGGCGGTGTGTGCGACATGAAACTTAACAACGAGGAGGTAGAAAAATGAAATTCGATACAGTAATCATCGGCGGCGGCCTCAGCGGACTCGCCTGTGGCATCCGCTTGCAGAAGAAGGGCGTCAAGTGCGCCGTTATCTCTGCCGGACAGAGCGCATTGCATTTCTCTTCCGGCTCGTTCGAGCTGCTCAACCGTCTGCCTGACGGTACAGCTGTGGAAAATCCTGTGGAGGCAGTTGCGAAACTCGAAGCCTCTCATCCATATAAGAAAATCGGAGATTTCGCCAAATATGCATCCGAGGCAAAACAACTGCTTGCCGACAGTGGTGTGGAAGTGGAAGGCGAGGCAACGGAAAATGCGTTGCATCTCACTCCGATGGGCACATTGAAACCGGCTTGGCTGACATTGTCGGAGTTCAGCCGTTTCAAGGGTGCTGAAGAATTCAAGGGCAAGAAGGTGCGTGTTGCCAACATCGCAGGTTTCTTGGATTTCAATATGAAATTCGTGACCGATGCGTTGGAGGACATGGGTGCCGAGTGCTGTCAGGAGCTCATTCATATCGAAGAGGTCGACCGTCTGCGCAAAAGCCCTACGGAAATGCGCGCCACAAACATTGCGCGTGTTCTTGACAAAGAGAACATACATAATCAGTTATTGACCATACTTAAAAATTACTCTATTGGGGTTGATGCGGTGGTATTGCCGGCCGCAGTGGGACTCGCTTCTCAGAAACTTGTGAAAGCGTTAAGAAAAGCAGTGCCGTCTGTAGTCTTAGTGCCGACAATGCCACCTTCGGTGTCAGGGATCCGCACACAGCAGCAACTTCGCCGCGAGTTTGAGCGTCTTGGAGGCGTGTTCATGCTTGGCGACAGTGTGGTGCGTGCCGATGTCGAAGGAGGAAAGGTCAAGGCTGTATACACAATAAATCATGCAGATAACGGCATAAAAGCCGACAATTATATCCTGACCACAGGCAGTTTCTTCAGCAACGGCTTGGTGGCTCATTCAAACGAAATTGTGGAGCCGGTGTTCGGACTCGATGTTGATTTTGCGGCAGACCGTGCCGAATGGTGCGACCCGCAGTTCTTCAACAAGCAGGGTTATCAGACATTCGGAGTTGCCACCGATGCCAATTTCAATGTGAAGAAAGAAGGCAAAGTGCTTGAGAATCTCTATGCCGCAGGTTCGGTGCTCAGCGGATTCAATGCTCTCTATGAGGGTTGCGGTGCCGGAGTGGCGCTTTTGACCGCATTGTATGTCGCAGACAATTTGAAATAAACGAAAGGAAACAATGGAAAACTTACAAGATAAAAACATTTCCGCCAACAATTTCGAGCAGTGCATAAAGTGCACAGTCTGCACGGTATACTGCCCGGTGGTTCCGGTGAATCCGAACTATCCAGGTCCGAAGCAGGCAGGACCCGACGGCGAGCGTCTCCGCTTGAAGAGAGGCGAATTTTTTGACGAGGCGTTGAAATATTGCCTTAACTGCAAGCGTTGCGAGGTGGCTTGTCCGTCGAATGTGAAAATCGGCGACATCATCCAGTCGGCGCGCATAAAATACAGCAAACATCGCCCGTCGCTCCGCGACAAATTGCTCGCAAACACCGATTTTATGGGCACATTCGCCACAATGGTCGCTCCTGTGACCAATTTCGCGCTCGGCTTGAAGCCGGTGAAGATGGTGATGGACAGTGTGCTTAAAATCGACGGACACCGCACGTTCCCGAAATATTCTGGACAGAAATTCGAAACGTGGTTCCAGCGCAACGCCGAAGCGCGTCAGGATGCGTTTAAGAAGCATATCAGCTTCTTCCATGGTTGCTATGTCAACTACAACTATCCGCAACTCGGCAAGGATTTCGTGGCTGTAGCCAACGCTCTCGGCTATGGTGTGCATCTCCTTGATGAGGAGAAGTGCTGTGGTGTGGCTTTGATTTCCAACGGATTGATAAATCAGGCGAAGAAGCAGGCCGCGCTCAACGTGTCGTCGATACGCAAGTCGGTCAACGAAGACAATCGCCCGGTGGTGGGAGTGTCGTCGACATGCGTGTTCACTATGCGCGATGAATATCCTCACTTGCTCGGTGTCGACAATTCCGACGTGCGCGACCAGATTAATCTTGCAACCCGCTTTGTGCATATGCTGATTGAAAACGGGGCGAAATTGAAGTTTCGCAATGATTTCCATTTGAAAGCCGCTTACCACACACCGTGCCACATGGAGAAACTCGGATGGTCGTATTATTCAATCGACCTTCTCCGCAAGATTCCGGGTATGGAGCTGACGGTTCTTCCGTCGCAATGCTGCGGCATCGCCGGAACATACGGTTTCAAGAAGGAAAATTATGAAACATCGCAAGGTATCGGTTCGTCGCTTTTTGCAGAGATAGAAAAGGCGAAAGTCGATGTTGTGGCAACCGATTGCGAAACCTGCAAGTGGCAGATCGAGATGTCGACACCTACGAAGGTGGAGCATCCGATATCCATACTTGCACGCGCTCTTGACCTTGAGGCAACGGAAAAATTGAACAAGTAAGTAGGAGTGTTTGAGGGGATACGTCGGTGTTTCCCTCAAAGCTCTTGAGCATAATTTTTATGGTTTGTTTAGGATTGTAATTGGTTGATTTTAAACCTGTTATTCGTGACATAGTAATTTTTTTGGAAAAATTCTCCTAAATTTCGTGGTGAAATCCAAAAAATATTACTATGTTTGCGAACGAAAAACAGGAGTTTTCCTAACGAAACCGAAAGAGATTAAGAAATTAACTTATAATAAAAACTACACAAAAATCTATTTCAATCATGTCAGGTTTTTTAACACCCCCTCCCTTTAAGCCCGAGATGGCAAAGGAGAAGATAGATTCAACTTATAAGAACTATCGTTGGCAGGTATTTTTAGGTATCTTTATCGGCTATGCCGGTTTCTACATTGTTCGTAAGAACTTCTCAATGGCTATCCCGGCGTTGGCGCCGTTTGGCTTTGAAAAAGGCGAGCTTGGTATCGTTCTTTCGATGAACGCCATTGCATACGGATTCTCAAAATTCTTGATGGCATCAATCAGCGACCGCAGCGACGCCCGCAAGTTCCTCCCGTTGGGACTTATCTGCGCAGCGTTGTCAATGTTGTTCATGATTGTGCCTATTCAATGGATCGGCGCTGGAAACAAAGGTTTGGCGATTACATTGATGGCAGTGCTCAACTTCCTCGTAGGTTGGTTTAACGGTATGGGTTGGCCTCCGTGCGGACGCGTGATGACCCACTGGTTCTCGATCAAGGAACGCGGCACATGGATGTCGTTCTGGAACTGCGCCCACAACGTCGGTGGAGCCTTGGTAGGCCCGATGGCTGTTTACGGCGCTATGTGGTTCGGTTCATGGTTCTATGGTGCACAGGAACAGTACTACTTCCTTATCGGTACTTACGCATTCCCTGCAGCAACAGCTATTCTTATCGCCATTCTCGCATACTTGATGATTCGCGACACCCCACAATCGTGCGGTCTTCCTTCAATTGAGAAGTGGAGCGGTTGCGCCGGCAAGAACTACGATGCCAAGAAGTCGGAAGAAGTGCTTTCAACAGCACAGATTTTCCGCACAGTGCTCAGCAACAAGCTGCTTTGGTACATCGCAATCGCAAACGCATTTGTATACATGGTTCGTTACGGATGTCTCGACTGGGCTCCTACAATCCTTACAGAAAGAGGTATCAACCTTAAAGATGCAGGTTGGGCATATTTCGCATACGAGATGGCAGCCATCCCAGGCACAATCATCTGCGGCTGGTTGAGCGACAAGGTGTTCCACGGACGCCGCGCGTTGCCTACAATCATCTTCATGGCGTTGATTATCGTTGCAATCATTGTCTACATGGAAAACCTCGACAACTTGAACGTGGTTATCGGCTGCTTGATTGCTATCGGCTTCTTGATCTACGGTCCTGTGATGTTGATTGGTGTTCAGGCACTCGACTTGGCTCCGAAGAATGTTGCTGGTACAGCTGCCGGCTTGACAGGCTTCATGGGCTACGTGCTCGGTACAGCAGTTTTGGCAAACATCGTTATCGGTTATGTTGCTGAAGGTGCAGGTTGGGAATGGACATTCATCCTCCTTATCGGAGCATGCGTACTCTCAATCGTATTCATGGCATTCACCTACAAGCAGGAACAATATCTTGTAGAGCAGAAAAATGCTAATAAATAACAATTAGGAAAATAAGTGCCGTCCGGCAAATAAAACTGGGCGGCACTTTTAAATCCCTTGATAAAAAAATATCACTTTGCACCACGGTTATTGAAACGGGTGCGGAGCAAACAAAGAAAATTATTGAAATTCTTTCATCTATAATTATTTAATTACTTATGAACAAACAGATTGTAAAACTTGGTATGTTGGGCCTTGTTGCCGCAACAGCCATTACATCTTGCTCTGATGAACAGCAATTCGTTGACTTCAATCAGCAGGCAAAGAAATTTGAGGTTCAAGTTTTGAACGACGACCTCGCAAAAGTACGTGACTATGTACCTTTGTACGCAGTTATCGCACACCGCGGTAGTACATACTGGACACCGGAAGAAACAGAGGCTTCTTGGCGTTGGGCACGCGATATGGGTGCCGACTACTTGGAGTCAGACCTTCAGGCAACAAAAGACGGTGTCGTATTGTCACTCCACGATGACAACTTGAAACGCACAACCAACATCCAGACCGTGTTCAGCGACCAGGTGCCTAACATCCGTAAGGCCTTCTATCGTTCGCTTACTTTCGCAGACGGCACACCATGTAACTTCTCTGAAGAAGACATCAACACACAGTACAACAAAGACCTCGGTAACTACTACAGTTACTATCCACGCAACTACTATTATGCAGAGCTTTTGATGCTCGACGCAGGCGCTTGGTTCAACGAGGACAGCCAGGAGCAGGCTCGCGAAAAATTTGCATCAACCAACAAGCCTTTGTCTGAGACATTGGCAGCATGGGCAGCAAATCCTAACGCACAGGTGGTTTACAGCAACGGTCTTTACATCAGCGCACTCGCTGACCAGATTGCATACGCAGAAGGCAAGATGCTGAACCGTGACGCAGAAGGTCGTCGTATCCTTCCTTATCACGTAAAAGAAGAATATAAGGCAAAAGTCTTGAGCGGAGAGCTTAAACTCGTGGATCTCTGCAATCAGGCTCCATCAACAACAGTAGAGGGCAAGACTTACACAGCACAAGCCCGCTATATGGATTTCATCGAGTATGACTTCTCGAACGCATACAAGGACGACCCACAAGACAGCGGCAACCGTCCTGGTATCTACCTCGAGTTTAAGGAAAGCTGGGCACAGCCAAGCGATATGGAAGCTCGCGTTTACCATGAGCTTGACAAGTGGGGATGGAACATCATCACAAAACCAGCCGATGGACAGCCATTCTACAAAAACGGTAAAGTCAACGTAGGTAACACCAACGGTAAGGTTATCCTCCAAACATTCTCGTTCGACGCAGCTAACCGTACATACAGCGTATACAAAGGACGTATCCCAATGTGCTACCTCCTTTGGACAGGCACACCTGCTTATGCAACAGATATCGCATACGACACTCCAACCGGTTTGGCAGACTTCATCAAGTACATGCAGGATCACGGCTGCCACATCATCGGCCCGGCTATCTCAGGTGCACCTAACAACTATCCTGAAATGAACAACCCATGGCAGGCTTACATGGTTCGCCGTGCAGGTATGATCAACCACCCATACTCTTTCGACTCACAGGCTCAGCTCACTAAGCACATGGGCTACTGGAACTATGGCTATGAGACACCGTTCGACGAAATGAAGGTTACAGTTCCTAAGACAAGCGTAAGCACATTCCCAGGCGATAGCCAGACATGGCCTATCTACATGGACGGATGCTTCACCAACCACACAGAGATGAACCTCCAGTACATGCTTGACAACGGTATGCGCGGCAACGCAAACTTGCCTAACCCATTCCACGCTGGTCAGAAGTTTGACAACAGCCAGGCTCCTCTTACAGTGCCTGACGCAAACGAACTCCTCAACAAGCTTGGCTACTAATCAACAATAAAGCTTAGGAAAGAGAATTGATTCTTAAAAAATTAAATTGAAACTAAAATGAGAAATAAAAAATATATTTTCATGTCGGCTTTGGCTGTTATGGCTCTTTCTGCTACAGCGCAGGACTTTGACAACACCCCGACTTTGAATATCAACAATAAGGAGAAGCAGGTTAAGTTTACTGTCGGCGCACGTTTCATGGCAGACGCTGCTTACTACAATACAGAGGCCACTCCGTTGAAGAGTGGTGCAACAATCAGCGATGCACGTATCCGCACAAGCATGAGCTACGGTGAAAACTGGTATTTCTATGCTGACTTCGGCTTCGGCGGTGGCAAGTTCTCTCAGAAAAACATCTTCTTGCAGTATGCAAACAAGGCTGACAAGGGAACACACGCTGTGAAAGTTGGTTACTACAATGACCCAGCCGGAACAATGGCTGCTCAGACTTCACTCGGTTCTTACCACTTCATCTCTCGTCCAGGTATGGCGTCTTCAATTGGTGAAGGTCGTGAACTCGGTATCACTTACAAGTTCTCAAACGATCATTTCTTCGCTTATCAGGGCGTGTTCACTGAGAGCGCTTACAACCGTTTGGAAGCAGGCTACAATGGTTTGACATTGAGCGGACGTTGGTTGTATCGCAACGCCAGCGACGTCAACAACGCATTCCATGTAGGTGTCAGCGCACGTTACGCTAAGCTTGGTGGTGGCGAGGAAGTTACAACAAAGGGTTCTACAGTTTTGAAGAAGAGCATTTCTTTGGGTCAGTCGCTCGAAACTTACGTAGATCAGAACAACATCTTCTGTAGCGCTACATTGCCATGGGCAAACGAAGTGATCGACTTCGGCGCAGAGGCATTGTTGGTACAGCCGGATTTCTTCGTACGTGCAGAGTACAAACACAAAGTTGTTACAAAACACCGCGATTCTTACTCAATCTTCATCGCCAGCCAGGACAACATCGACGGTTGGGGTGACCCAGCACTCTGGGAGCAGGCCAACAAGATTAAGACCAACCACTTCAACGGCGCTTACGTTGAGTTGGGCTACAAGTTCTTCGGCAACGCTTACTCTTACGACAAGTTCAACGGTGTGATGAACGGTCTCAGCGGCAAGTCGCTCGAAATCGTAGGTCGTTTCAACTACACAGGTCTTAACGACTTGACAGAAGGTGAGTACTACTCAGCTGGTCGTGACCAATACTATGCAGCAGGTTTCCTTCAGGATTTCCCAGGTATCGGCGCAACTTCAGTTGGTGGTGGCGACATCTACTCAACAACAATCGGTTTGAACTACGCTTTCAACAAGTATGCTCAAGTAATGCTTGACTACACTTGGCACCGCGTAAACATCGACCGCTTGCCTCATGACAAGAACGTACACGCAGTTCAGGCTCGCGTACAGTTCACATTCTAAGAATAGGGCTTATATAAATAATATCATTCGGGAGGAAAGTAGCGATACCCCCTCCTTGACACAGACAAATCCCGGTGCATAGCGCCGGGATTTTCTCGTTTTTCATCGGCAGACGTCACTTTGACAATAAAAACAAAAATCACGAAGCCTTACATTTTGTAGTGCTCTTGATTTGCACTATCTTTGGATAAGATAGGCTTCATCTCGGAATAAAGTTCAAGTAAACTTGACTTTCTTCACTTGATTTGCACTATCTTTGGATAAGACAGGCTTCATCTCGGAATAAAGTTCAAGCAAACTTGGCTTTATTCACTCGATTTGCACTATCTTTGGATAAGATAGGCTTCTTCTCGGAATAAAGTTCAAGTAAACTTGGCTTTATTCACTTGATTTGCACTATCTTTTGATAAAATAGGCTTCATCTCGGAA
>ULSU01073200.1_pt1 | contig 21085 bp, 20 predicted proteins | sample 1956941 | NCBI WGS metagenome assembly ULSU01 (sample SAMEA4835715, study PRJEB28245) | human gut metagenome | biome: gut microbiome; material: fecal sample | place: Denmark | collected 2008
GGATCATGGTATCGGGCAGTTTACCGTCCCAACGCTCAGCAGTGGTGAGGGCAACAAGTCCGGGATTCTCCCGCAGAGCTTCACCGCGCAGGCGGATAGCTTCTGCTTCAGCCGCACTTTTTAAACGAATAGTTTCAGCCTCTGCCGCGCCTCTTACGCGAATGGTCTCAGCTTCTGCTTTGGCTGCCGCCAGTTTACTGTCTGCTTCTGCCTGGGCCTGAGTTACTGCTATTTGCGCTTGGATTTTCTCTGTTTCCAGATTTTGCTTACGTGTGGCAATGGCGACTTCTGCTTTCATTCGGTCTTCAATCGACTTTTCATAAGCGTCAGAAAAATCAATATTTTCAATCTGGACACCATCAATCACCACCGGGCCAACAACGGCTTTACGCATTGCATTTTGCAGATCCTGAACCAGTTTTGTACGATCCTGTACCGCGCTGATGGCGGTATATTGGCCGAAAACGTTCTCCAGTTGAGTTGGCAACTGACGGACAATCAGACGATCTTTTAATGCTTCAATGGTGTTGTAGGTGGTATAAACCGCGCCTGCTTCTGAAGGTTTAATGTGGAAGCTGACTGATACCGTCATTTGTGCCGGTTGCTGGTCGCGGCTGTAGGCCTGTAATCCCTGATAGACCACAGCCTGATTACGCGTGGAAATTTTCTCTACACTTTCCATAAAAGGGATCTTAAAACCCAGCCCCGGCTCGGCAACTTTTACGATTTTTCCGTAGCGCAGCAAAATGCCGCGTTCACCTTCATTAACGGTGTAATACGAGAGAAATGGCAGCACAACCACGGCAAGCACGCCAATGGCGATAGCAATAGATTTTTGTGGGCGAAATGAGGTTATTGAAACAGGTGCTTTCATATGAATCTTCCTTGAGTAAAGTATGGGAATATGTCACATGGGGGGAGGAGAAAACAGCTGGCAGGTGAGAATTCAGAATCTATAAAGGGGTATAGCGAAAAAACATTGCATTAGAAAAGTATGCTTTCGGACATTCAATAAATAAATAGAGATATGCATCACAAATACAATAACAAACAAAATATTTATTTTGTGATAAACATAACAAATACAAAATTGACTTTAAAAATATCAATTTCATGTTGTTGTTATTTAAAGTTTTATTATTTTTACTCATGAGGTTTTTCTTCTCGCGTGCCCAATTGCTTTCATTAAACTGCACGAGTATTTTATTTTTACCGCCGGACGGTACCCTAAAAATAAAATAAGGATAATTTATGCGGCTTATTGATTATTTTCCAGAATCATCAATCTCAGTTATACATTCAGCAAAAGACTGGCAGGAAGCTATCGATTTCTCGATGGCATCATTGCTGGATAAAAACTATATCAGCGAGAATTACATTCAATCTATTAAAGACTCCACCATCAGCAATGGTCCTTATTATATTCTCGCACCAGGCGTGGCAATGCCTCATGCGCGACCGGAATGTGGGGCGCTTAAAACCGGGATGTCTTTGACGTTACTTAAACAAGGCGTTTATTTCCCGGGGAAGGACGAACCGATTAAATTACTCATCGGGCTTTCTGCTGCCGATGCCAATTCGCACATTGGCGCTATTCAGGCGTTAAGTGAATTACTGTGCGAAGAAGAAATACTCGAACAACTCTTAACAGCATCATCAGAAAAACAATTAGCGGACATTATCAGCCGCGGATAATTACTCTCTCCTCTACAGGATAATATTATGGAAAACAAGTCTGCTCGTGCAAAGGTCCAGGCTTTTGGGGGCTTTTTGACTGCAATGGTCATCCCCAATATCGGTGCTTTTATTGCCTGGGGATTTATAACGGCATTATTTATTCCCACCGGCTGGCTGCCGAATGAACATTTCGCCAAAATTGTTGGTCCGATGATTACCTATTTATTGCCCGTGATGATTGGTTCTACCGGTGGTCATCTGGTCGGCGGTAAACGCGGCGCGGTCATGGGCGGAATTGGTACGATTGGTGTGATCGTCGGCGCTGAAATCCCGATGTTCCTTGGCTCGATGATTATGGGGCCGCTCGGTGGTCTGGTGATTAAATATATCGACAAGTCGCTGGAAAAACGCATACCTGCTGGTTTTGAGATGGTTATCAATAACTTCTCATTAGGTATCGCGGGGATGCTCCTTTGTCTGCTGGGTTTTGAAGTTATCGGTCCGGCGGTGTTAATTGCTAATACTTTCGTCAAAGAGTGTATTGAGGCGCTGGTACATGCGGGTTATCTGCCTTTGCTGTCAGTCATCAATGAACCGGCGAAAGTGCTTTTCCTTAATAATGCGATTGATCAGGGCGTCTATTATCCGCTGGGAATGCAACAGGCTTCGGTTAACGGTAAATCCATCTTCTTCATGGTGGCCTCCAACCCAGGTCCTGGTCTGGGGCTGCTGCTGGCGTTTACCTTGTTTGGTAAAGGGATGAGTAAACGTTCTGCGCCCGGGGCGATGATTATTCACTTCCTCGGTGGGATCCACGAACTGTATTTCCCGTATGTGCTGATGAAGCCGCTGACCATTATTGCCATGATTGCGGGCGGTATGTCTGGCACCTGGATGTTTAACTTACTGGACGGTGGTCTGGTGGCTGGCCCAAGTCCGGGGTCTATCTTTGCTTACCTGGCACTGACGCCGAAAGGCTCGTTCCTGGCGACAATTGCCGGTGTTACGGTAGGTACCCTGGTGTCCTTTGCTATCACTTCGCTGATACTGAAGATGGAAAAAACGGTGGAAACGAAGAGCGAAGATGAGTTTACCGAGTCAGCCAATGCGGTTAAGGCGATGAAACAAGAAGGTGCATTCTCGTTAAGCCGTGTTAAGCGTATTGCCTTTGTTTGCGATGCAGGGATGGGCTCCAGTGCGATGGGCGCAACCACCTTCCGTAAACGCCTGGAAAAAGCGGGGCTGGCAATAGAAGTAAAACATTACGCCATAGAAAACGTGCCTGCGGATGCGGATATCGTCGTTACTCACGCCAGTCTGGAAGGGCGCGTGAAACGTGTGACGGATAAACCACTGATATTGATTAATAACTATATTGGCGATCCAAAACTCGACACTTTATTTAATCAATTAACCGCTGAACATAAACACTGATTACAGAGGTAAAAATGAAAACCAAAGTTGCTGCTATTTATGGCAAGCGGGATGTCCGTCTGCGCGAATTTGAACTGCCAGAAATTACTGATAATGAACTGTTAGTGAGTGTAATTTCTGACAGCGTTTGTTTATCCACCTGGAAAGCGGCGTTGCTTGGTAGTGAACATAAACGCGTCCCCGACGATTTAGAAAATCATCCGGTTATTACCGGGCATGAATGTGCTGGGGTTGTTGTCGAAGTGGGTAAAAATCTCACTGGCAAATATAAAAAAGGGCAGCGTTTTGTATTGCAACCGGCGATGGGGCTACCAAGCGGATATTCAGCCGGATACAGCTACGAATATTTTGGTGGCAATGCCACCTATATGATTATTCCCGAAATCGCGATTAATTTAGGCTGTGTATTACCGTATCACGGCTCTTATTTTGCTGCGGCGTCGCTGGCAGAGCCTATGTGCTGCATTATTGGTGCTTATCATGCCAATTATCACACCACGCAATATGTTTATGAGCATCGTATGGGCGTCAAACCTGGCGGCAATATTGCCCTGCTGGCGTGTGCTGGCCCGATGGGCATTGGCGCTATCGATTACGCCATTAACGGCGGCATACAACCGGCGCGGGTGGTGGTAGTCGATATCGACGACAAACGGCTGGCGCAGGTGCAGAAGTTGCTGCCGGTGGAGCTGGCGGCCAGTAAAGGCATTGAGCTGGTGTATATGAATACCAAAGGGATGAGCGATCCGGTCCAGACGCTGCGGGCGCTGACGGATGATGCCGGATTTGATGACGTATTTGTCTATGCAGCGGTGCCTTCAGTCGTCGAGATGGCTGATGAATTACTGGCTGAAGATGGCTGCCTGAACTTCTTTGCCGGTCCGACGGATAAAAACTTCAAAGTGCCGTTTAATTTCTACAACGTCCATTACAACAGTACGCACATTGTCGGCACGTCTGGCGGTTCCACGGACGACATGAAAGAGGCGATTGCCCTTAGCGCCACGGGGCAGTTACAGCCGTCGTTTATGGTGACCCATATTGGTGGCCTGGATGCGGTGCCAGAAACCGTGCTCAATCTGCCGGATATCCCTGGCGGTAAAAAACTCATTTATAACGGCGTGACCATGCCGCTGACCGCCATTGCCGATTTTGCCGAAAAAGGCAAAACCGATCCGCTGTTTAAAGAGCTGGCGCGGCTGGTTGAGAAAACGCACGGTATCTGGAATGAACAGGCCGAGAAATATCTGCTGGCACAATTTGGCGTTGATATTGGGGAGGCCGCGCAATGATGTCCCTGGCGTGGCCATTATTTCGCGTTACGGAACAGGCAGCGTTGGCTGCCTGGCCGCAAACCGGCTGTGGCGACAAAAATAAAATTGATGGCCTTGCGGTCACCGCGATGCGCCAGGCATTAAACGACGTTGCTTTTCGTGGGCGAGTGGTTATCGGCGAGGGGGAAATTGACCATGCGCCGATGCTGTGGATTGGCGAAGAGGTGGGCAAAGGCGATGGGCCAGAAGTCGATATCGCGGTCGATCCCATTGAAGGCACGCGGATGGTGGCGATGGGGCAGAGCAATGCGCTGGCGGTCATGGCTTTCGCCCCTCGAGATAGCCTGTTACATGCGCCCGATATGTATATGAAAAAGCTGGTTGTTAATCGACTGGCTGCCGGGGCGATAGATCTGTCTTTGCCTCTGGCGGACAACTTGCGTAACGTGGCGCGGGCGTTAGGTAAACCGCTGGACAAGCTGCGCATGGTTACGCTGGATAAACCGCGCCTGAGTGCCGCAATTGAGGAAGCAACACAGCTCGGCGTGAAGGTTTTTGCCCTGCCGGATGGCGATGTCGCCGCCAGCGTGCTGACTTGCTGGCAGGATAATCCTTACGATGTGATGTACACCATCGGTGGCGCACCGGAAGGTGTTATTTCTGCCTGTGCCGTTAAAGCATTAGGCGGGGATATGCAGGCCGAGCTGATTGACTTTTGTCAGGCTAAAGGGGATTACACGGAAAATCGGCAGATTGCAGAGCAGGAGCGCAAGCGTTGCAAGGCAATGGGCGTTGACGTTAACCGTGTATACTCGCTCGATGAACTGGTGAGGGGGAACGATATCCTCTTTAGCGCTACGGGCGTGACGGGCGGCGAGTTGGTGAACGGTATCCAACAGACGGCGAATGGGGTGCGGACGCAGACATTACTGATCGGCGGCGCGGACCAAACGTGTAATATAATAGACTCCCTGCATTGATGGTGATCTATCGGAAGACCAATGGCGACGCTGACAGAAGATGATGTGCTTGAGCAACTGAATGCACAGGACAATTTATTTTCATTTATGAAAACTGCGCATTCTATTTTGCTCCAGGGGATACGCCAGTTTCTGCCGTCGCTGTTTGTCGATAACGATGAAGAGATCGTCGAATATGCAGTGAAGCCGTTACTCGCCCAAAGCGGCCCGCTTGACGATATTGATGTTGCGCTGCGTTTGATTTATGCGCTGGGGAAAATGGATAAATGGCTGTACGCCGATATCACGCATTTTTCCCAGTTTTGGCATTACCTGAACGAACAGGATGAAACGCCCAGATTTGCTGATGACATAACCTGGGATTTTATCAGCAACGTCAATAGCATAACCCGCAATGCGACGCTCTATGACGCGTTGAAAGCGATGAAGTTCGCCGATTTCGCCGTCTGGTCAGAGGCGCGTTTTAGCGGGATGGTCAAAACGGCGCTGACGCTGGCAGTAACGACCACCTTAAAGGAATTAACGCCGTGAAAATCGAACTGACGGTGAATGGACTAAAGGTACAGGCGCAGTACTCTGATGATGAAATTGAAAATGTACATAAACCATTGCTGCGTATGCTGGCGGCCTTACAGACAGTAAATCCGCAGCGGCGTACGGTGGTTTTTCTTTGCGCTCCGCCGGGGACGGGTAAATCTACCCTAACCACCTTCTGGGAATATCTCGCGCAACAAGACCCGGAACTGCCCGCTATTCAGACGCTGCCGATGGATGGTTTTCACCATTACAATAGCTGGCTGGATGTGCATCAATTGCGACCCTTCAAAGGCGCACCAGAGACATTCAACGTTGCGAAACTGGCGGAAAATCTGTGCCGGGTTGTGGAAGGGGATTGTACGTGGCCGCAGTACGATCGACAAAAGCATGATCCTGTTGAAGATGTGTTGCACGTTACCGCACCACTCGTCATCGTCGAAGGAAACTGGTTGTTGTTGGACGACGAGAAGTGGTGCCAGCTTGCGCAATTTTGTGATTTCTCGATCTTTATCAAAGCTCCCGCATCTGCGTTGCGGGAGCGTCTGGTGGGGCGCAAGCTGGCGGGAGGGTTATCGCTGGCAGACGCAGAAGCCTTTTATGACCGTACCGACGGGCCGAATGTTCGCCGGGTGCTGGAAGAGAGTCTGCCTGCAAATTTGACCTTAATGATGACCGCTACGGGTGAATATCGTCTGATGGATTAACGTTCCTGATTACACCATCTTCCAGTCGCACCACACGAGAGAAATGACGCCGGGTAAATGCGGCGTCATGACTGATTGCTACGACGCTCGTGCCTCGCTGGCGGCACTTTTCCAGCCAGCTTTCAAACACGCTCAACCAATTTTCGTCAAAATCCCGACTCGGCTCGTCCAGTAGCAATAGTGGCGGAGAGAGTGCTTCCAGGCAGGCGACGGCGACCATCCGTCGCTGCGCACTATGCAGATCTAACGGATGCGCGCTGGCAGTGTCTGCTAACTGACAGCATTGCAGGGCAGCATTGGTACGTTGAGTGATTTCATCCGCCGGGCATTTTTGCAGTATCAAACCAAATGCGATTTCGTCAGCAACGGTGCTGTGAAAAAGCTGATTTTCCGCTTCCTGAAACAGTACGCCAATCTTTGCCGCGCGCTGGCGGTTTTTCAGGTTTTTCATCGCTTGTTGTTGCAGCATAACCGTACCGGCTGTGGGCGTAAGAAGACCTGCCATTACTCGTAACAGCGTCGATTTTCCCGCGCCATTGTCGCCGGTCAGCGCCAGCCATTCACCTTGTTTGAGTTGCAGAGAAATGTCGCAAAGACAATCCGTAGCCGCGCCAGGCCAGCGATAAGATATCTGATTTAACGTTAACATAGTGGCTGGAGCGCTCCGTTTTGCAATTGCCACGCTTGCTGGCAGTGGTTCAGGAAAGGTGTGTGATGACGTTCAAAAAGAATAATCAGCGAACCACGTTCAAGCGCCCAGTGTTGTAAGCGCTGCAACAGCATTTCGCGGGCCTGCGGCGTCAGGCGGCTAAAGGCTTCATCAAGAATTAAGAGCTTTGGCTGCATCGCGATGGCGCAGGCGATGACCACACGCTGTGTCTCTCCACCGGAGAGTGTTGCCGGGTGACGATGGCGCAACGGCTGGCACTCGGTCAGGGCCAGGGCGGCGTCAATCCGCGCCATAATCTCTTTTTCAGCAAGACACAGATTTTCTGGCCCAAAGGCAACTTCTTCTTCCACGCTAAAGGTACAGCCGGAGAGCTGCAAATAGGGCGATTGCTGGACGAGCTGGATGGTGGCGGATTGTTCATTAAGCGGGAGACGCCCAATGGGCGTACCGAGAAGCGTCCCCGTGCCGGTTATCTCTCCTGGTAGAAAGTCCGGATACCAGCCCGCCATCAGCTGTGCCAGCGTACTTTTGCCACTGCCGTTGTCACCAAAGATGGCGACCATCCCCGGTTTGACATAGTGAAAGTCATAACAGAACGGAGGATGCGTTGAGTGTGTCGGGCAATAGCGAAACTGTTCTAACGTAACCATATCCACGCTCCGAATTCAGCCAGCATTAGCAATATCATGGCGTAACGTGCTACGCATTGTAGGGTGCTATCGGCTGGTGCCCATAACGTAGTGCGCCTATTGTTGATTCGAAATGCCCGCATATCCAGCGCCGCACCACGGACAGCAAGATCGTTTAGCGCATTGTGTGTTAGCGGAATAATTAACGCGGGCATCGCACGTAAACGCTGATACCAGCCCTCATCCAGCGGCACGCCGCGGGCGCACTGCGCTTCATGAATAATCGCCAATTGCCGTTTTAACTGCTCAACGACCAATAACGGCCCGGCAAACAGATAAGCGACGCCCGGCGGCAGGCGAGAAGCAAACAAAGCGCGGATAAAACGTTGCACGGGGACGTACTGCATCCACAACTGTGAGGTTGAAACAATCGCCAGAATCCGCAACCAGAGCGTAATAGCATGCGCCCACCGTTCTGGAGAGTGTGGCGTGCCGCTTAGCCATTCTGTCAGCCAGCCACCGTGCACCAGCCACAGTCCAGCCCCCAGCGAGAACATCAGCCAGACGACATATTTTGCCCGCCGCCGCGTGGCCTTTAGCGCAATAAGGCAGAAAAAGGTCGCCGCGCTATAGACTGGCAATATTGTCTGTGTAGGCAGGATAAGCGTGGTGCAGGCCGCCAGCGCCCACAGCGTTAAGGATGTAAAAGGATGCATTTAGCGCACGGCAGCCATTGCCGGAAAATGGCGCGTGGTGCGAATCGGCAGCTGACGCAGTAAAAGCCAGACTATCACCGCTGTAAGAATTTTATCGACCAGGTTCGCGCCTATCACCGTAATCGCCACCGACTCCACCAGGTTTTGCCCCATCGAGTGCATCCAGGCAACGAACAAATCGGCTCCGCTTCCTGTCACGCCGCCGAACAGCGCAGTACGCAGCGGTACAGCGACGACCGTTACCGCAAGCGTAATAATCACGCCGCTAACAACGACTTTTGGCAGGGTGCGAAACCAACCCGCTCGCGCCAGCCAACCGGCGACCAGGCCGATGACCATCGCGACGGGCGCAAATGCGGCGGCGATCGGGTCGGTCAGCAATCCCCAGAGTAAATTGGTCAGTAAACCGGTCAGCATCCCGATTATCGGACCAAGCAGTACCGCGCTAATAAGTGTGCCGATGGAGTCGAGAAAAATAGGTAATTTAACCATGCTGGCCAGTTGCCCGCCGATCATATTGATGGCGATAGAGATAACGATCAACACCAGTGCCTGACTGGAAAAGTGGCGACGCGCCATAAGAAAACCTCTCTGAAAATAGTTATTTAACGGGGGAAATATGCAACTCGTCGTAACCAGAAAGCGCGCAAAGCTGGCGGCTAAACGCCAGTTCCTCAAGGCAGCCGATCACCAGTTCAAGCGTGGTCCGCACGGTACAGCCGGGCATCATATGACCGCCAAGCATCGTGCCGTGTGGATCGGAAACGCAGAGATGAAGATGTTCACCACTCTGTTCCAGCGTGCCGTTCAATGCGATGACTTCGAACTTACCGCTTAGCAGGGCAGTGTTTTCTTGCCCGGCATAGCGTAAGGCGACGTCAGTCAGACTGCCGGTACAACCTGCAATCCACGCGGCGTGAAGTTGTTGTTGCTGCGCGAAGGCGCGTAATTGGGAGAGAACTTCCTGCCCGGGGAGCAGGCGCAGCGCGTAAAAGCGTGCGGAGGAAGAATATGGGTAGGGCAATGTCATCATTGGAGTACTCCGAAACTCGGACGTATTGCGGATAATATCGACGCTGCATCAGTCATATTCTGATATAAGTCAGGGTTTGTGACCGCACAACGAAAAGATATTGCTACGCTTATTCGTGATTCTGCAAAGTGGAATAAATTCCACAGGGGCGGGGATGAAAACGTGACATAAGTCAGATAATTGTCTTCTTTGACTGGACAAACATTCCTTTTATTCCACGTTTCGCTTATCCTAGCTGAAGCGTTTCAGTCGATTAAATGTTCGACAATTAACCAATCAGTCGCAGTTTGCGACAGGTAAGGTTTCCCCGAACGATTTGCTGGATTACTCTGTCTGGCAAATTTGCTCAGGGAAAACCTTGCAGGAGATCTATGACCGTACGCGTAGCGATAAATGGCTTCGGTCGCATCGGGCGTAATGTGGTTCGTGCTTTGTATGAATCCGGACGCCGTGCGGAAATTACCGTGGTGGCAATCAACGAACTGGCGGATGCTGCGGGCATGGCGCATTTGTTGAAATATGACACCAGCCATGGCCGTTTTGCATGGGAAGTACGACAGGAACGCGATCAACTTTTTGTTGGTGATGACGCCATCCGTGTATTGCATGAACGTTCACTGCAATCGCTCCCCTGGCGTGAACTTGGCGTTGATGTAGTCCTCGACTGCACCGGCGTATATGGCTCCCGCGAGCATGGTGAAGCACACATTGCCGCCGGGGCTAAAAAAGTGCTCTTTTCACATCCTGGCAGTAACGATCTCGACGCGACCGTTGTTTATGGCGTCAATCAGGATCAACTTCGTGCGGAACACCGCATCGTTTCTAATGCTTCCTGTACCACGAATTGCATAATTCCCGTCATCAAATTGTTAGATGATGCGTACGGTATTGAGTCTGGCACTGTGACCACAATTCACTCCGCCATGCATGATCAACAGGTTATTGATGCATACCATCCTGACCTGCGTCGCACTCGGGCAGCCAGTCAGTCGATCATTCCGGTCGATACTAAACTGGCCGCCGGTATCACACGATTTTTTCCGCAATTTAACGATCGCTTTGAGGCGATTGCGGTACGTGTGCCAACCATAAATGTGACGGCAATCGATTTAAGCGTGACGGTGAAGAAACCTGTAAAAGCCAATGAAGTCAACCTGTTGCTGCAAAAAGCAGCACAAGGTGCATTTCATGGTATAGTTGACTATACGGAATTGCCGTTGGTCTCTGTAGATTTTAACCACGATCCGCACAGTGCCATTGTCGATGGCACTCAAACCCGGGTCAGTGGCGCACACCTGATCAAAACGTTGGTCTGGTGCGATAACGAATGGGGCTTTGCTAACCGAATGCTCGACACGACGTTAGCTATGGCTACTGTTGCTTTCAGGTAAGACGCAAGCAGCGTCTACAAAACTTTTAGAATCAACGAGAGGATTCACCATGTCTGTAATTAAGATGACCGATCTGGATCTTGCTGGGAAACGTGTATTTATCCGTGCGGATCTGAACGTACCAGTAAAAGACGGGAAAGTAACCAGCGACGCGCGTATCCGTGCTTCTCTGCCGACCATCGAACTGGCCCTGAAACAAGGCGCAAAAGTGATGGTAACTTCCCACCTGGGTCGTCCTACCGAAGGCGAGTACAACGAAGAATTCTCTCTGCTGCCGGTTGTTAACTACCTGAAAGACAAACTGTCTAACCCGGTTCGTCTGGTTAAAGATTACCTCGACGGCGTTGACGTTGCTGAAGGTGAACTGGTTGTTCTGGAAAACGTTCGCTTCAACAAAGGCGAGAAGAAAGACGACGAAACTCTGTCCAAAAAATACGCTGCACTGTGTGACGTGTTCGTAATGGACGCATTCGGTACTGCTCACCGCGCGCAGGCTTCTACTCACGGTATCGGTAAATTCGCTGACGTTGCGTGCGCAGGCCCGCTGCTGGCAGCTGAACTGGACGCGCTGGGTAAAGCACTGAAAGAACCTGCTCGCCCGATGGTGGCTATCGTTGGTGGTTCTAAAGTATCTACCAAACTGACCGTTCTGGACTCCCTGTCTAAAATCGCTGACCAGCTGATCGTTGGTGGTGGTATTGCTAACACCTTTATTGCGGCACAAGGCCACGATGTGGGTAAATCCCTGTACGAAGCTGACCTGGTTGACGAAGCTAAACGTCTGCTGACCACCTGCAACATCCCGGTTCCGTCTGATGTTCGCGTAGCAACCGAGTTCTCTGAAACTGCACCGGCTACCCTGAAATCTGTTAACGATGTGAAAGCTGACGAGCAGATCCTGGATATCGGTGATGCTTCCGCTCAGGAACTGGCTGAAATCCTGAAGAATGCGAAAACCATTCTGTGGAACGGTCCGGTTGGCGTGTTCGAATTCCCGAACTTCCGCAAAGGTACTGAAATCGTGGCTAACGCTATCGCAGACAGCGAAGCGTTCTCCATCGCTGGCGGCGGCGACACTCTGGCAGCAATCGACCTGTTCGGCATTGCTGACAAAATCTCCTACATCTCCACTGGCGGCGGCGCATTCCTCGAATTCGTGGAAGGTAAAGTACTGCCTGCAGTAGCGATGCTCGAAGAGCGCGCTAAGAAGTAAAAAATCACAGGGCAGGGAAACCTGCCCTTGTTTCAGCGCGCTTTTAGAGCACGCACTTTTTCATACTCTAAATAATTCGAGTTGCAGGAAGGCGACAAGAGAGTGAATCCCAGGAGCTTACATAAGTAAGTGATTGGGGTGAGCGAACGCAGACGCAGCACATGCAACTTGAAGTATGACGAGTATAAGGCCCGACGATACAGGACAAGAGACATGTCTAAGATTTTTGATTTCGTAAAACCTGGCGTAATCACTGGTGATGACGTACAGAAAGTTTTCCAGGTAGCAAAAGAAAACAACTTCGCACTGCCAGCAGTAAACTGCGTCGGTACTGACTCCATCAACGCCGTGCTGGAAACCGCTGCTAAAGTTAAAGCGCCGGTTATCGTTCAGTTCTCCAACGGTGGTGCTTCCTTTATCGCTGGTAAAGGCGTGAAATCTGACGTTCCGCAGGGTGCTGCTATCCTGGGCGCGATCTCTGGTGCGCATCACGTTCACCAGATGGCTGAACATTATGGTGTTCCGGTTATCCTGCACACCGACCACTGCGCGAAGAAACTGCTGCCGTGGATCGACGGTCTGCTGGACGCGGGTGAAAAACACTTCGCAGCTACCGGCAAGCCGCTGTTCTCTTCTCACATGATCGACCTGTCTGAAGAATCTCTGCAAGAGAACATCGAAATCTGCTCTAAATACCTGGAGCGCATGTCCAAAATCGGCATGACTCTGGAAATCGAACTGGGTTGCACCGGTGGTGAAGAAGACGGCGTGGACAACAGCCACATGGACGCTTCTGCACTGTACACCCAGCCGGAAGACGTTGATTATGCGTATACCGAGCTGAGCAAAATCAGCCCGCGTTTCACCATCGCAGCGTCCTTCGGTAACGTACACGGTGTTTACAAGCCGGGTAACGTTGTTCTGACTCCGACCATCCTGCGCGACTCTCAGGAATATGTTTCTAAGAAACACAACCTGCCGCACAACAGCCTGAACTTCGTATTCCACGGTGGTTCCGGTTCTACTGCTCAGGAAATCAAAGACTCCGTAAGCTACGGCGTAGTGAAAATGAACATCGATACCGATACCCAATGGGCAACCTGGGAAGGCGTTCTGAACTACTACAAAGCGAACGAAGCTTACCTGCAGGGTCAGCTGGGTAACCCGAAAGGCGAAGATCAGCCGAACAAGAAATACTACGATCCGCGCGTATGGCTGCGTGCCGGTCAGACTTCGATGATCGCTCGTCTGGAAAAAGCATTCCAGGAACTGAACGCGATCGACGTTCTGTAAGTCATTCTTTTCTGCTTATCTCAAGGCCCGCTCTGCGGGTCTTTTTTTCGCCAAAAGCAAGGTGATGCAGATGAGAAATCTGTGATCTATTTGGCAAAATTATGCTTTATTGTTTACCCTTGTCAGACTGCCCGCCATAAGGCGGCGGAGTGTATTTCTCCATTTTGAGTCAGTTGAAAAGGAATATTGAATGGAAGATTTGAATGTTGTCGATAGCATAAACGGCGCGGGAAGCTGGCTGGTGGCTAACCAGGCGCTGCTGCTAAGTTATGCAGTAAACATCGTGGCGGCACTCGCGATCATCATCGTTGGTTTGATTATCGCGCGGATGATTTCCAACGCGGTGAATCGCCTGATGATCTCCCGTAAAATCGATGCCACTGTTGCTGATTTTCTTTCTGCATTAGTCCGTTACGGAATTATCGCCTTTACGCTAATCGCTGCACTGGGGCGCGTGGGCGTACAAACAGCGTCAGTCATTGCTGTACTCGGTGCCGCAGGCTTAGCTGTTGGTCTGGCTTTGCAGGGGTCACTGTCTAACCTGGCCGCTGGCGTGTTACTTGTCATGTTCCGCCCGTTCCGTGCCGGTGAATATGTTGACCTCGGCGGCGTAGCCGGCACTGTGCTGAGTGTGCAGATTTTCTCCACCACCATGCGTACTGCAGACGGTAAAATTATCGTTATTCCGAATGGTAAAATTATTGCCGGGAATATTATTAACTTCTCCCGCGAGCCAGCTCGCCGTAACGAATTTATTATTGGCGTGGCGTATGATTCCGATATCGATCAGGTTAAGCAGATCCTGACCGATATTATCCAGTCTGAAGATCGCATTTTGAAAGATCGCGAAATGACTGTGCGTCTGAACGAACTTGGTGCATCGTCGATTAATTTCGTGGTCCGAGTCTGGAGCAACAGCGGCGATCTGCAAAACGTGTACTGGGATGTGCTGGAGCGTATTAAACGTGAATTTGATGCCGCCGGTATCAGCTTCCCGTATCCGCAAATGGATGTGAACTTTAAGCGGGTGAAAGAAGACAAAGCTGCGTAATCAACGCTGAGGCCAGATAATACTCTCTGGCCTCTCTCTTATTAGTTTTTCTGATTGCCAATTAATATTATCAATTTCCGCTAATAACAATCCCGCGATATAGTCTCTGCATCAGATACTTAATTCGGAATATCTAACGTGTTTTCTTATTACTTTCAAGGTCTTGCACTTGGGGCGGCTATGATCCTACCGCTCGGTCCACAAAATGCTTTTGTGATGAATCAGGGCATTCGTCGTCAGTACCACATTATGATTGCCTTACTTTGTGCTATCAGCGATTTGGTCCTGATTTGTGCGGGGATTTTTGGTGGCAGCGCGTTATTGATGCAGTCGCCGTGGTTGCTGGCGCTGGTCACCTGGGGCGGCGTAGCCTTCTTGCTGTGGTATGGTTTTGGCGCTTTTAAAACAGCAATGAGCAGTAACATTGAGTTAGCCAGTGCCGAAGTCCTGAAACAAGGCAGATGGAAAATTATCGCCACCATGTTGGCAGTGACCTGGCTGAATCCGCATGTTTACCTGGATACTTTTGTTGTGCTGGGCAGCCTTGGCGGGCAACTTGATGTGGAACCAAAACGTTGGTTTGCGCTCGGGACAATTAGCGCCTCTTTCCTGTGGTTCTTTGGTCTGGCTATTCTCGCAGCCTGGCTGGCACCGCGCCTGCGCACGGCAAAATCACAGCGCATTATCAATCTGGTAGTGGGATGTGTTATGTGGTTTATTGCCTTGCAGCTGGCGAGAGACGGTATTGCTCATGCACAAGCCTTGTTCAGTTAGGCGCTATCTGATGGAAAAATAAAACAGAGGCGCTAAGCTTGCCTCCAGAGGTCCTGAATTTTGGGCAAGTCAATTAACACGGAGAGACTAACGTGAAGTTCAAAGTTATCGCCCTGGCGGCATTAATGGGTATTAGCGGGATGGCAGCGCAGGCTAACGAATTGCCGGATGGACCGCATATTGTCACCTCCGGTACGGCAAGCGTGGATGCGGTGCCAGACATTGCCACTCTTGCGATTGAAGTTAACGTGGCCGCGAAGGATGCCGCTACTGCCAAGAAACAGGCAGATGAGCGCGTCGCACAATACATTTCCTTCCTTGAGCTCAATCAGATCGCGAAAAAAGATATCAGCTCAGCGAACTTACGCACTCAGCCAGATTATGATTATCAGGATGGTAAAAGTATCCTGAAAGGCTACCGCGCAGTGAGAACGGTGGAAGTCACGCTCCGTCAGTTAGACAAACTGAATTCCTTGCTGGACGGCGCGCTAAAGGCGGGTCTTAACGAAATTCGTTCTGTGTCGCTGGGCGTGGCGCAGCCGGATGCCTATAAAGACAAAGCGCGTAAGGCAGCGATTGATAACGCGATTCATCAGGCACAGGAACTGGCGAATGGCTTTAATCGTAAACTGGGGCCGGTATATAGCGTGCGCTACCATGTTTCCAACTATCAGCCCAGCCCAATGGTGCGGATGATGAAAGCTGATGCTGCACCGGTGTCCGCACAGGAAACTTACGAGCAGGCCGCTATTCAGTTTGATGATCAGGTCGATGTAGTCTTCCAGTTAGAACCTGTGGATCAACAACCTGCTAAAACACCTGCAGCACAATAATACTTGTAGCCCGACGTATTCGTCGGGCTAATGCCTTTACCCGATATTGCCTCCTTTTTCTGTAATTTTCTGTAAAACCATGACGTAATCACCTATCTTTGCTCGCGGTTTCATCAAGGATAGGCTGACTGAAACGGTTAAGCGGACAAGGATGCGGGAGAGGGGGGATGGACATTTTTATTTCGAAAAAGATGCGCAATTTCATTTTATTAGCGCAAACCAATAATATTGCCCGGGCGGCAGAAAAAATCCATATGACGGCTTCGCCATTTGGCAAAAGCATTGCCGCGCTGGAAGAACAAATTGGCTATACGCTATTTACCCGCAAAGATAATAATATCAGCCTCAATAAAGCCGGACAGGAACTGTATCAAAAACTGTTCCCGGTTTATCAACGACTTTCTGCGATTGATAATGAAATCCATAACTCAGGACGTCGTTAACGAGAAATTGTGATAGGCATAGATAATACTTATCCGACAATTATTTTTGATCAGTTGATTAGTCTCGGAGATAAGTACGAAGGCGTGACCATCCAGCCAGTTGAGTTCAGCGAAAATGGCGTTATCGATAATCTTTTTGACCGTCAGTTAGATTTTATTATCTCCCCACAGCATGTATCTGCACGAGTTCAGGAACTGGAAAACCTGACTATCAGTGAACTACCACCGCTGCGATTGGGCTTTCTCGTTTCTCGCCGTTATGAAGGGCGACAGGAGCAAGAGCTGCTTCAGGAGCTGCCCTAGCTACAAATGCGCTTTCAAAACCGGGCTAACTTCGAAGCAATGATTGATGCGAATATGCGTCCTTGTGGGATCAATCCAACCATTATTTATCGTCCCTATAGTTTTATGGCTAAAATCAGCGCCGTGGAGCGGGGACATTTTCTGACGGTGATCCCGCATTTTGCCTGGCGACTGGTGAATCCGGCAACGCTGAAATATTTTGATGCGCCGCACAGGCCGATGTATATGCAGGAATATCTTTATTCAATCAGAAATCATCGTTATACCGCCACGATGCTTCAGCATATTGCTGAAGATCGTGACGGGACAAACCATTAACCCAGCATCGATCCGGTTGCAATTAAATTACGGTGTAAGTCGAAGACGTGGCTAAGATCGTGGTGAATATGTCCGCCGGACGCATTTTCCAGATATCGATGCAGATAATCCCGATACATGGGATGTGCACAATGATCAATGGTGGTGCGGATAACGTTGTTATACGGATCCTGTGCGCCAAATCCACTGACCGCTTCGCTCCATAAATAACGTGCCGCACGCAACATGGCGACGTTCATAAACAGATCCATGCCAATGCCGAAGAAAAACGACAGGCGAGGGGCGAAGTCATCAATTTTCAGCCCGGCGGAGATTGCTGCTTTGATGTACTCAATCCTATCGGCGAGCGTAAATGCTACCTGCTGCACGCAGTTGGCACCCGCTTCACCCATGTGGTAACCGCTGATACTGATGGTATTAAATCGCGGCATGTTGCCGGAACACCAGGCGATGATGTCTGCGATAATACGCATTGACGGTTTTGGTGGGTAAATATAGGTGTTGCGGCAAAGATACTCTTTGAGGATATCGTTTTGAATGGTGCCGGTCAGTTTATCGGATGTAACACCTTGCTCTTCTGCGGCGACGATATAAAACGCCAGTACTGGTAGCACTGCGCCATTCATGGTCATCGAAACCGACATTTTATCCAGCGGGATCTGGTCGAACAGGACTTTTATATCTTCCACGGTGTCGATAGCGACGCCCGCTTTGCCGACGTCGCCCGCCACGCGTGGGTTATCGGAGTCGTAGCCTCGGTGGGTGGCCAGGTTACGGCGATAAAAAGCGTTGGACTCTTTTGCTGTCGAGAAACCAGCATACTGACGGATGGTCCACGGTTGGGCGGTATACATAGTGGCACGCGGGCCACGAACGTAGGGGGGCAAACCAGGAAGGGTACCCGTCACCTCCAGATTATCGAGATCGGCTTCGGTATACAGCGGCTTGATGGCGATCCCTTCCGCGGTTTGCTGAACCAGCGAGTCGACAGTTTTCTCCCGACGGCTCAATTCCTTGTTGGCAAGCTGTTGCCACTCCTGCACGTTAGACATTATTTGCTCCGTAAAACGCAATCAAAATGAGGGTATTTGCGCTTACGGTGAGCTTTTTACGTGGGTTTGTCGCCAGCAAAAAAATGCATTCAGACGTCGTTTTTTGCCGCCTGAGATTTGTCTATTTTGCGATGTGATTCAAGGAATACAAAAAGAAGTGAGGATAACGCCTGATATGTGCTATCAGGCGTTATTTGATGGATTAATCCTGACGAAGAACTTTGTGACCATAATCGAGCAACGCATCAGTGACTTTACGCATCATGCGGCTTTCAGGAGCAAAGCGGTGCCAGTAGAGCATCCGGCGTTGAAATAGCCCTGGCGTTAAGTCAATCAGTTCGCCGCTGGCCAGCTCTTTCTCGATTTGCAGGTGCGGGATCATACAGCAGGTGGTGCCCTGACGAGCAAGTTGCACGAACGCTTCCGAAGAATTAACGATATGGCAGGGTACGCTGCCAGGAGGCAGATCGAAATTTTGCTGCAAAAAGGCCTGGTGCATATCGTCAAGATGGTCAAACGCGACCACTGGCGCTTTCAGTAATGCCGAACGCGTTACGCCGTTAGGGAAATATTTTTCGGCAAATGGTTTTGAGCTGACGAACAGATAGTCGAGCGCACCGAGTTTATCGACAAGACAACTCGGCAGCGCCTGATGTTGAATACTCACTGCGCCGACCACTTCGCCGCGACGCAGACGTTCCTGAGTGCGGGTTTCATCTTCTACCTGCAAGTTGAGGCGGATGGGCGAATCAGCCAACACAGGAGCCAGTGCCGGAAGCAACCACGTCGCCAGACTGTCGGCGTTGACCGCCAGTGAAAGCAGCAGCGGAGTCGAACCGGTTTGTTCATCGCCCAGCCACTCTTCTTCCAGCAGCTCCACCTGGCGTAGTAGCGCCAACAGTTTTTGCCCTTGTTCCGTCGGGCGCGGCGGTACGGTACGCACTAACAACGGCTGCCCGAACATATTTTCCAGTTGCTTAATGCGCTGTGAGACGGCTGATTGTGTAATGCACAGCTTTTGTGCCGCGCGCTCAAATCCTCGTTCACGTATCACCGCATCCAGTGCCTGTAATGTTCTGTAGTCCGGGCGTTTCATTGCTGTTGTCTGCTCCTGGTAAATGCTTTTTCCTGCACTATGACACAATTTTGTGTCGGGTTGCATATACCGAAGCCGTTGGCGGGTAACATTTGTATCAGTGGTTAACGCGCAGCTTAAAAGATCAGAGATTTGCGCTAATGCATTTCGCTCAGCGAGTTCGCGCCCTGGTTGTGTTGAATGGCGTGGCGTTATTGCCTCAGTTTGCCTGTAAACAGGGGCTTGCGAACGGGGAACTGGTGCGCCTGTTCGCACCGTGGAGCGGCATACCCAGACCGTTGTATGCTTTATTTGCGGGGCGAAAAGGGATGCCCGCCATTGCGCGATATTTTATGGATGAGTTAACCACGCGGCTTGCCAACGGGGTCTGAATCGCTTTTTTTGTATATAATGCGTGTGAAATTTCATACCACAGGCGAAACGATCATGACGCAGGATGAATTGAAAAAAGCAGTAGGATGGGCGGCACTTCAGTATGTTCAGCCCGGCACCATTGTTGGTGTAGGTACAGGTTCCACCGCCGCACACTTTATTGACGCACTCGGTACAATGAAAGGCCAGATTGAAGGGGCCGTTTCCAGTTCAGATGCTTCCACTGAAAAACTGAAAAGCCTCGGCATTCACGTTTTTGATCTCAACGAAGTCGACAGCCTTGGCATCTACGTTGATGGCGCAGATGAAATCAACGGCCACATGCAAATGATCAAAGGCGGCGGCGCGGCGCTGACCCGTGAAAAAATCATTGCTTCGGTTGCGGAAAAATTTATCTGTATTGCAGACGCTTCCAAGCAGGTTGATATTCTGGGCAAATTCCCGCTGCCAGTAGAAGTTATCCCGATGGCACGTAGTGCAGTGGCGCGCCAGCTGGTGAAACTGGGCGGTCGTCCGGAATACCGTCAGGGCGTAGTGACCGATAACGGCAACGTGATCCTCGACGTCCACGGCATGGAAATCCTTGACCCGATAGCGATGGAAAACGCCATAAATGCGATTCCTGGCGTGGTGACTGTTGGTTTGTTTGCTAACCGTGGCGCGGACGTTGCGCTGATTGGCACACCTGACGGTGTCAAAACTATTGTGAAATGATCTGACGGGGGAACCTCCCCCGTTAAAAAAATTCTCTTCATTAAATTTGGTGACATGTGTCACGTTTTTACCAGGCAATTGTCGATTGCTCTAAATAAATCCTCTAAACCAGCATATTCATCCAAGAAATACTTTTGCGTGATATTTCCTCAACATCGCGACGCAAACGTTCATATTGCCGCAATATTATTTTTTGATATGTTGAAAGGCGGATGCAAATCCGCACACAACATTTCAAAAGACAGGATTGGGTAAATGGCAAAGGTATCGCTGGAGAAAGACAAGATTAAGTTTCTGCTGGTAGAAGGCGTGCACCAAAAGGCGCTGGAAAGCCTTCGTGCAGCTGGTTACACCAACATCGAATTTCACAAAGGCGCGCTGGATGATGAACAATTAAAAGAATCCATCCGCGATGCCCACTTCATCGGCCTGCGATCCCGTACCCATCTGACTGAAGACGTGATCAACGCCGCAGAAAAACTGGTCGCTATTGGCTGTTTCTGTATCGGAACAAACCAGGTTGATCTGGATGCGGCGGCAAAGCGCGGGATCCCGGGATTTAACGCACCGTTCTCAAA
>ULSU01043388.1_pt1 | contig 21065 bp, 19 predicted proteins | sample 1956941 | NCBI WGS metagenome assembly ULSU01 (sample SAMEA4835715, study PRJEB28245) | human gut metagenome | biome: gut microbiome; material: fecal sample | place: Denmark | collected 2008
TTTAATGTATGAAAAAGTTAGCGAAACAGTTTTTGGGATTCTCCATAGCCGCCATAGGCGTGCTGTGGATTCTGACCGTCACCGGAGTGATCAGCTTCGACATATTCTTCCGTGGCTGGTGGACACTCCTTATTATTCTGCCTTGCACCGCACACCTGATCGCCCATCCTAACTGGGGATCTTTCAGCGGCATAGCCCTCGGAGCGATACTGCTGCTTCAAGCGCAAGGCTATATTGACTGGTCGGTGTTCTGGAAACTGTGCCTCGCGATCATATTCATCGCTTTCGGCATTATGTTGATTTTTTCCAAGAGCGGCCGTCCGGAGAGTTGGAACTGCCACGACTCCAGAGGAGGTTGCTCGATCATCTCCCGCGATGGAAGGAATATCCTGAAGATCTCATCGGCTTTTGGCGAGCAGAATCATCGTGTCGAGGCTGAGGAGTTTGACGGGGCGGACATAGAAGCCTCTTTCGGCTCAGTCCGCTTGGATCTCCGCAACGCCATATTCAATGAAGATGTGGAGGTTCGGGTGAAGGCAAGTTTTGCAGGTGTGGGAATATATGTCCCGAAAGATGTCAATGTGGATGTCCGTTCCAATTCCGCCTTCGGTGGCGTGAACAACAAGACCGCCGACCGCCTCCGTCAGCAGTCAGGCTCCCACACCATCCTCATCATCGCCGAATGCTCCTTCGCCGGCGTCGAGGTGATGTAGGCTATTTCTCCGAACCGAGAATCTGCGTAGTATGATCCTTGGTGTTGACTTTTCCGATGGCATCGATGATGATTCCGTCCTCATCGATCACATAGGTAGTCCTCAATGTCCCGTATGACTCCTTTCCGTAGAGCTTCTTGAGCCCCCAAGCCTCGTAAGCTTTCAGAATGGCGCATTCCGGATCGCTCACCAGATGAAACGGCAGAGAATATTTATCTATGAATTTCCGGTGCGAGGCCTGTGAGTCCTTGCTGACACCAAGCACCTGATACCCAAGCGCAAGATACCGATGGTAGTTGTCCCGCAGGTCGCAAGCCTCCGCCGTGCATCCCGGAGTGCTGTCCTTCGGGTAGAAGTAAAGCACAAGCTTCTTTCCCTTGAAATCATTGAGACTTACCTCGTTGCCATTCTCATCCACACCAACGAACTCCGGTGCCTTTGTACCTATCTCCAACATATTCCTGAATATTCGTTAATAATATAATCGTTAAACTTTCCGTCAGCAATTTTTGTGCAACGGTCTATTTCAGTCCCTCGCAGGCAGCCTTGATGACCTCCGCCACTTCCTCCCGGTTGTCGATGTTGACTTGATACATCGCCTTGGCCCCCTCGTAAGGAATCGCCTCCGGCATCCCGAATCTCTCGTTGGTCTTGGCCTTCTTGACCAGAACCCTATTGTCGTAGATTCCTCCGAAATATTTCCCCTGCCAGTACAGCAGAAACTCTCCCATCATCGGCTTCGTGAAAATCCCCTCAAGCAGCCCCATCTGCTCCACCGCGAAATCCCTGTAATCCTTGCTTGTCATATTACTTCTTTTGTTGCGCAAGCGCTTCCACATACTCTTGGGCAAGTCCAGTGCACTTGACAATAAATTCTGTCCATTAACAGCCATAAAGATAGTAGTTTTAGTTGGTTAAACAAATTGTTGCCTCTATTATATTCGTTATTTGGATGTAGACAAACACGTTGATGTGATTTATGCCTCGCCGAAATCAGATGTGTATTCCATTGCATATGAGAATGGTCAGAAAGAAGTTTTCAGAGCGAATGACGACATATCCGAGAGTCTTATTGATGGTCAGATGACATACAATAGTTGGCGGGGAGACGTTAGTATAAATGGTGTCCGCATTGATGCCAGCCGATATTTATCACCTGAAGATTACCGTCGATACAAATCTGGACGCTTATTTGAGACCACAGGCTCCATTATGATCGGTGTTGGTGCTGGATTCGCTTTAGGATGGCTTGTCGGTTCTGCCGTAGGTGGAGGTCTTGATGAAGACGGTACTGTATATGGTATCTGTGCTGGATTGGTTCTATTGTGGCTTCCTCTGGATTTAGTAACATTCAAAAAATAACCTGCATCATCTTAAGGAATCTTTTCGGTCTAGATTTCTTTTCTCATCAGTCATGTGCCACCGGCACACTCCTTCTTCAAAAAAAGATCTATCCTCGAAAATCTTCTCTTAATCTGAAGCAACTTATTATTTTCATGTTCCTTAGTGGGTTCGTCTATGATAAAGAAATCCATAAGGAGTTTCAATTCCGCTAATGGGTTTGCCGAGAGAAATATTGAAGTTGACCTTGGTGTACAGAATTACGGTTTAGGACTCGCTTTGAAATTTTGAGTAAGTCTTTCCCTGAGTTGGATATGAGGATATTAGTGGCTTTTCGCCATGCAATTTGCCTTTTTGCCAAGTTGTGGCTGTGCATTGCTGTGTTGCATAATCGCCGTTGAAAGTAATATTCGTGTGTGTGTCTGAGTCTCAGCTCCATAATGTGGAATGTCAGTCAAGCTCATATATCATTTCCTAAATTAAACTCACGTCCTCCAAAAGCGTGAATATGACAGGAATACGCTCGTGAAGGGAGCATTGTCCTTCTAAAAGCGTGATTTACACAAGTTAACGCCTGTGAAGGAGCGTTCGTTCAACTGGACTACACATCCATTCTCCTTGGGAAATTATATATCTGTTGACTTATCTTTCCACTTATCGTACCAACGTCCAGATGATTGCCAGCAGCCAAATTCACAAAGATAACAGTGTCGTTAATGGCATATAGTGCCTTTAAGATTAGCTATGCATAATATACTGTGGCTTTGCGGCTTTGCGGACCATTCCATAATATGCCCATAACGCTTAGGTGCGAGAACATATTCACACTGGTTTCTCGCACCTGGAAGTTCTGAACACAAATAGAACGCCTTGCACCGAGGCCGCCGACTCACAGGTGTGTGAATATACTCGCACCTAGAACACTAACTATTTATTTGTCAGAGTGATGCTGTTTTAGGTACGTATGATTTTTCATACTTGGAAGAATGATCTCCATTTGCTTTATTGAACAGAAAAATATACGGCCGAATGCCTTCCTGTTTATCAAATATACCGGGACACACCGTATGGTATAGGAAGTGCTCTTCTGGTGCGCCAAATGAACTAAGAGGCAAGAAGCAACATTCCTGATTCTCATTCACCAACCTTGGCGTGTGGTATAATCGACTCAGATCCAAGTGGCTGTTGTTCCGGGTGAAAAAAGGAGCGTTTGACACCCGAAAAGTCATTACAAATTGGGGTCGGGTGCAGAAAGCCACTTTTTTCACCCGATGAATAGGCCCGAAATTTTCTTCCTTTCCTTGTCTGTTAGTTTATTGTATGACTACGATGAAAATTAAGCCCTTGACATACAAATTATCGCATCGGATGTCGACAGGCTGCAATTACTTAAACATCAGTACTATAAAACAAAAAAACATATAGTAACCAAACCTAAATTGGACTGGCCGAGGCGAGTATGGATCTCCTTTTCAACGAAGGTCCCGATTCAATCTCCTATATAGTAACCTAAACTGGCCGTGGCAATGGAATGGTGAGCTGGATACTTCCAGCCTACATAGTTCCCTAAAATAAAAACTGGCCGAAGAAGTTCCCCCGGCCAGCCTGAGTTGGGATATTCAGAAAGATTACTTCTTTTCAACATAGGCGCAGATGACACCCCAGAGGGAGAAGTCGTTTTTGTACTCGACCTCAAGCTCCTGCTCGACACCGTTCTTCCAGAGGTGGGCGATGTTGATCGGGTTGTACTCAGAGTCATAGCCGGCGCTTTCGTTACCGGCCACATAGATGTCATTTCCTGCGACAGCGAGACCAACGCCTTGGCAGAGAGTCGTTTCGGCGACTTTCTGTGCGCCTGCTGATGTCCAGATGTAAGGGCAGATGTCCTCGGCTGAGTTGGTCTCGGTCATATTCCCTTCGATGACATATTCTCCGTCCTTGACGTAGAGGCCGGTGACCTCTGTTCCGACGTAGTCGGTGAAGTCCTGTGCCACACCGTCAATCCAGAGAACGCCTTTCCATCTTCCGCCTGACTCTTTCTCGGATCCGGCCGCATAGACCTTCCCGCCATCGACGCAGATGGCGTTCACCTTCGCTACCGTGTTGCCGCTTGTAAGGCTCTGAGCCACACCGTTTTTCCAGATGGTGGCAATGCCACCCTGCTTGTTGCTGGCCGGCTGCACATATCCACCGACATATACATCCTTGCCATCGGAATAGATGCAGTACGCCAACGCGTCAGTCTTACCGTCCGTAAGGTATTGAGGCTGACCGTCTGTCCAAAGGATGGCCCGCCTGTCATAGTCAGGAGAGTCGAATCCCGCGGCATAGACCTTCCCGTCAGCGACAGTCACCGCAATCGGGGATGTGGAATACTTCCCGTCGCTGATGACGGTCTTTTCCGCCTTGTCTTCCTCACCTGCCTTGAATTTCCAGATCACGCCGACATTCTGGTGATAAGGCTCATAGTAACCGTCATCCACAAGGTCACCTGTCGCCTCGCAGCCCGCGATGTAGATAGTCTCGCCGTCAGCATAGGCTCCGTTGCAGAAAGCGTCATAACTCCCGTCGGAGAGGAGGATCCTCTTGCCGTCCTTCCAGATTGTCGCATAGTAGTAACCCTTCCCTGGAACGGCTTCCTGTCCGACCGCATAGACAACGGTATCTTTAGGTGTAACAGGAACTTCCGGTTCCGGATCGGGTGTCGGTTCCGGTTCGGGAGTGTCAGGATTGTCCTTCCCGCAGGAAACCATCACCGCGGAAACAATGCAGCAGAGCGCCGCCGCAAAAAACATTTTACGTCTCATAGTTGTAATAAATTTGTCAGGTGTCTTCCAAAGAAACTTCAGCTCCTTGCAAAAAGCTTTGGAATCTTGGAGCACCGTTGTTCGTTTTACAAAAATCAGCTTGGCACGGGGATGCCATATCGCAGCCTTTCCCCGGATTGGAAACATAATCCCATCCGGCAGCGCAAAGTTTGTGAAAATATCTTGAATATGCAAGGGTTTTCACGATTGGCAAGTGCCGTGAAGAACCGGCAAGAGTTGGTGTGTATGTTCTCTCTATAAATTAAAGGAAATATATATAAGTTGACTATCTTCCTCCGTATCGTGCCGGCATCCAAGCGTTTGCAGGCATACAAAAAAACTCACTAAGGTAACTGTGTCTGTTAATGGTATATAGCGCCTTCAAAACCAACCAGACATAATATTGTGCGGATCTAAGGCTCGGCATACCATAATATGCCGTAACGCTCAGGTGCACGAATATATTCATACCTGGAACACCAACTCGTTGGTTGTCAAGCGAATGATGTTTCAGGTACGCATGGTTTCTCGCACCTGGAAGTCCGGAACGCCAATAGAACGCCCTGTACCGGGGGCACTGACTCTTAGGTGTGTGAATATATTCATACCTGGAACACCAACTCGTTGGTTGTCAAGTGAATGGCGCTTTAGGTACGCATGGCTATTTTATACATGGAAGACCGGTCCCCTATTGTTTTTGGACAGAAAATGTACGTGATGAGGCCTTTGCACCGAATATACAGGGGTGTACCATTGGTGCAGGAAACGCACTTTTGGTGTACCAACAAGGATAAGACGTCTGGTTTTGGTTAGGGGAAGAAAGCTGTGGCAGAAAAGTGGGTGACATTCCTGATTCTCATTCACCAACATTGGCGTGTGGTATAATCGACTCAGATCCAAGTGGCTGTTGTTCCGGGTGAAAAAAGGAGCATTTGACACCCGAAAAGTCATTACAGATTGGATTCGGGTGAGAAAAGCCACTTTTTTCACCCGATGCATAAGCCAGGGATCTTCCGCCACACCTTGTCATATTATATGACTACGATGGAGATTAGGTCCTTTACATACAGATTCTTATGCAGGAATATCAATAACTCACAATTGTTTAAATATCAGTGTTATAAGAGAAATGTTGGCCAACTCCTATATGGTTTCCAAAACAAATGTTAGTCAACTCCTATTATAGTACCCTAAATTAATGCGCAACTAGTAGAAATCACGGAATTTTTATGTAAGTTTGGCTTTATAAAAAGACATTCGCTTATGCTTGATACTGTTATCACTCTCATCATCCCGTTCTTCTGTGCCTCCTTGGCGTTGTGGGTAAGCTTTTTTTATGAAAAGGAAGGTTGGCGCGAGGCTGGCCGCATCCGCCGGACTGGCGCTGTCCGTGGATAAGGTGATGCCGACGTTGAGGGAGATGTGCTCACGGGAGATGCTGGACGAAAGTATTCTCAAATATTCATTGGCCTTGGCCTACACAGGAATATTGTCCCTTATGGTCGCCGCGTCATTCTATATGGTGGTGATCGACGGCCTTATGGGTAATACGGGCGGTTGGTTGCCGGCGGCCGGGTGCGTCCTGACTGGCTTGTTGCTTGCCGCCCCGACACTGAGCCTTGGCATTTTCGTCATAAAGAATTTCTGGTGGCTCGCCCTTGCGGTTCTTGCAGTCCTTGCCGTGATTGGCGCCATTGTCGGCGGAGTCTCTTCAGGCGGCGTCAGCGCATCCTCGCAAGGCGATGTCTTTGTGGACCGATATGGCAATGAATATATCAACACCTCCGCCCAGTTCCGCATCTATGGCGGCGACGAGACCTGGAACACCAGCAAGAAATACCACATAAAAGGCCAGAGCGGCACCTTCTACCGCAAAATCAAATGAGTTTCACCGTGCAATTTGCAAACCGAATTATGACTTAGTTGTTTTTAAACTGTTTTGTTTTTGATTGTTGTCGGAAGTTTAGACCAGAATATAGCCTTCTTGTTCATAACAACGGTGGTATCTCATTATCATATCGAACAACGGCTTGATACGAGAATCAGATATATTCAAAGATTTGAACTTATTATACTGCTTGTTGAATAACGATTCATTGCCGTGCTTTATTCTGTCTTCGATGTCGTCCGGAATAAGCATAGAAGCTCTGTCTCCTAATCTGGAATAAAACTCTGTCTGGTAGATGTTAATGCCAGCAAGATCAAAATCTCCGAAATGAATATATCTGTTGGGTATTCGTTCCAACCATTCATAGAGTGCGGAGTTCTGTGGATATCTGCATACGAAGATGTACTTTCCTCTTGAGAATAAGTTCGTTAGCTCCGAAAGACTATTGAAATTCTCTAAGTTCTCGATTCCTACGACAATTACATCTTCTGGAATGCTTAAGGTTTCAGGATGATAGATGAAAAATGACATCCCGCTATGTGGGGTAAGCGAGATTGTCTGCCTATCAATGATTACCTCCACCGGTTCGATACAATTGACCAAGAAACCACGCAGAGTGTTAACCTTTAATGTTTTTGAGTCACCTGTTTTATTTACCAACGCTTGTCTGGTAAGATTATCGGAACGCAATTCCATCCATTCGTCGATGGGGACACCGCAAGTGAACAGATCCCTGATGAGTTGATCACATAGCTCCGGATTCTGAACACGGATCTTCTTACGGATTCCGTTTGTGCTGATGGAGATGACATTCTCGTCCAGAAGCGGTCTTGTAATCCATTCAGGAAGCGCTGTCCAAGATAAAGTCTCCCCGGATAGAATTCTTTTGAGCCTCTGCGCTTGTGAGGTTGTAAGTCTGTTCTCTGACATAACAATCAGTCTAAATGGCTTATGAGAGGGATTACACGCGTCCTGCTATCATTGTCTTTTTCAAGTAGGTAGGTGTACTTGTAGTCCTCCGCGTTGAAAGTTGTCGGAGAACTGTTTACCAGTAGGATATTCCTTTTGTTGGCGAACATTAGTATTCCTTTGACATTGTTAGGATGCAGTTTGCCGATCTCATCCATCATACAATGGATCCTGAAATCTCCAAACTTGCGGGAAGCCCTTTCCTTGAATACATTGATAAGCATAATGTTGATCATAGCTTTGACAAGAATGTCCGTTCCGTCAGAGCCGACATTGGATATTTTCTCCACCCACCCTGTGTCATTGTCGTTTTCTACAATTCTGAATTCAAGTTTGAACGAATCCGAGAGGTCAAGAGTCTTGGTCGATGGCTCGTTCTGTAGCGCTTTCATAAAGCGCATCAGATAATCCACCGCTTTTGTGTTGACTTCGGAGCGGTCTCCTTGGGAAAACAAGTCTATCTCGCCCATATTGTATTGGTTCTCCTCGTTGAACTCCTTAATTGTCAACAAAAGTTGGACAAGGCGGTTTTCGCTTGCCAATTGCCTCAATGAGATATTCTTGATGGCTCCGACAAAATTGTCTTTGCAGAAATCATCGTTTATCTCATTGATAACCTTGTTTATCTCGCTTCTGTTTTGCGTCAGGTCGGAGGTCTCTTTTGCAATGCGTCGAATAATGTCAGTATAACGTTCGCTGATGCGTTTTTGGAACTCTTGAAGCATATCATTGGATATGAATGAGTCCAAATCTGACGCAAAGTCCATATATTCTTGATCGGTAACCATCCCTGTCTTGAAGTTGAAAAGGTTTCGGGGTGAGAATCCATCTTTAAACACAGTTACAGCGCTTTTGAACGCTTTCATATCGTTTTCTCTTGAAATGATTCTCGACCTCAAATCATTTGTGATCTCACGGCAAGACTTGCCGGAGATTTGCTTTTCTCTGTCCGTCTGTTCCGAATGAGGATTTAGCATAGGATCATCGAGAAAGTTGTTCGCCTCAAGAACGTTATCACTGATTGTTTTCAGTCGTTCTTTTTCATCACTGATTTCTTTCAGGAGCCTTTCCCTTTCCGTTTCCAATCTATCCTTGCGCAATCGGAATCTCTCGTCAAGATTCTTTACTTTAGCTTCGACTTCCTTCCTCTCATTGCAGAAACCTTCCTCGTTGTCAAAAAGTTCGCGTTTGTCTTTTTCGTAATCAGAGACATCGGACCGGTGACTCTTGATAAAAGAAAGCTCATTATCAGTCTCACGGATCATAGTTTCATACCGTTTCATAGAATCCACATCCGCGCCGGCGTTCTTCAATTCGAGTAGTCTTTCTTTGTTGTTCTGATCCAATGCAATGTCAAGGTCATTGTCTAACTGCTTCAGCCTCATCTTAATGTCATTCTCTTTTTCTTTGAAATCTAATTCTATGACGGACAGTTTTGCATCAGTCGCCTTTTTTGCTGTGGCGATCTTCTTGTTCAGCACCTCTTTACATTGTGCAAGAGCCGCTTTCGCAAGTTCAAGCCTATTATTAAAGTCTCCGATTCTATTCTCTACGGCATTTAACTCTTTGTCTTTCTTATCTTTTCCAGCCTTCTTCAGATCATTGATCTCGACATTCAACTTCTTGATGGCTTCATTACTTTCATAGCAACGCAAGCCGACTTCCTGAATCCTGACATCAAGGGCCTTTGCTTTCCGGTTGACTTTGTTGACAATTGCGTTTTTCTCTGCCTCACGTTCATTTATCGCATTATCAAGAGCTTTGTCTATTTCCTGTTTCCTCTGTTTAGCCTCGTTCAGTCTGCCTTTCAGAATCTCAGGAGTTAGAATTTCCCTCTCAACATTGGCAAGATCCAAAGTTATTCCGAATATATTCTCTGAATATTCCACTCTTTCAGGGGACAATGATTTGCTGTAAAGGATATTCCGCTCGTCTATCACCTTTCCGATATTCTCCTCCCAGCCAGAAACATTTTCGGACAGCCATTCGCATAGGGAGCCTTTGTAACCATCAAGAACACTGTTGATTTCGTCAATGTTTTTCTTTGTCACTGCGGATTTGCCGGTAAGTTCTGAGATGAGTGCATTGTATTTCATTTCGCACTCTTTCATCAACATTTCACCCTCCCGTTTGATGGATTCTTTTTCTCTATGCAAAGATTTTTTCTCAGCATCAGATTCTATGATGACCTTGTCAAGTGTCTTTATCTCAGTTTCTTTATCGCTGATTTCCCTTTCGTAATACTTGGTTCTGGTAATACGCTCCCTACGAACTCTTTCCGCTGTCAGTTGTTCCATTATCCCGGAGACAGACTCTTCCGAGACTTTGATCTCTTCCGCCGACAGGGACCTTATGTTGTCCTCTGTTTTCCTGCCATCGGCGATGATTCGCTCTTTTTCTTCGGCTTTGTATGCTCTGGCATCGGATAGTTCTGCGTTCAGAATATTCTTTTTTTCGATCGTGGCAGAACGAAGAGAATCTTCGATATGCTTGTATTTCAGTGAAATGTCCTTGCTGCCGGATGTGAGTTCCCTGAGGATGGCTTCAGTGTTGACTTTCTCAGAGATCAATGAATCTTCCTGCTTGACACGGCTGATGATCTCGGATATCCGCATATCTTCGTATTTGCGCTTCCGCTTTCTGCTTTCGTTGATCTTGTCGCCAAGAATATTGATGGACTTTTTCAAAGAGTCCAACTCTTTGTTGTATTTTCCGGTCTCTTCGGAAATGAGCCGCTCCGCACGTTGAAGTTCCGATGAGGTCTCTTCGATGCGTCTTTCTATCTCCGGCTTGCTTTCAAGGCATTGCCTTAGCGCATAATTCAATTCCTCACGAAGCTCACGGATATGCTTCCGTGAGTATAGGATAGCATTGTATTTCCTCAAGACATCTCCAGCCTGAATTGTTTTCCTGTTCGTGCCGTTAGCCTCTTTCTTGAGCCAGAGGTAGATGTCATTGTACTCATTCTCAAAATCATGAATCTGATTTCTGAAATAATCAAGGTCAATGCTTATGTTATCGTCTGTCATTGACTTGATTATTGTGTCCTTTATGAAATCGGCATCCAGTTTGGTGTTAAGAAACACGTTTTGGATGGTTCGTGGAATATTTTGATATTTGGAACTTTCGACAATGGCATATTTCCGGAAATCAACCAATTCCGGTCGCCTGTTGTTGCCATAGATGATGTCGCGGAACAGTTCGAATGTGGCCACTTTCCTTGACGGTTGGGTTCCGCTTGACTCACTGATTCGATGTCTGATTTCAGCCCAATCTTCATAGACTTTGTTGCCAAGACCGATGAACCAATTTCTGTCGTATGGGGCATCAACGAACCTGTAGCAGATGCGTCCCATTGATTTAGAGACGATTATGCAATAGACCCCGTTTTCTCGTTCCACTTCGTAGATTATGTAGGAGTTGGAAAACGGAAAATAGAAAGCATCGAAATTCTTTTTCTCTTTGGGAATTCCTAGATGGATAGGGGAGGCGTTGTAAAAGAATAGGATAGCGCGTAGGATCGTGCTTTTCCCTACGCCTTGGGTCCCTATGAAATGCACATTGCCGTCAAGTCTTGTCTCGGAATACGGAATATTCGCGCTGTTTATGAATATGATTTTACTTAGATTCCTCATTGTCAGCCTCCTCCGTTATGTCAATCTTTTGAACTATTTCCTCAATATAGCCGAATGAATTCAGCACTTTGTAGCGCCCCTCGATCTCATTCTCGATTTCAATGAATCCTTCGCGCATAAGGTCGTTGATGAGAGCGTCTATCTTGTCCTCATTGCTGCTCTTCCCTGAAAACATTTTGGAAATCAGATTCTTCAGTTCCACATTACACGAAAATTGGACGAGGATGTCGGCTTTCGTGAATGTGAACCCAGAACCAAACAGGGAATTGAATGACTTTAGAAACGAGAGGTTGTCAACCCATTTCATCAATGACTTTATCTTGGATTCAAGATCCACCTTGGACATAGGTCTGGTGAAAAACCAGTATCCGTTTCCTCCTTCAAGCGAATATCCAATCTGGATGAAGAAGTCGTAGTATTCCTGAAAGTTGTCTTCAATATCATCGAACCAATGCTGCTGGGTCTTGTCCAGACTGTTGGCTGAGATGAATTTCCCTTTTGAGAGAGTCTCGAATATTTCTGTGGTGTATCTCATCTTTTCTGTTACCTAACATTAACGATTGGATATTCAATGCCTCCGGATCTTTCATATTCATCGGTGAAGTTGAGGCTGTCTGAGAATATTGAAGCGATCTGACAGAATAGTATTATTCTTGTGTCGTCAGAAACCGGTGTATGATATTCATAATTCCAAACGAACTTGAACAAGTTGTGTCCCGTAGCGGCGAAGGCATTGAATATTCCTTTAAGATTAAAGGAATCATTGATTCTTGGCTCGTCCATCAAGTATGATTCAGGGATGTCGCCAGCCATTCTCCCACGAGTGGAATGCCTGTTCCCAATCTCTTTTACAACCTTCAGTATGACTTCTTGAACATCGTCGTCATTTTGCATCCTCTCCAGAGAGAGCCTGCGGTTCAAGGTCCTTATTTCTGGCTCGAATATCACAGGATTCATTTCGGATGCTATCTGCCGGATGTTTGTCACGTCCTCAAGAATGAGTTGGTCCTTAAGGTACCTGAGGCGACGGGCTTTCTCCAGAAGCTTATTCTGGTATTCGATCAAATTCAGGTAAGTGATGATCTGCCTCTCAATCTCAATCAGATTATGGTAAGAGTCTTTCATCTGGAGACGCGCATCATTGACAACGCTTCTCATCTGGTTGTCCAGAGCGACTGTAAAGAAAGCGTTTTCCTCATCTATGACCCGCTCGGCACTGTCAATCAGCGAGGATATTCCTTTACGTTTGTCATCCAGATTCTCAAGCTTCTTCTTTTTGATTTTGTAGTCAGGTTCATTCTTGTACGTTCTGTCAATATTCCTTTTTACATCGATGACGTTCTTCTCTGTCGCCAGAGCGATTCTTTTCAACGCTCTTCTGACCTCATTGGAATATTTATACTTATCCTTTTCGCTTCCAGAACTCATCCAATATCCGATGTTTTCCTTGAGGTGGGTGATGTAGTCCTGAACGCTTGAGACATTAATCTCTTCATTGATTTGAAGAACCTCTTCGAAGAATTGTACATAGATGTCCTCCATCTCCAGAAAGTCTCCGCTTTCACGGATAACCTCATTCTCAATCAGATATTTAATACGCTCTTCCTTGTAGTCGGTTAACTCCAAGGCGTAATCATATCTGAAAGAAAGTGCGTTACGCTTGGCGAATAATTCATTCAGCAGTTTTTTCTCCCTGTCAAGACAACGTGTCAGTTCATCTATGTTATGAAAAGTACTCATTACCAGTAATCATCGTTCTTCAAATATAATGAAAAAACCAGGCAATTATATACGAGTTGATGATAAAATATTGTAATTTATTAATTTTCAACATATTGCCTAGTTGGCGGCGAGTCTCTTATAATTGCCTTAAAATTTACCCCACATTCTCTAAAAGCGGGAATATGACTGAAAGACGCTCGTGAAGAGATCATTATCCCCCTAAAAGCGTGGTTTACACAAATAGATGCCTGTGAAGGTGCATTATTAGTTCATTTAACTGACAATACACTTCATCTCTCATAGGAACATATAATAGAAATTATATACCTGTTGACTATCGTTCTTCATATCGTACCAACGTCTGGACGGTTGCGAGCAGCAGATAACTGTGTTTATTAATGACATATAATAGCCAGACCTAATATAGTGCGGTTCTGAGGTTCCACTGACTATTCCACAATATGCCCATAACCCTCAGGTGCGCTTGGTTTATCGCACCAGGAAGAGTTGGATCTCGTGGGACAAAAACGTGCGGCGAAAGGCTTATACACGTGTATAAAATGGCCTAATATTTTTGATTCACGTTCACCAACCTTCGCGTGTGGCAAAGTTGGTTTAGACGCGAAGGGTTATTATTCCGGGTGAAAAAAGGCGCGTTTGACACCCGAAAAGTCATTACGGATTATCATTGGGTGAAAAAAGTGGCTTTTTTCACCCAATGCATAACCCCCGAGCGCCTCCGCCACCTTTTGTCTTAGTAGTGTATGACCACAATGGAGATTAAGTCCTTTACATACAAATTATAGCACAGGAATGTCAATGGTTTGTAATTGTTTGAATATCAGTACTATAAGGCAAAAGATAGTCTGCCTCTATATAGATTCATTTTATTTTCAGGCGATAAATGACCTCCTGCAACCTATTTAAGAATATGGCCGCGTGCGCTCCGTCCATTTGGGTGTGGTGGAACTGGAACGAGACGGTCAGAGTCTTTCTGAACCAGTGGCTTCTGTACTTTCCCCAGATGAGGAACGGGTTGTTGAATATGCCGCTGTACATTCCGACGGCTCCATCGATCTCATACTTCGCCAACGCTGACGTTCCGATGACCATACTGTCCGTCAGGTCGTGATTTTCGCAGCTTTCGGCCACTTGCCTGGTGAGTTTCAGATAATTGTCGTTGAAGGTGCGCATGTCGTCGCTGAAAGGCACATCGCACGAGCTGACCTCTCCGTTTTTGTTCGCGACAATGGTGTTCACCGCCAGACTGTCATATTCAATCAGCTTTTCTCCGACCGGCAGCATGTAAAATTCCTTCACTCCGCTTGCCGCCCTGCCGATGCAGTAGCACATCAACATATTGAATTTCAGTCCTGTCCTTCTGCTGATTCTTGTCAGTCATGTGACATCGATTGTCTTGAAAAACGTCACCATCGGCATCGGAGCCCTCATCCAGAACTCAAATGCGTAGGCTTTGGTAGTCTCTTTGGGATTCACTTCTTTCATACTTCTTTATTTTTTTTATGCTATGTGCATCGAAACCGGAATCTCGCACACTGGGCGGCAGTGCCGCTTTGAGGAATGTGACTCTTGAAATAGCGTGGGTATGCTGATTCCGAAATTTTCCGTAAAGGTAGTGAATATTCCGTTATCGGATATTGCCAATCTGAAATGTAATCCTTAAATTGAACCCGCAAATTAAAGTTTCGAGATGAAAAGAATAATCGGGCTGTCGCTTTTGCTGGTGAGTATTGCAGCAGGATGTAAGCGTGAAACTAATGTCGTTGAATATCCGGCGGTGGATTTCTATACCACGGAGACGCTGGACGTCAATAGGATAGAGCTTACTGACTCGACCACCGTGCTGCATTTCAGCGCCGTGTATATTCCTAAGTTCTGGATTCGTCTGGACAAAGGGACGCACATCGTTGCTGATGGTCGGAAAATTCCGTGCATCGGCATCGACGAGACCTCACTCTAGGACGACCTGTTCACGTTCCTGACGAACAAGGACGGCCATTGCCGTCAGGGCTCGCTGATAGCAGCCGTGCGAGGCACAAAGGCGGAGGATGTGCTGACAATCCCGCTCCAAATACCCGAGAAAGAGCGATTGAGGGTTAAGGAGGTGACAGCCGATCTTTCCGACACTATGGCGGTCATTGCGCATACGGCCTTCCCCAATGCGATTCTGACATTGGACTGCTTCCACATCATGAAGCGCTGCATTGACGGCGTGGAAGAGATACGTCTCCGTTACAGACGCGAGGCGCAGGCGGAACAACGCCGGCTTGAACTCGAACACCGCAGACGTCTCAAGCGATATGCCGCACGACGCAGATGTTACCGCAAGAAGCACCCGAAGAACTACAAGGGCAAGACTCGTGGCCGCAAGCCATTGCGGAAGAACGAGAGGTTCAGACCGCCCGCGCTGAGCAATGGCGACACGCGCAACGAACTTCTCAAAAGAAGCAGATATGCCCTCACCCAAACACCAGACAAATGGAGCGAACGGCAGAACGCACGAATGAACACCCTGTTTCAACTCTATCCTAAACTCAAAGAGGCTTACGACATCACGAACCGGCTCAGGGCCATCTTCCGGAGTCCCACTTTGGATAGGGAAACGGCAAAAGTCAAGTTCAGGGAATGGTATAAGGATGTGAGCAAATGCTCCCTCCGTGAAATGAAGGCGGCAAGGGATGCGGTGAGATCACGGGAGGATGAAATCCTGAACTACTTCATCGACCACTCCACCAATGCGGGAGCGGAATCCTTCAACTCAAAAATAAAAGGCTTCCGGGCTCAGCTTAGAGGAGTGTCTGACCTGCCCTTCTTCATGTTCAGGCTATGCACAATCTTCGGATAGGACTCACACGGAAGTTTGCAGGTGAGCCGTTTAATTGGCTTAATTAATTGAAAATCAATTAATATTGTGGAGATGGGCGGAGTCGAACCGCCGTCCAAACAACGCGCCAAGAGGCTTTCTACACGCTTAGTCGTCCTTTGGTTGTCGGCCGCGGCCTGCCGGAAGACGGGCTAACCGAAGCTTATCCTTTGGGTCTTGGCCGGATTTAAAGGAGTCCTCCGGTGCGTCCTTCTTGAATGATACCCCGAACTCGGAACAGAGAAGGCGTAAAGTCCGCGGGATACTCGTCGGAACCGCATCCTAGGCGGCTCGGATTAAGCTAATGCGACTTGGTCGATTAGGCAGCGAGTGCGTAGTTGTTATCAGCAACTAAATTTTTGGAGATCCAGTTTGGCGGGCCGGCCCTCCAGGAGCCCGACGTGCTTACCGCCCGGAATCATTGCTGTCAAAACCAGAACATCCCCAAGCGATTTGTGACAAAGATACGATGAATATTCCAGATTTGTTTCAAATCATAAAGAAAATTTGATGTGGGAGGTAACTTTTTGAAAATCTGAAAAATAAGCGGTTGCCTTTGGGAGAATTGGACTGAAGGTTGTTAACTATATCTTTGCTAATCAGGGCGTTGTGCGCCATTGGCTGATTCTGAGTTGGTGCCGCATAATGTAGTCATAATCAAATAATATCGCTATTATCTATAGTGGAAAACGACTGAAGGATAATGGCTTATGTGCTGAGCTGTAAAAGATTATCCTCCACGGCTCCCGATAGCGATGACAGGCGGCATCCCAAATAGCCTTTCCAACATTTGAAAGTGGGCTCATTGTTAAAAAATGATAGGCAAAGCTTTAAGAATATTCCTTAAGGATTGTTAACTTTGCAGGCTATGGCAAAGAACACGATTGAGAAAGCGATATACAACCGTACAGAACTGCTTCTGGGCGATGATGTTATGGAGGCTCTGGCGGCTGTCAGGGTGATCATATTCGGAGTCGGGGGAGTCGGGAGCTGGTGTGCGGAGGGACTGGTGCGCAGCGGGATCACGAAACTGACGATCGTGGACTCGGACAGGATCTGCATCACTAATGTGAACCGGCAGCTTATGGCGACGACTAAAACAGTTGGCCAGGTGAAGGTGGACGCGCTCAAGGCTCATCTTCTGGAGATCAACCCTAAGGCTGAGGTCACGGCGATCCAGCAGATCTACTGCGAGGAGACGGCGGGACAGTTCAATCTTGATGAATATGACTACGTTATCGATGCTGTTGATTCTCTGAAAGATAAAGTGCATCTTATCTTAAACGCCACGTCAAGCAAGGCGAAGTTCTTCTGCTCGCTGGGGGCGGCGCTGAAGGTGGATCCGCTGAAGATCAAGGTGGCGGAGTTCTGGAACGTGCGGGGATGCCCGTTGGGGGCAGCGCTGAGGAAGAAGATGAAAAGGGCCAAGACGATGCCGGCCAAGAAGTTCCTCTGCGTGTATGATGATGAGGTGCTGCCGAACAGAGGGCACTGCCAGAGCTGCGGCACGGAGAAATGTATGTGTCCCAAGGCTCAGGATGGGCCGGGGAATCCGGACTTGCTGAACCACGAGTGGTGTTCCTCGAAGGCGCAGATCAATGGCACGACGGTCCACGTCACGGCCATATTCGGAATGACCATTTCCGGGCTTGTGATTGATGATATCTATCGTCGTGTGCTGAAGGCTGCGGTGGAAGCTGTGAAAAAGCCGGAGGTCTGACGATAATATTCATAAACTTCGGTCGGCATATTCACGAATAAAGGTTGGCATATTCATAGATTCAGAAGAAGATGGAGCAGCAGAAGGTTTGGGACCCGTTGAGGAAGAAGGCGGTGGCGCTGACGCCGGAGGAGAAGGTGCGGCAGTGGTTCATCGGAGTGCTGAAGGAGCGGATGAAGGTGCCTGAATATATGATGATGAGCGAGGTGGCGATGAAGTTCGGAGGGAAGGATTTCAGGGCGGATATCCTCGTTTATGGCAGGGACACGGCTCCGCTGATGGTGGTGGAATGCAAGCGGGAGGATGTGCCGATGAGCAGGGAAGTGCTGGAGCAGGCGCTGCGGTACAATCTGGTGCTGAATGTGAAATATGTGGTGATAACAAACGGGTTGAAGACTTTTGGCTTCGTCCGGGACGGTGAGACTTATTCTCAGATGAAACAATTCCCGGATTGGGAGACAATGCAGAAATAGGAATATGGGTGCGACAATAACACAGGGATATCTTGACAAACCGATTTTCGGAATCGTGTCAGCGGCGGCGGAGGAACTTGGCGTGAGGGCTTTCGTGATCGGAGGCTATGTGCGTGACTGCTTCCTTGGCAGACCGAACGATGACATCGACATCGTGGTGGAGGGGAGCGGGATCCAATTGGCCGAGGCAGTGGCCGCGAAGATCGAGGAAAAGGAACGCCGGCATTGCAACGTGTCCATATTCAAGACTTTCGGCACCGCGATGCTGAAGTGGCACGGGGCGGAGATTGAGTTCGTCGGGGCCAGGAAGGAGTCCTACCGCCACGATTCGCGCAAGCCGATTGTCGAGGACGGTACGCTCGAGGAGGATCAGGAACGCAGGGATTTCACTATCAACGCGATGGCGTTCAGCTTGCAAAAGGAGGACTACGGCGCGCTTGTCGATCCTTTCGGAGGCATCCGCGACCTTGCGGCGGGCATAATCCGCACCCCGCTGGAGCCGGAGCAGACCTTCAGCGACGACCCTCTCAGGATGCTCCGCGCGATCCGTTTCGCCACGAAGCTCAGCACGCCGGAGCAAAAATTCACCATTGTCCTGGAATCCTTGCGTGCTATGAGGAACATGCGCGACCGGATGACAATCCTCTCAAAGGAGCGCATTGTCGAGGAACTGAACAAAATCCTCGTCACGCCTCACCCTTCGATGGGTTTCAAACTGATGGACGAGACTGGGCTTCTTGAATATATCCTCCCGGATCTCTTGAAACTCAAAGGGGTGGAATCCGTTGACGGAAAGGGACATAAGGAAATATTCTCACACACTCTCCAGGTCGTTGACAATGTGGCGGCCTCTGAGATCGAGGGCATCGCGGCCGGTACTTTGAAGGATTTCACACCCGATGAGGGCGGAGACAGTTTTGTGGAGTCGGTGAGGACCCAGCCGAATGTGTGGCTTCGTTGGGCGGCCTTGCTGCACGACATCGGCAAGCCGGTCGCCAAACGTTTCGACCCGTTGGTGGGCTGGACTTTCCACGGTCACGAGGTAGTCGGTTCCAAGATGGTTCCGAGAATATTCAAGGCTCTCAAGATGCCTCTGAACGAGAAGATGAAGTATGTCCAGAAACTAGTCAGTCTCCATCATCGTCCTATAGCCCTTGTGGATGAGGAGGTTACGGACTCCGCCGTGCGCCGTCTCCTGTTCGACGCCGGCAACGAGATCGATGACCTGATGCTCCTTTGCAACGCCGACATCACCTCCAAGAACCCGGTCAAGGTTGCCAAGATCCGGCAGAATTTCGAGCTTGTCAAGCGTAAGCTCGTCGAAGTCGAGGCCAAGGACGCCATCCGCAACTTCAAGAACCCGATCTGCGGCGAATATGTAATGGAAGTCTATGGCCTGAGCCCGTGCCGCGAGATAGGTGTTCTGAAGGAATATGTCAAAGAGGCCATACTGGACGGCCTGATCGGCAACAATTTCGAGGAGGCCGATGCCTTTATGCGGGTGAAGGCCGCCGAGATGGGGCTCGTGGCGGTCAAAGGTTGATTCATCACCGGTTTAGAACTCTACGGGCGTAATAGTTGGCTTTTTTCGCTTATAGAGGTTCCGCGGACCCTCTACAGGCGGGATTTTCAGCGAATCACGCTCTTGGAAAGACACGGCTCTTTAATGATAGGTTCCACCGTTGGTGCCGCCCTTGTAGCCACACGTGACATCCCCGCCCGCTGCGTCGCTGTAGGCAACCCTTGCCGGGTGATCAGGAATATATCCCAGGACAACATTTGAAGAAAATACCAACAAATTAGGATTTCTGAAGAATTGTCTAAAGACTATCTTTACGGACTGGAATCTTAAAATGATTGGAAATGAAGAATATCGCCGCTAATTTGATCTTGGCCCTCTGCGCCATTGTGTTTTCTACGTCCTGTGGTACCGGTAAAGTTCCTGAAGTGGGATCCGCCGAGGCCGCCGCACAGCTTCAGAAAGATCTCAAAGGAACTTACGAGGAACTCTTCAGCGAGAATACTTCGCTGAACCCGAAATGGGATGCCTACTGGCTTTCGGAATGCGAAAAGGCAGTGGGTGCAGAGGCCGCGCAATCGACAGTCGAAGCACTGAAGGCCTCTATGTCAGGCACATTGACCGGAGAGGCCGCCACTGAGTGTTTCGGCGATGGCACAGATGGTTGGCAGAATGGATTCCAGTTCAACTGCGATTTCAAGCAGGGCGTGAGCCGTTTCGTCTTTGACGGCAAAGGCGGCATAAAGGGCCTTGACGCGTCTGGCAATGAGATCTTCTCTCACGAATATGTCTTCGATAGCTATAACGCTGACTATGACTTCTATTTCTTCAACTCCAAGGATGGCAACGAGGACGAGTTCCGTTGTTTCGCTATGCGTTCCGACACACCGGCAGGCACGCACCACATCGAGTTCCGCTATGGCACTGACATCGAATCCCTGTCAGAGTTCTGCACTGGTAAGTACGCCTACTGGATGGCCGCCGGAGTGCTTGAGAGCTCAGATTCGGAACAGCAGGAGTCGATCAGGATTTTCGTTGAGGAAAACACGTCGCAGGATTAACTTCTTTGGTAAGATAACGAATTGATTCTTAATTTAAAGGAGGTTTGTGCTTGCTCCCGCTTTGAATATGCCAATGCGCTAAATCGTACATTCACGTTTATCTCAATTGGCATGTAAACGTGATATCCCCATGGAAGCATATATCCTTAGCCGTATAAATCTGATATTGGCGAATTATGCTTATCTTTGCAGAAACAAAGGCTGTTCGTATACTCTGAAATTTGGCGATTTTCGTAGTCTATAAGCGAGTGGATTTGTTGAATGGAACATTATTCAACTGATCTTATGTTTTCGTGAATTTAACATATTTTTGTATAATTAACTATCAAGTTT
>ULSU01062193.1_pt1 | contig 20894 bp, 10 predicted proteins | sample 1956941 | NCBI WGS metagenome assembly ULSU01 (sample SAMEA4835715, study PRJEB28245) | human gut metagenome | biome: gut microbiome; material: fecal sample | place: Denmark | collected 2008
CCCTTATTGTTTTCCCAATCGCCACCACGAAGAATGAAATAGCCTTCCTTACCTATGAAAGTCTGTAACCAGTTCGTTCCATCAATACGAGTTACCAACTCCCAGGTCATCTTTTTCAATTTGAAATCATTAGTAGCAGCCTTGATGCTTTCTAATCCATCACCGGTCATCTCACCAAAGTGAGTCCAAACTGCATAATCTCTGCCTAAATTCATATACCAACGCTTTTCCGGCGCTATTACTACATGAATAGGTTGGGATATCTGTTTCTTGGCATCGATTAAAGTAAACGAAGTTTCTCCTGCCTTTCTTCCGGTAACAGTCACGATATTACCATAAACTTCCAGACGAATTATTTTCGAGTCACCAGCATCGTGAATCTGATATTCTCCATTCCCTGTAAGAATCTTCACTTGCCGAGAACCTTGATTAGCATTAATCAACACACCCTTTTCATCAGCATCAGTCGTTATCTGCTTAGGAGCAATCACATTCAGATTGACAAAAGCTTCTTTTCCTTTCCGATCTGTTATCTTAACTTCTGCATTTCCCTGTGCGATACCTTTCACTATAAATGATTCCGAATCTTCAAGTGTAGACTGATCGACCTCAATACAATTATTTTCGTCGACCACTTCCAATGAATAACCTCCATTTCCTGTATAGATTTTGACTATAGCCTCATCTGCGCCTTCCACTTGCGAATAAAGTGTAAATAATGTCTTATTCAGTTTCAATTCGAACTCTGCTGCCGTATTAACCAAAATTTTAGCACGTTGGTAGTATTTATCTCTCACATACACTACTCCCTGAGCATTATTTTGCCCTTCTACAGCTGTCAGTGTCACCAGATCGCCATTCACTTCCGCCGTTACCACTTCTTCGTTTGCCGAAGTTACCACATATTCGCCATTACCTGACGTTATTTTTACAGTTCTGGTATCCCCCTGTGCAATACTGATTTCACTGGCGTCAACTTTCAATTCCACCAGGTCTTGGGGTATCTCATTATTTTTGTTATCGTTATCATCGCTACATGCACAAAGACAAAGCAATGACGCGAAAACGAAATATTTCATTACTTTCATATATATATTATAACTAAGGTAAATTACTCTTCTACATCTACATTAGGATATTCCACTCTCAACACATCTCTTGACATAGAGAAAGATCCTTCGAATGTCATTCGCAAATCTTCACTCTGAGTTTTATCCAGATACTCATAAGCAAGCTCAACGGTGGTAATCTCAGTATAATATCGCTGGTCGTTATAATTATAAGTATATTTACGACTGAGTTTACTATTATACGACTTAAACTCTAAGCTACCTACCTCACTTGATAATGTAATACCTCCCCATTCATCGCGCTTTATTTCAACCACATAGTTCAAATAGTCTGGGGTATTTGCACGAGTTTTCTCACCAACAAACATATAGCAAATATCATTGTTAATTGCATAAAGCTGTGTACTGGTAATCTCAGTCGTATATGTAGTTCCTTGCTGCGTAATAATACCTTTTCCACTATACGTACCAGAATAATCATTTTTAAACCCGATATGTGCCAGCACTTTGGTATATTTGTTCTGCCCCATAGGTTCACCAGTCGAAGAAGTGATGCGAAGTGGAAGTACATAATCATCATACAAGCTTCCTAATTCCTCTATCTTGTTCAAATCGATTTTAATAGCAGCCGTCGCATTCAGCTCCCCACTCGGAATAGTCCATGAGTCTGCATCAAATGTATAAGTACCTGCCGGCAATATCTTATAGTATAAGTCCGACTGATTTTTATATTTCTCCCAATTATATTTCTGTAATGTATCAGGGTCTATCTCCATGGTCAGACAAATGTCCTTGTCATTAGCAGAAGTGCCATTCACACCAAAATAAATCGGAAGTATAGTCGTATTATCCTCAGCCACTTCTAAAGCATAATCTTGCCATCCATTGTGGACAATATACGAGTTCTTCTGAAACAATTCGTCTTCCAGTCCGTCACATGAGGAGATTCCTAACATCATCGAAATCAGCAGGCATCCCACGATTCCATATATATATCTTTTTTGTTTCATAACATGCTAAATTTAGTAAGTATTACCATCCGGGATTCTGTGTCATATTTACATTGCGTTTCAGTTCATAAGTGGGGAAAGGCCACAAATACATCCTTTGTTCAAACACCTTATGCACCGAAGTGATAATAGTCGGCTTGTAAAAATCAGCTACACGCTTTTCGTCATCACTGATATTTATGTTGCATCCTTGCAACAACTGGTTTTCTTCTGTCATCGCGTCTTTCCAACGTCGTAAATCAAAATAACGCATACTGTTTTCTCCCAATAACTCAATCTGACGCTCTCTCTTCAGTTTCACACGGAAATCATTCGGATTATTATAGGTCTCATCAGTATAGTCAGGTACTCCGGCACGCATACGGATACGCTTTATAGCATACCGCATTTCATCGACATTACGCTGAATTTCAACATCAGCTCCTGTATAAGTCGTCAGATGATATACTTGTCCGGAAGTCAGCTCATTCAAAGCTTCAGCATAAATCAACAGTATTTCACCATAACGTATTGTCATCTCTGTCTTATCAACGAGATATCCGCCTTCCGTTCTCGAATCTTCCGAATTATAAAACTTCTTTAAAGTAATTCCCGTCAAAGGGCATTCTTCCTTAAATCCCTGCTTACCATCGTTCAAACCACGATAATAAAATATTTGTTTATCACGATAATCGGACTCGGAAGCACTGGAAGCTTCCCAAACTGATCCGTTATAAGCAATCGATGCGTAGAAACGAGGTTCACGACTATTATACATCAGATTAACTTTAGCCGGTAAGAATGGATTTTCTGCGGCATAAGCCTGTGTTGTAAAACCTTCTGTCACATAGTCATTCGTACTAGCAGCCTCTGTAATTGAACGTCCATCATTCATTGCATAAGCATTGACTTGCTTTTGTGTAACTGCCAAACGATTATTTCCTCTCAATGTTTTAGGAGTCGACTGATACGCCCAGTCATTAATATACGCAGTTCCTTCCCTTGTTCTAGTAAATATCAACTCAGGATTTTTCGATCCAAGTATCGTACCATCAAAAATTGATTTATAAGAAAGCAACGGATCGACATCTGCCCAACCTTCCGGATAGTTCTTGTCCGAATAAAGTTCATTATAAGGTGGACGCTGAGAAGGTAAAACCGTAGCTTTCGGAGCTATAACATAAAGTTCATACAAATTGCTCGCCTTAGCCAATTCAATCACATCCTTAGCTGCAGCTGCCGCTTTCGCCCATTTAGTCTCATCATAAGTTTGAGATACCAATTGATTTCCATAGCAATCTTTCACATCAAAAAAGTCGATATTTCCATTGAAAAGCGGACTGGCAGCATAAAGCAAAACTCTGGCACGAAGCCCTAATGCAGCACCACGGGTGGGACGTCCCAAATTGTTGACTGTCCTTTTGATTGGCAGCGAGCGGGCAGTCTCAGCCAATTCTGCGTCTATAAAATCAACCACATTATCAAAAGGTTCACGGGGTAATGACAGTTCCTCATAGGAAAGATTCACATCCAACCCTTCTGTCGGGATTAAAGGCACCGGGCCATAAACACGTATTAATGCCCAGTAACAATAAGCGCGTAGGAAACGTGCCTGTCCCTTCAAATCCGTTTTTTCATCCATCGTCAATTCCGGACAACGATCTACATTATCTATAAAAGTAGACGCTTTACGGATTCCCTCATAATATTTCCACAAGCGTGAGTTATTTCTATCATCATCACTAAGCTGATGGTCGGCACTGTAATTTCCTTCCACATACTCTTTCATATCCGGATGATAAAGATCATCGCTTGCCCAGCGAAACGGTTCGCGATACTCACCAATATTATCCATTACACTATATGCACTTGACAGCCATCCTTCTACATACACCCGCTTGGAAAAAGCAGAATCTAATGATACCTGATCATAAAAATATTTATCCACATTGATATAATCGGTACATGCAGTAAATAAAAACGTACCTAAGGACAACAATATGGTATATAATAATTTCTTCATAATTCGACATTTTAAAATTAAAAGCTAAATTGGAGATAGCATGAGAATGTTTTATTGATTGGGTAGTTACTTCCATCTTCTCTAGTTCCTTCCGGATCCCACCATTTGAATGGAGCCCAAGTCAATAAGTTCTGTCCGATAAATCCAATACGTAAGTTGTTTACATAGAATTTCCGTGTCCATAACTGAGGAAAATCATAAGATAGTTCTACATTTCTCAAACGCAGATATTTTCTGTCGTGCAACCAGAATGTAGAAGCCCGATTATTCATATTATTATTGCCATACGTCAAACGTGGCCAATCGGCATTCGGATTTTCCGTAGCTTCTGTTCCCGAAATTTCTTTTGGAATCCAACGATTCCCCTCTACCATAACTTGCAGAATATTACCGGTACGACCATCATGGAAAGCATGCGGTCCGTTACCTCCCACAAAAAAGTCACATTTTCCTGTTCCCTGTAATAACATACTGAGATTCCAGTTTTTCCAGTTTGCACTCAGACCAATACCATATTGAAGTCCTGGTTGCTGTCTGTATCCCAAAGGCACAATGTCATCATCATTAATGATTCCGTCTCCGTTTACATCCTTGTACTTTATATCACCCGGAAGGACTGCTTTATTTGCCAATCCTGCCTGTGATGGACTACGGTCTATATCTTCCTGATCCTTAAACAGTCCCAAGGCAATAAAACCGCGACTTTGATTCAACTGAAAACCTTTATCCATTTTATACCACAACTCATTAGCAGCCTCATCCTTATCAAGGATATCAGTAGTCTGATAAGTAAAATTAGCTCGGAGTTGTAGATTTACCTGACCTATTTGCTGAGTGAAAGCTATATTACCATCCCATCCGAAAGATTTCATTTTACCCACATTTGCCATTGGAGTCTGGTCAGCAAGTCCGGTCGTTAATGGCATTTGGTTACGCTGCATAAAAATATCATCACGTTTATCCACAAAATAGTCTACAGCTCCTGTGAATTTCCCATTGAGAACGCTGAAATCAACTCCTATATCATACTTTTTGGCTACCTCCCATGTCAAATTCGGAGTTCCTAAAGTTTTAATACGATAAGCTTGTACTCTATTAGTTCTAAATTCACCAAAATAATAAGAACCTCCATCATCCGTACTTACCAAAGAAATATAGGGAAAACGACGCCCTTGCAATTCATCATTACCCACCTCACCATAAGAAGCTCTGATTTTGAACATATCCAACCAAGGAGCGGCCTTCTTTATAAACGATTCTTCCGAAACGACCCATCCGGCAGATACGGCAGGGAAAAAGCCAAATTGTTTACCACTCTCAAAGTTTTCCGAACCAGTATATCCCCAGTTAAATTCAGCCATGTATCTATCTTTAAAAGCATACGTAAAGCGGCCAGAATAAGCTAAATTACGGTGTGGTATCGACCCTATCAAATCACTCTCATCAAAGTTTATATCTGAAGTTTCCTGTTGATAAACCATGGCAAACGCACCAACACGATGTTTCTGTGCAAACAGTCGACTATAGTCTAATGACGCTTGCAAATAATAGCGTTTGTCCCCACTCACCTCTTTTCTTTGACTCATTGCGGAAGCATTCTGCAATCTTTTCAAAACCAACTGGCCTTTCTCATCCCGATAGGACTCTGCTTCCCAAAGTTCTTCTTCCTTAGAACGAACTATCGTATTTTTGTTATATGTATCAAATGCAAAGACCCCGGAGAATTTCAACCCCTCTGTAATAAACTTTAAGTCTTGTTCCAAAGCCACACTAGTTTCAATCTTATTCTCCCAAATGGTGCGGTACCCCGTTTGCGTCATCCGATATTCTGGAGTTTTTGCCCCATTCACACTTGCCCACTGACCAGAAGACCATTTACGCGGTGACGAAAGCGGAGTAAAAGCAGCAAAAGATTCCCAAATATCTCCCGAACTGCTAGAAGGAGAATTGCGATTTACCAGCCATCCACCGACATTTACTTTCAAAACAGTTGTACGAGTCAGATTCATATCTACATTAGCGCGGTAGTTATAACGTTCGTATGTAGAATTAGTATTATATTTATTTTCTGAACTGGAAGTTCGATAACGTCCGTCTTCACTTGTATATTGCCCCGATACGAAATAACGTACATTATCACTACCTCCTGAAAAACTTATATTCGCATAATAACTCGGTGCGCCACTTTTCAACATCAAATCTCTCCAGTCTATATTCGGATATAAATCTGAATCGAGCCCGTGTTGAATAATAGACATTTCTTCGTCAGTATATAATGGAGACTCATAACGTCCTACTCTCGCTTCATTTGCTAAACGCGCCCAATCATAAGCACTGGCATATTCAGGCACTTTTACAGGAGTATTCCAGTTGAAGCCTGCCTTCACATTTATCTTTACTTTTCCTTTTTCACCGCGCTTGGTAGTAATCAGAACCACTCCATTTGCACCACGCTGTCCGTAAATAGCAGTAGCCGACGCATCTTTCAAAACAGAAAATGATTCAATATCTTCTACCGGAATCTCATTAAAGCTACGTTCAACACCATCTACGAGAATCAAAGCACCCGATTTTGCACCAAACGTACTCATACCACGAATCCAAAACTCAGACATATTTTCACCCGGTTCACCGCTACTCTGCATAGCTATAATACCAGGTACAACACCAGCTAACGCATTGGAAAGATTAGCACCCGGAGCATTCAGCTGTTTGATATCAACATTAGTAATAGCTCCTGTCAGTGTCTTCTTTTTCTGAACACCGCTAGATGTTATCACAACCTCATCGATCTTTGTATTATCTTCTACAATCTTTATCTTTAAATTGTTTCGATCTTTAATGGATAATACAGGAATCTCAACTGTCTGGTAACCAATGAAAGTCACCTGAATCACATCATAGGGCCCCACTTTAATAGAAAACTCTCCATCAAGATTAGTAACCGTACCCACACCCGGCTGATTTTTAGCAATAATCGACGCACCGGCAACAGGACCAAGATTATCTTCTACTACACCCTTGATTACAAATTCTTGCTTGTTCGTTTGTGCCCATGCAGTATTCGGCACAAACAGCATTACCATCAAGAGTAATACGATATATTTTTGAATATTATTCATGGATAATTCTTTTAATAAATTATTTATTCTACTGTCACACGACGAATGACATGGTTATCACGGTCAGCCACATATATTGAGTTATCCGGATACACCGTTACACATTCCGGCTGATTGAATTTTGCCTCTTCTGGCAGTCCGTCTCCAAAACCACTTTGCTCCGGTCGCCCGGCATATAAAGTAGCAGAACCTGCAGGAGTAATTTTCCGAATGATATGGTTATTACGTTCAGGTACAAACATATTGCCATCCTCATCAAATGCCATTTGTTCCGGCTTGTTCAAACGCACAGTAGCTCCTGTCCCATTTACATAACCACTCTCGTCCCATGCTCCGACAAAAAGAACCGGTACACCGAAAGTACGAGTAGAAGCATCATAAGGAACCTGATAGATACAATGACGATTACACACCGCTACATAAAGAATAGTACCTTCGGAGTTAAAAGTCATGCGGGTTTCTATTTCCATTGCATTGTTTATTCTGAAAAGAGGAGTGAAATCCTCATACTCCGGACCATCATAACGATAGATATAACCAGTTCCTTTATTGCAAAAGAATACTTCTCCTGTTTTCGGATGTACGGCAAGCCCTGTAGTTCCGACTTTCTTTGCTCTACAAAGTCCTCTTACATCCACAAAACCACCTTCTCGTGTCACATAAATAATGTTGAAGTCTGTTTTCGTATTTTCCTCATCTGTATATGAATACTGAGAAATATACAGTGTATCCTGATCCGGACTGAAAGCCAAACATGTAGGCGATTGGAACGGACCGCTAGAACACTGCACCAATGTTTCCACTTCACCGTTACGAGCACGGCGCAAAGCACCATTCTGTGTCTGACCACGACCTTCATCTACAAAAAATACCGTTCCGTCTTTATCAGTCAGCAAGAACCACGTCCTTTGCAGCTTAGAATTAGCATAGCTACCATCTTCACGGCCATTCATACCGTGTTGTCCCACCATAGTCGTCACATTACGTTTAAACTGATAACGGAATTTTGTCTCAGAAGCATACTCTTCTATATTATCGTCTTTACCTATAAACAGACGAACATAGCCTGTATCTGCACGTGCAGGGACAATGGCATAGATTACCTCATCGTCCATTCCTACAATAGCCGCTTCCTTATTATTAACAGTAACTTTCACATAATTGGGATCCGAACCAAAATTCTTTCCGCGGATAATCAATTGGGTGCCAATACCACCACTGTCAGGAGAGAAACTTTCAAACACTGATGGTGCATTCAAATCAGGAGGAAAAGTTTTACTTTGATTTATTGGGGTCAAATCATTGTTACACCCCCAAAATACAGACATCCCTATAAATAAAGATAATCCGATTTCAAGCTTGCGCTTCTTTAATAATTCAATTTTCATAAGTTATTAAATTTAATTCAAACAAAAAAAATAAAAGATAAAGGAAAACACTACATACAAAAAGATAAGATGAGTGGAGGAGGATCGTGTGGTTGATTCATAGTTCTCAAGATATTTAGTTATACAAATTATATATTCTTGCTTTTCTAATGCAGCAGCAAAATTAGTATGTTTGCCAGATTTCTTATATTTCGACCATTATCTTTTGCTTCACACGGCAGGGATATTTACTATTTTGGCATGATTTGATAATATTTCTACCTCAATTAAAGAATCAAAATCCTCGCCAATAAAACAGAGATTAAATCAACAGGAATGATGAAAAGGCATTATGCCTCATATTTACCTTTCTGGCACCAACGTTTACTACAGACGTTTCAGGCTTTTCACCCTTCCTTTCCAACAGAACAGGAGACATATTATCATCCGGTCTACTTCCGGACTTCCTCCAAGTTTTTCATTCGGAATTCTTTTGGCGTACATCCATACTTTTCACGAAATACTTTAAAGAAAGTAACCTTATTTGAGAAGCCCGATTCAAAGACTATTTCATCAATCGTCTTCTGGGTCTTCAACAATAAATCCTTGGCCACATGCAAACGACACTCCTTTATCAAAATCGTAGGACTTTCTTCACCAATTTCTTCCATTTTCCGGTAAAGGCTGCGGACACTGATTGCCAAATGATCGGCTATAAAACGAGGAGTCAGTTCTTTTTCCTGAATATGGTCATTGATTATCTTCAAAACAGATTGCTGGAATTTCTTTGATTCTTTATGTGTCAGTTTTCCGTCCGTTTTTTCAAAAGAACTGATCGCTGAACTGAAATAGTCTTTCAGCACCTCCTTACGCTCTAGCATCTGGCAGACGGAAATGCGAAGATATTCCGCATTAAACGGTTTGGTGATATACATCTCTGCCCCTGCAGAAAGTGCAGCCATCTGCTGCTCCATTTCATGCCGTCCGGATACCATGATAATAGGAATGTGAGCCGTTTCTTTCACTGATTTAATTCGCTTCGTCAGTTCAATGCCTCCAATTCCCGGCATCATGACATCACAGATAATCACATTGGGATAGACTTCATTCATGACCTGTTCAATCCGCTCCGGATCTTGCAAAGTAACCACATTGAAATCGTTAGAGAAGATTTCACCAATGAACCACAACATTTCCAGTTCATCATCGATAACCAGTAGCGTTGGCCTCATCTTGTCAAATTCATAGTGAGGAAGTTTCAAGGCAAGTTGCGACTCTATCTTAGGGATATACTCCGAAGTTATTCGTTTAGAAGATGATACACCAGTGCTCACTTTCAATGGAGGTAATGACAACGTAAACAAAACCCAGCCGTCAGGAGTATTTTCCACTTTCAACGTTCCATTCAGCAGTTGGGCCATATTGTAAGAGATAGCAAGCCCCAGACCATTGCGGGAGAAGTTCTTTTCATCCTGATTTTCAAAGCTATCCAAAATAGCATAACGGTTGAATACATACTGGAAGTCTTCTTCCTTGATTGTACTTCCCTCATTGGCAACCCGGAGGACCAGCAGGTTTTCATCATTGGTATCCACTTCTATTTTAATACTTTTCCCATCCGGGGTGTATTTGAAAGCATTGGATATCAGATTGATAATAATGGTATTCAAAAAACCTTTGTCTGAGTTCCAGGAAACTTGCTCCGGTATCTTACTCAAGAAAGTGATATTTCGGGATTTAGCCATATCAACAAAGATCTTTGCCGTATTTTTCATTAAAGAAGATACATTCAAAGTCTCTATACGCACTTCCCGATTCCCCGTTTCGATACGGCGGAACTCGATCAGTTCGTGAATCAAGTTATTCAAGCGTTCCGCATTCGTCTGAATCATCTGAACGTAATCAATGACAAATTTGCTGAGTCCTTTCGATGACAGAATACGCCCGCAAGGACCATAGATAAGGGTCAATGGAGTACAAAATTCATGAGCTATGTTAGTGAAGAAACGAAGTTTCGACTCAAATACATTCTTTTGATGGCGCTGCTCTATTTCATTGAGCAGTTCCTGCTTTTTCCGCTTAGTACGGAGGATAAATGAGCGTACCAGCAGAGTGACCATCAGCAGCAGACATAAAGTATAAATAAGATATGCCCACCAAGAAGCATACCACGGGTCACCTATCCGGATTAACAAAGAATAGACATCACTCTCTTTATCAAATACACTATTGTAGTATTTCACCAATAAGGTATATTCGCCGGGGGCCATATTCGTAAAGGAGACAGAACTTTCTTTTCCATTATTGATCCATTGGTCACTCAAGCCTTTTAACTTATAGGAATAGGTACAGTTATTTCCGGTCAAGTAATCGACAGAAGTGAATGAAACTGCAAAGAAGTTCTGGTCATATTTCAGGTTCAACACTTCATTCTCCTTTTTCCGGGTGATGAATTCTCCCAGATTGTATTGTTCTCCAAAGATAGAGAGTTTATCAAAATAAATGGGAGGCATATAAAGCTGTTCGGGACGTCCGTCTGCCTGAATGGCTACAAATCCGTTGATTCCTCCAAAGAACAAGGTGCCTGTTTGCGGATCTCTGTAAGAAGCACCATCACTAAATTCAACAACTTTAAGCCCGTCACCAAAACCATAAGAACGGAATACATCTCTTTTGGTATCAAAATTAATCAAGCCTTGATTTGTACTCAGCCAGAAGTTATCAGGTGAGTGCCTCAGAATGGCATGAATAGTACTATTCAGAAAACCGTCTTTCGCATTAAACAGTTTATAAGAGTTTTCTGAAGTATACTTGATTACTCCATAAGTAGTACCGATCAAATAATTGTTTGCGTCATCTTTAACAATGGGCACTACCTTGTTCAAATTCATATTCTCATACTTATGAGTGGTCAACGGCTCCAATCCATTACTGATTTCATTGAAACGAAATACTCCAGACCCCATATTGCCGAATAGTAACCCCAAGCTGTCTCCTTTGCAAATGGTAAAGAAACAATTGGAACCGAACTCTCCGGCATTAGCCACATAGCGCTGCATATTTTCAAGAACCGGATGATCCGGTGTGCCTCCGATACGCGCTCTTACTATTCCCATTCCCACACTAGCCAACCACAATTCCGAATCTTCCGTTTCATAAATATCATGTATATATTTAATCTCCTCGTTATCAATCCAGAGAGGAATTTTCTTAATACGTCGCTCACGATACGAATAAAAATTCAATCCTTCCTCATCACCAATCCATAGTAAGTTACGGTTACTTCCCTTGATACAATAGACCGCATTGCTACCCAAACCACTGTTAGATATTGTCAAGACCTCCGAACGGCAGTCTGAAATATCCTTATCTACCTCATAATCATAGATCTTAAGTATACCATTTCCTTTAGTGCCGATCCAGAAAGTACGTTCTTTGTCAAGCAACAGCGCACGCACGGGACGTTCTATCTTTTCGGTATAGTTACTCAACACAACCGACTTTATAGAATAAAGAGGATTCGAATAAAGATAAACACCCTGCCCATCTGTAGCTATCCAGATAAGATCCTGAAAGCGATCTTTCACCAAGCTGAACACTCCGCTGTTTATAGGTAACGGCTGAATCTGATATTCATTGCTGCCTTTTGGTTTTTCCAATATAAGAACACCATCAATCATTAATCCGACAAAGAAGCTATCATGATATTTAATAATCGTGGAAATTCTGTCATGTGCCTGTATTTTCGTCCCCAAATTAACAACAAACTCTTTCTGCTTGCTTTCAATATAAAATGTATAAAGATTGTATTCCTTATCTACATAATAGATAGTCCCGTCATCATGAGTACAATAAATCAACGGTGTGTGGTGTTCCAAACCACTTTTTTGTGACGTCAACGTAATATTACCAGTAACGGAATCCTGCTGAAGATCGTAACACCGATTATACCCTCTCATTATTACCCACATGCGATTATTATTATCAAAGAAGAAAGTAATAACATCTGAAATCGGAATACCAGCAACATTGATTTTTTTAAAGACCCCTTCCTTTTTATGAAAATAGTAAACGCAGTCGCTATCCTTAATAATAAATAAGGTACCATGATTATCCTTATTCATCGGAAACAGTTTCTGAAATTCATAAAAACGTGTAATAGAATTCGTTTTACGGTCAAGACGAATCAAACTATAATAAGTCTGAAACCAATAAGTATCGTCACCGGTATAGATAATATTATCAATTTGATTGCCGGACAAGTAACCTTCCTTGTCACAGATCTTAAACTCTTCGACCGCCCGGCCATCATAGACATTGAGTCCATCACAAGTGCCAATCCACATCAGTCCTTTGTCGTCCTGGCACAGCGAAGTTATAGCACTGTTAGACATATATTCTTTGTCAGCAACCTGTTTCAGATTATAGGCGCCGGCTGTATTCATCAGTATATTAAGGCAGCAGAAGAAAAGTAAAATACAATGTTTTTTCATGGCATAGAATCCTTAGATTTGCAATATGACAAAGGTAAACAAAAAAACTATCCAGCACTTTTTTGGCGCAGAATATATGTAAAAATGCGTGCCAGTTTGGTTAATTACAGCGCCACGGAGCGATTTAGTATTTCCACTTCCTGCAGATGCATTCCTTTTCTCTCTATTTTCGTCACAGAAACTAATTTTATACATAAATTCATTTGTTCATGAAAACACATCTTTCATTTAAACACCTGTTATTTATTGGGGGTGCGGTGCTGTACAGCATGCATATTTCTGCCGTCAAGAATCCGGTAGACTATGTCAGTACGCTGGTAGGAACGCAATCCAAGTTTGAGTTATCGACCGGAAATACATATCCGGCTACGGCATTGCCGTGGGGAATGAACTTCTGGACACCGCAAACCGGCAAAATGGGCGACGGCTGGGCATACACTTACAATGCCGACAAAATCCGTGGCTTCAAACAAACACACCAGCCTAGTCCGTGGATGAACGATTATGGTCAGTTTGCCATCATGCCAATCACCGGCGGACTCGTATTCGACCAAGACCAACGTGCCAGTTGGTTCTCGCACAAAGCGGAAGTTGCCAAACCTTATTATTATAAGGTGTATCTCGCAGACCACGACGTTACTACGGAACTTGTACCCACGGAGCGTGCCGTTATGTTCCGTTTCACGTATCCGGAAACCAAGAATGCTTATGTCATTCTCGATGCATTCGATAAAGGTTCGTATGTAAAGGTGATTCCGGAAGAGAACAAAATCATCGGTTATTCCACCAGGAATAGCGGCGGGGTGCCGGAGAACTTCAAGAATTATTTTGTCATCAAGTTCGACAAGCCGTTTACCTTTACTTCCGGTGTAAAAGAGAATAACATCCTCCCGAACGAAACAGAAGTTGAGGGCAATCATACCGGAGCAATCATCGGATTCGCCACGAAGAAAGGAGAAATCGTTCATGCCCGTGTAGCTTCTTCCTTTATCAGCTACGAACAGGCGGAACTGAATCTCAAAGAATTGGGCAACAACAGCTTCGACCAGTTAGTCACTAAAGGAAAAGATATCTGGAACCGTGAAATGAGCAAAGTTGATGTAGAAGATGACAATATCGACAACCTGCGTACTTTCTATTCATGCTTGTATCGTTCCATGCTGTTCCCACGCAGTTTCTATGAAATAGATGCCAAAGGTCAAGTAGTGCACTACAGCCCTTACAATGGCAAAGTACTGCCCGGCTATATGTTCACAGATACCGGTTTCTGGGATACTTTCCGTTGCCTGTTCCCGTTCCTGAACCTGATGTATCCGTCTATGAACCAGAAGATGCAGGAAGGTCTGGTCAATGCTTATAAAGAAAGCGGCTTCCTACCGGAATGGGCAAGTCCCGGACACCGTGACTGCATGGTGGGCAACAACTCCGCTTCTGTTGTAGCCGATGCCTATATAAAAGGGCTCCGCGGATATGACATCGAAACGCTTTGGGAAGCATTGAAACACGATGCAAACGCCCATCTTCGCGGCACCGCCTCCGGACGTGTAGCTTACGAAGCATACAACCAACTGGGGTATGTCCCCAACAATATCGGTGTAGGTCAGAATGTTGCCCGCACGCTGGAATATGCTTACAACGACTGGACTATCTACACATTAGGAAAGAAACTGGGCAAACCGGCAAGCGAAATCGATATCTTCAAGCAACGTGCCCTCAACTACAAGAACGTTTACCAACCGGAACGCAAACTGATGGTAGGTAAGGACGACAAGGGGGTATTCAACCCGAAATTTGATGCAGTAGACTGGAGCGGTGAGTTCTGCGAAGGTAACAGCTGGCACTGGAGTTTCTGCGTATTCCACGATCCGGAAGGCTTAATCAATCTGATGGGAGGCAAGAAAGAGTTCAATACTATGATGGATTCCGTCTTTATCATTCCGGGTAAACTAGGCATGGAAAGCCGTGGCATGATTCATGAAATGCGCGAAATGCAAGTAATGAACATGGGGCAATACGCTCATGGCAATCAGCCCATCCAGCACATGGTTTACCTTTACAACTATTCGGGAGAACCCTGGAAAGCTCAATACTGGGTACGCGAAATCATGGATAAGCTGTATACAGCAGGTCCCGACGGATACTGCGGCGACGAAGACAACGGTCAGACTTCTGCCTGGTATGTCTTCTCGGCTTTAGGATTCTACACCGTTTGTCCGGGAACAGATCAATATATTCTGGGAACTCCTCTTTTCAAGTCAGCCAAACTGCATCTGGAAAATGGGAAAACCGTCACCATTAAAGCGAACAACAATAGCGCCGACAACCGTTATGTGAAGGATATGAAGGTAAATGGCAAAACATTCACACGCAATTATCTGACACACGACCAATTGTTGAAGGGTGCGAATATCCAGTACCAGATGAGTCCGACTCCGAACAAACAACGGGGAACGACTGAAAAAGATATTCCCTATTCCCTCTCATTTGAATAAAATGTCGTATTTTTGGATGCTTTAAAGAATGATCTAATCCAAACAAACTAAAGAAAACATGAAACTAAGAAACCTTTTATTTATCGTCCTTGCGGCCATAGTCTTCTGCAACTGCCAGAGCTATCAGCCTACTTCGCTTACTGTTGCCTCCTACAACCTGAGAAATGCCAATGGTTCCGACTCCGCCCGCGGAAACGGTTGGGGACAGCGTTATCCGGTGATTGCCCAGATTGTGCAATACCATGACTTCGATATTTTCGGCACACAGGAATGTTTCCTTCACCAATTGAAAGATATGAAAGAAGCCCTCCCCGGTTATGATTATATCGGCGTAGGACGCGATGACGGTAAAGATAAAGGTGAACACTCTGCTATCTTCTACCGCACTGACAAATTCGATATCGTAGAGAAAGGAGATTTCTGGTTGTCGGAAACTCCGGATGTCCCGAGCAAAGGCTGGGATGCCGTATTGCCTCGTATTTGCAGCTGGGGACATTTCAAATGCAAAGATACCGGTTTTGAGTTCCTGTTCTTCAATCTCCACATGGACCATATCGGCAAGAAAGCCCGTGTGGAGAGCGCTTTCCTCGTACAGGAAAAGATGAAGGAGCTGGGAAGAGGCAAAAATCTGCCGGTCATCCTGACGGGTGACTTCAATGTCGACCAGACTCACCAGTCATACGATGCATTTGTCAGCAAAGGAGTACTTTGTGATTCTTATGAGAAATGTGACTACCGATATGCGACCAACGGTACTTTCAACGATTTCGATCCGAACAGTTTTACCGAAAGCCGCATCGACCATATCTTCGTTTCCCCTTCTTTCCACGTCAAGAGATACGGTGTACTGACCGATACCTATCGGAGTGTACGGGAAAACAGTAAAAAGGAGGACGTGAGAGATTGTCCGGAAGAGATCACCATTAAGGCTTATGAAGCACGTACGCCATCCGACCATTTCCCTGTAAAAGTGGAACTGGAGTTTGACCAACGTCAGCAAAAATAAACCCGAATACTTCATTTTATAATCTGATACTGATATGAGAAATATATGTTTTGTAGCCTGCATGTTCTTGTGCCTTGTTTCCGCTTCCGGAAAAACGGCTAAGAATCATCCCTTCATATCCATTGCCGACTCCATTCTCGACAATGTCCTGAATTTATATCAGACGGAGGACGGACTGCTTACCGAAACATATCCCGTGAATCCCGACCAGAAAATCACTTATCTGGCGGGTGGAGCCCAACAGAACGGAACGCTGAAAGCCTCCTTCCTGTGGCCCTATTCCGGAATGATGTCCGGTTGCGTGGCCATGTACCAGGCCACCGGAGACAAAAAGTACAAGAAGATACTGGAAAAGCGCATCCTGCCCGGACTGGAACAGTACTGGGACGGGGAACGCCTTCCGGCATGCTATCAGTCATACCCCGCCAAATACGGCCAGCATGGACGCTACTACGATGACAACATCTGGATTGCACTGGATTATTGTGATTATTATCGTCTCACCCACAAAGCCGACTATCTGAAAAAAGCCATCGCACTGTACGAATACATCTACAGCGGATGGAGCGACGAACTCGGCGGAGGAATCTTCTGGTGTGAACAGCAGAAAGAAGCGAAGCATACCTGTTCCAATGCTCCGTCAACAGTACTCGGTGTCAAGCTATACCGCCTAACAAAGGACAAAAAGTATCTGGACAAAGCAAAGGAAACTTACGCATGGACCAGAAAGAACTTATGTGATCCCACCGATTTCCTTTACTGGGACAATATCAACCTGAAAGGAAGCGTCTCTAAAGATAAATATGCCTACAACAGTGGACAAATGATTCAGGCAGGCGTATTGCTGTACGAGGAAACAGGAGACGAACAATACTTGCGCGATGCCCAGAAGACAGCCGCAGGGACCGATGCCTTTTTCCGTTCGAAAGCCGATAAGAAAGATCCGTCAGTCAAGGTACACAAAGACATGTCATGGTTTAATGTGATTTTGTTCAGAGGCTTCAAGGCGCTGGAGAAGATTGACCACAACCCGACTTATGTCAATGCGATGGCGGAGAATGCTCTCCATGCATGGAGAAATTACCGGGATGCCAACGGATTGCTGGGAAGAGACTGGTCGGGACATAACGAGGAACCTTACAAATGGCTGCTGGATAATGCCTGCCTGATCGAGTTATTCGCCGAGATCGAGAAATGAAACTTTGATTATTAACCATTACATGAATTAAAGAAAACAATCACCATGAATATAACCAAAACACTTTGCCTTTGCGCGGCACTTTCGGGCGCTGCCGGCATACAAGCAATGGAAAACTGCGAACTTGTCACCAAACAAGACAACACGCGGGTCAACACTTATCAGACCAACCGCCCCGAAGTATCCAAACGCCTGTTCGTATCGCAGGAAGTGGAGCAACAAATTGCCCGCATCAAGCAATTACTGACGAATGCGAAACTGGCCTGGATGTTCGAAAACTGTTTCCCGAACACACTGGATACGACCGTTCATTTTGACGGAAAAGAGGATACTTTCGTATACACCGGAGACATCCACGCCATGTGGCTTCGCGATTCCGGTGCCCAGGTATGGCCGTATGTGCAGCTTGCCAATAAAGACCCCGAACTGAAAAAAATGCTGGCAGGAGTCATCAACCGCCAATTCAAATGTATCAATATCGACCCATACGCCAACGCCTTCAATATGAACTCCGAAGGAGGCGAATGGATGAGTGACCTGACGGACATGAAACCGGAACTTCACGAACGCAAATGGGAAATCGACTCCCTGTGTTATCCGATCCGTCTGGCTTACCATTACTGGAAAACAACGGGGGATGCCAGCGTCTTCTCCGACGAATGGCTGCAGGCTATTGCAAACGTACTGAAAACATTCAAGGAACAACAGCGCAAGGACGATGCGAAAGGTCCGTACAGATTCCAACGCAAAACCGAACGCGCACTCGACACCATGACCAACGACGGCTGGGGTAATCCGGTGAAACCTGTCGGACTGATCGCTTCCGCTTTCCGCCCTTCGGATGACGCTACAACCTTCCAGTTCCTCGTTCCTTCCAACTTCTTTGCCGTAACTTCTCTGCGCAAAGCAGCCGAAATACTGAACACAGTGAACAAGAAACCGGCTTTGGCCAAAGAATGTACCACATTGGCGGATGAAGTTGAAAAAGCATTGAAGAAATATGCTGTCTACAACCACCCGAAATATGGTAAAATCTATGCTTTCGAGGTAGACGGATTCGGCAACCAACTGCTGATGGATGATGCCAACGTGCCGAGCCTCATCGCTTTACCTTATCTGGGCGACGTGAAAGTGAACGATCCGATTTACCAAAATACCCGCAAGTTTGTGTGGAGCGAAGACAATCCTTATTTCTTCAAAGGCACTGCCGGAGAAGGTATCGGCGGTCCGCACATCGGATACGACATGATCTGGCCTATGAGCATTATGATGAAAGCGTTTACCAGCCAGAATGATGCAGAAATCAAGACTTGTATCAAGATGCTGATGGATACCGATGCAGGCACCGGCTTCATGCATGAATCATTCAACAAAAACGATCCGAAAAACTTTACCCGTGCATGGTTTGCATGGCAAAACACACTGTTCGGAGAACTCATCCTCAAACTGGTCAATGAAGGAAAGGCAGACTTACTGAACAGTATTCAGTAGTTTCTACCTCGCCCCTTACTTGCAAGATAACTGCTTCATACGGTGAAACCGATGGTTCCATGCATTGGAACCAATCGTTTCATTGTATGAAACAAGGAGTTTCATGCCTTTGAAACTAAAGTTTCACACCGTTGGAACTAGAGTTTCCCGCCCATGAAACTTTGGTTTCGCACCGATGAAACTTTGGTTTCGCACCGATGAAACTTTAGTTTCGTACCGATGAAACTCTGGTATCAAGGCGAGGAAACCAACTCTTCTCGCCACAGTGACAGCAGAAATACTGTCACACTGCTATCACACCGTGCCGTCACCTCAAAACTTACACATACTCAGCCTTTTACCCTTGTTTATGTGACAGATGACAGCAAATATTTATTTTTATTTTAAATGTAGAGAGTATATATTACTCCCCCAATAATAATTTATATAATATGAAATCAACCTTTTTATTTCTAGTTGCTACAACCATGATGACCTGTACCGCTTTGGGACAGTCCTCCAACGACAAAAAGAACGTATTACCCGATTGGGCATTCGGAGGTTTTGAACGTCCGCAAGGGGCCAATCCGGTGATTTCTCCTATAGAGAGTACGAAATTCTATTGTCCGATGACACAAGATTACGTTGCATGGGAGTCCAATGACACTTTCAATCCGGCAGCTACTCTTTATAACGGCAAGATTGTTGTACTGTATCGGGCAGAAGATAAATCCGGTGTCGGCATCGGTCACCGTACCTCGCGTCTCGGATATGCCACTTCCAGTGATGGTATTCACTTCAAGCGGGAAAAGACTCCGGTATTTTATCCGGATAACGACACCCAAAAAGAGCTGGAATGGCCGGGAGGATGCGAAGACCCTCGTATTGCCGTCACAGCAGAAGGACTATACGTGATGACGTATACTCAATGGAACCGCCACATTCCACGCCTGGCAATCGCTACTTCCCGCAATCTGAAAGACTGGACGAAACACGGTCCTGCTTTTGCCAAAGCTTATGACGGCAAGTTCTTTAATTTAGGATGTAAGTCCGGCTCTATTCTGACCGAAGTTGTCGACGGGAAGCAGGTAATCAAGAAAATCGACGGAAAATACTTCATGTACTGGGGAGAGGAACATGTGTTTGCCGCTACCTCCGAAGATTTAATCAACTGGACTCCTTATGTAAATACAGACGGCTCCCTGAGAAAGTTGTTTTCTCCACGTGACGGATACTTCGACAGTCATCTGACCGAATGCGGTCCTCCGGCTATCTATACTCCGAAAGGAATTGTGCTTCTGTATAATGGTAAAAACAGTGCAAGCAGAGGTGACAAACGCTATACAGCTAATGTATATGCTGCCGGGCAAGCTCTCTTTGATGCCAATGACCCAACCCGTTTCATCACCCGTCTGGACGAACCGTTCTTCCGCCCGATGGATAGTTTCGAAAAGAGCGGCCAGTATGTAGACGGAACAGTGTTCATCGAAGGAATGGTTTATTACAAGGATAAATGGTATCTGTATTATGGTTGCGCAGACTCCAAAGTAGGTACGGCCATTTACAATCCGAAGAAACCTGCCGCCGCAGATCCGCTGCCCTAACATTTCACAAACTCTTTCTGTTTGATTGGATAAGAGCCGCAAGGAATTTACCATTCAAAA
>ULSU01076068.1_pt1 | contig 20800 bp, 10 predicted proteins | sample 1956941 | NCBI WGS metagenome assembly ULSU01 (sample SAMEA4835715, study PRJEB28245) | human gut metagenome | biome: gut microbiome; material: fecal sample | place: Denmark | collected 2008
ATAGTTATAGGTCAGCATCCAGTTAAACGGCATACCCCAGTTTTCATACTTGTTGATAGTATCATCTCTGTCAAGGAGATTATTCAAGGTCAGGGATGCGGAATGATGCTCATCAGCCTTATAGGTGAAGTTAGCATTCAACAGACTTCTGTGCGGAATGCTGTGATCGCTGCCTTTAGAGCCTAAGCTGTTATAATAGGAGCTTTCACGTTTGCCCAAATACAGGAAGTTCAAGTTGCTGGACAGCTTGCCGACAGTATAATCAATACCAGCAGTCAATTGCAGCTTAGCATCAGATTGTTTATAGAAGTCCTTGCCCTCTTCTTTAGTTTTCGGGTTAGAGAACGCAGCGCCTAAATTATAGCTGAACTGATCGCTGAGATGCTTTTTGTATTCGATTTCCAGACCATCATTTTTGAATTTGCCAACATTTTTCAGAACTTTATCAGGCAGGCCGATATCAACCCAATCAAACTTAGCGTCTATATCCATATGATATACGCCGGCCTTTACGGATGCAGTATCAGTGATGTGCTTGATACCGGTTTCATAGGTCCAGCCCTCTTGCGGTTTTAAGTCATCAACACTTCTGCCCGGATAAGAGAAGAATTGGTTCAGCGGCGGCAGCTGATAGGATTTGGCAGCATTAGCATACCAGGAAATATTATCGCTGAGCTTGTACAAAGCCTGAATTTGAGGAACAAATTCGTTATGGCTCTTGGTCTTATCCTGACCTTTCATATAATCCTCGCTAATATGCTGACCGCGAATACCTGCAGTTACATCAAATTTATCGGAAAATGCATATTTATAGGATGCATATAAGCCATAATTCTTACGTTCACCCTGCATATGCTTGCTTCTGTCTTCTGCTTCTTCTTTAGAAATAGTCATACCAAGAACCAAGGTATCCTTATCATCGCGTAAGTTCCATGCTTTCTGGGTATCCCAAGTTAAAGTATTCAGATTCCAGTCAGAGGATGTCGCACGATTGTTAGGTCCGTATACAAAGCCTTTAAGAGTTGCCTGGTAAGGAGAAACTGCACGTTTATTATAAGAAACGATTGTCTTGAACTGGTTATCCTTATCATCATAAATTGCGCTTACATTATCACGTCTGTCTTTGTAATAGTAAGCTTCACCGGCACCGGTTTCTACACCATTTTCCATGGTATAGCCATCTCTGTAATAATTGCCTTCCGTATGAGCAAAGTTAAAGCTCAATTTATCCGTCGGAGATAAGCTTACAAAAGCGTTATCCTTGCTGCTGTCGCGATATTTCCATTTTCTGGTAGATTTTTCAAAAACCTTATTAGTCTGGTCTACATCGCCAAGATAATCTTTGCTTACAGCAACTGTATAACCTTTACCGGAGCTGAATAAACCCCCATTTTTATCATAGTTGCCGGCACCTACGGAAATAGTAGTGCGATTGCCGTCTTTCTTGGTAATAATATTAACTACACCGCCGGTTGCTTCCGCACCGTAAAGTACAGACTGAGCACCACGGACAATTTCGATTTTTTCAACAGCTTCTACAGGAATACCCTCCATGCTGTTGTAGTTCATCATGTTAATCGGAGCGCCGTTAACCATTACCAAGGTGCCCTTATCAAGGCCACGCAGAACAGTTCTGGTAGAGCTGCCGCCGAATTCACGACCGCCGGGGCCATAAGCATTGTTGGTAAAGCCAACCTGACGCTCAATAACCTCATAAGCAGTTTTGGCGCCGCTGTTCTCGATTTCTTTAGCATTGATAACACTAACAGCAGCAGGAACTTCTAATTCTCTTGCTTCGGTTCTTGTTGCCGTTACAACCATCTGGTCAAGCGTATACTCCTGCAGCTCTTCGGCAAAAGCAGCTGCACTACTGCATAAAACAGTACCGGTAATGAGGGCTGTCATCAGCATGCCCTTGGAAAAATTAGACTTCATGTTTACTCATACTCCTAAAAAATATATTTTGACCACTCTTCCTCTGCCCGGTCTTGCATGGCCACAGGCTACTAAGCGCATCAAGCAAAATTGTAAGCTATACGGCAATATAGCTATAAAAAATGCTCCCTTGCTTTTATAATCAGCACAGGCGCAAGTTACTCTTCTGATAGTATACAGGAAAAGCTCTAACAAAATTATAATTGTTTAGAACTTTTTCTTACTTACATATAGTATACTATATAAATTGCTTCGACGCAATATATATTCCTATTTATTATTAAATTCGATTAGGAACTTTTTCTTTCAACCACAAAAACAGTATCGGCAATACCAAAAGCGTAAATACCGTCGACGTTATCATACCGCCGATGATAACCCACGCCATGCTCACGCGCGTTTCCGAGCCTGCGCTCAGCGACAGCGCTGTCGGCAGCATGCCCACCACCATCGTCAGCGCTGTCATAAAGATAGGCTTCAGACGAGTTTTGCCTGCTTCGATTACCGCAGCCTTCGCCGTCATGCCTTCATGCATCAGCGTCAGCGTATAGTCCAAAAGTAACGTGCCGTTTTTCGCTACCAAACCATCCATAACCAGAATACCGATAAGCGAATACAGATTGATTGTATTATGCGTCAGCAAAAGGCAGAAGATGGCACCGATAATGCCCAACGGCAGCGAAAACATACGGATGAACGGCGTGAATACCGATTCATAGAGCACTGCCAGCAGCAGATAAATCAAAAGCAGTGACAGCGACAATGCCATAGCCATTTCAGCAAAGGAATCGTTCATCGTGGTCGCCTGACCGGAGAAAGCATAGCTACTCTTAAGACCTGCGGCATTGAGCTTCTGCGTCAGCTCCTTGACTACCTCGTTCAGCGGTCTGTCTGTCAGGTTGCACTGGATGTTGATGATGCGCTCCTTGTTCACGCGACGGATAGTAATCGGGCCTACGCCCTCTTCTACGTCGGCAAGGTCGCCAAGAAAGACGCTTCCTCTGCCTGTCTGCACGGGAATAGCGCGCACGTCTTCAATATCATAGCCACTGCCACCGGCAAAGCGTACTGCAATATCGGTGTCATTGCCATGGTTTTGCACATCGTTCGCCAATACGCCGGCACTGCGTCCGCCGATAGCGGCGTTAAAGGACTGCGCCACGTCATTGACTGTCGCGTGATAATATTTCAGCTTGTCGCGGTCTACCTTCACCTTCAGCTCCGGCATACCCTTGACATAGGAGTTTTTTATATCCTTTAGGCCTGCGGTCGAAGCAAAAATCTGCTCCACCTTGGCAGAATCAGCCACAAGCTGATCCATATCGCTGCCCTTAAGCTCCACCTGTACCGGCGAGCGCACAAGGTTGCGACCGCCCGAAACACCGGTAACGGATGACTGAATCTCATTGACGCGCACCTTGATTTCGCCAAGATTCTGCTTGGCAAAGCTGCGGATGCCCTGTGCTACCTGCCAGACATCCTTACTGCGCTCGTCGCTGCTTTTGAGCGCGATAACAAGCTTGCCCATGCTCTGTGTGGTCGTTACATTAGTCATATAATGCTCGATTTCCGGCACCTTAGCCAAATAATCCTCAAACAGCAGCAAGGCCTCGTTGGTTTGGTCAGCGTTAAAGCCCGTAGGCAGCTCAATATTCACCTGAATCGCGCTTTCGTCGGTACGCGGCATGTATTCCGAGCCAACTATACCGAGCGGTACCAGCGCCACCGCCACCGCGAAGGCTGCCAGCACTCCCAGCACCAGCTTCTTCGGCTTTTCGATGCATTTGCGCAGCAGAATATCATATTTTGCGATTGTCTGCGCCTCAAAGGCATCCAGCCTGCTCCACAGCTTGCCCTTAGGCTCCTCCACGCCGTTTTTATAAAAGCGCGAAGCCAGCATCGGCGTCAGCGTAAAGGAAACGACAAGCGACATCAGCGTAGCAAAAACAATCGTCATGCCAAACTGCTTGAAGAACTGGCCTGTCGCGCTCTGCATAAAGGCAATCGGCAAAAATACCACCACATCGCAAAGCGTCATAGCGATTGCCGCCATACCAATCTCATTACGTCCTTCCTCCGCTGCTACATCGGCACTTTTGCCCATCGCCAGAAAGCGATGGATATTCTCCAACACAACAATGGAGTCATCGACAAGAATACCGATACACAGCGCCATACCCATAAGTGACATCATATTGAAAGTAAAGCCTGCCAGATACATAAGGAAGAAGGTTGCAATCAGCGAGGTAGGAATAGCAATCATAACTGCCATAGAGGACTTCCAGCCACGCAGGAACAGATACAAAACAAGTCCCGTGGTAACAAGTCCTTCGAGCAGCGTTTTTAGCGTGTTGCTCAGGGAATCGCGCACGAAATGCGACTGGTCATAAACAACTGTGAAAACGTAGTCCGGATAATCCTTACGCAGCGTTTCCAGCTGCTGCAGCACGCCGTCTGCTGTGTCGACGATATTGGCACCGCTGGCCTTATAAACCTCCAGCGATACCGCCTCATTGCCGTCAACACGGCTATAGGCCACAGCACGCTTATCCTTGGCCTGCACGTTAGCCACCTGCCCCAGCTCGATATATCTGCCGCCTGTACCCTTAAGCTGTAGATGCTGAATCTCCTCCGGAGCCTTATACTGCGCCTGCAGACGTACGGTTTTTTCCAAAGCATCAGTATAGACAGAGCCAGAAGAAACAATAACGTTTTCCTTGCGCACCGCTGTAATAATATCCTGCAGAGTCAAACCGTAATAATTGAGCTTATCCTTGTCAACCTCGATTGCGATTTCCTTGGCACGTCCGCCGGTAACGTCAACATCGGCTACGCCGGCTGCCTGCTGCAAGCGCTCCTTAAAGCTGCTGTCTGCCAAGGCAAAAATATCGTCCAGGTTATCCTTAGACGTTACTGCAATCTGGATAATCGGATATTCTTCGGAGGAACGCTTGAGCACTGCAGGCTCATCAATATCCTCCGGCAGATTCTTACGGATACGGCTGACTTTTTTCGTTGCCTCGATAGCCACCATATCAGCATCGGCCTGACTGTCCAGCTCGACAAAAATCTCCGCACGTCCGGGACGTGTAGCGGAACGCACCTGCTTAAAGTGCGAAATTGAGGACAGTTCGTCCTCAATCGGCTTCGTCACCTGCTGTTCTACGGATTCCGTACTGGCACCCGGATAGTTGACAATGACGCTGATAAATTTAGAGTCTACGTCCGGCAACAGCTCCACGCCAATGCGAAAGAAGCTGATAAGACCGAGGACGCAGACTAATATGTAAATCATGCAGATACCGATAGGCCGTTTAATAGAAAAGCGTGTAATATTCATTACTTCGCCTCCTCCTTGGCCACCTCAACCACCATGCCATCACGCAGACGCGCAAGATTATCAAGGATAACCGTTTCGCCTATCTTCACACCCTGCACTATTTCAATGCTTTCATTATTACTTGCACCGGTAGTAACAGGCTTTTTCAGAGCTTTATTACCCTTGCCCAGCACATAGACAAAATATTTGCCATCCCGTTCGAGAACGGCATTTTTAGGTAAATATATAGTGGATGGCTTTTGCAGAAAACGCAATTCACCTTTGGCAAACAAGCCTGCCTTTACATTGGAGCCAGGCTCATCCAGCCTGATGCGGAGGGTAAACTTGTTTGTTTCCCTGCTTCTTACAGGGCTCACATAAACAACAGTACCCCGGCATATTTCGCCAATCGCCTCCAGCTTCAGCTCAACCTGCGTGCCAACGGTCACAGAAGCAGCCTCGGCCTCTGTAATATCGCAGTCCACTGTAAAACCACTGTCATCCAAAAGGGTAAGCAGCCTGCTCCCTGCAGGCGCATAGCCACCCACTTCTGCATCGCGGTAGGTAATAATACCTGCGCGTGGTGCCTTAAAAATCAGATCGTGATACTTGTTTTGCGCAATAATGTACTCCTGCTCGCGTCTGGCAGCAATCTGCTCCTGACGGTAGACCTGCGATGGTGTGCCGTCATAATCCACCTGCTGCGCCAAAGCATCGTACTGCGCCTTTTTATTAGCCAGCGTCTGCTCCATGCTGTCCAGCTCGGACTTGGAAACAGCGCCCTGCGCATAAAGCTTACGGTAACGCTCTGCGTTGACCTGCGCCAGCTTATAATCAGCCTCATAGCGAGTAAGGCTGGTGCTGTAGCTCACATCCGTAGTTGCCGCATTAGCTCCGGCCTCGGCATAGCGTGCCTTGGCCTTGAGCATTTCGGCGCGGGCATCATCAAGATGCTGCACCAGCAGAATATCTCCTGCCTGCACCTTGCTGCCCAAATCCACATTAATCTCATCGACGATGCCGGCATACTTGTTGATGATATCAATCTGTGCCTTGGCCTTGAGCTGTCCAAAAAGATTAATGCTTTTATACAATGGTCGTCTGCTTACTGTCTGCGTGTGCACAATAGGTTTCATTACTGCTTTTTTTGACGTAGACTGGTTGGAGAGATGCCTGAGGCCCAGTGTCAAAGTAATGCCTATCACACAGATAGCAAGCAGACTAAGGAGTTTGTGTTGTAATATATAGTTTTTTGCCTGAGTAAAATCGGGGCGCAGCATTATTTCGCTGCTGCCTGAGCATCAGCAGCTACGGCCTGTTGGCAGACTTCCAGCATAGCCTCAGCAAAGCTGCCTGCCGGAACCGGAACAAACTTCAGTTCCTTAGCCTGATGGCTCAGCAGAGTTTTCTTGCTGCCATAAACATCCATTACCTCTACGCCGTAGGTTTTATCCTGCAGATTAAAGGTCATGACGATTTCACAGTATTGCACCTTCTCTTTTTTAGTCAGAGAAGCCTTGTATTTTTCATTGAGCTTTTTCAGCATATCCTTATCGGTAAAAACGGTTTTCGTCAGCACGGAAATAATATTTTTGTCGGGCAGGCCGTTAGTAACCTTGCTGAAGGTCAGGGAATCCATATCGTAAGCATAAATACCTACGTTATTTTCTACAACAATAGACCAACGTGCCTGCTCCTGTTCTTCTTCGCTCGGTTTAGGCATCATGCTGATTTCCCAGTTCATACCCTCCTGAGTTGCAGGCTTCTTGTCTGCATCCGCAGCAAAAGCGGTTGCACAGCAAAATAAGGTTATTAATAAAATAAGCAGTTTTTTCATGAAAACTCCACTCCTTTATATTTCAATATACCTATTAGTATACTATACTCTTATCTTTAATTCAAATTTCTTACAATATGAATTATATTTTCCTTAGACAGCTTCTGTAGCGTATAATAATTGGCCTGCATAGCGGCGGCAACCTTCTTTGCCAGGCCCAGCTTGATAAAACCGCTTTCCGTATCAATCACTACTGAAGTAATTTTAGCCTTGGCGATTTTTTCAGCAATACTTATAGCTGCGGCAACAGGGTCCTTTTCCCCTTCGTGCACGGCATTCGCACGTCCGTCGGTTACGACAATCAGAATCGGCTCCAGCTCGCTGTCACGCTTGTTCAGCATGGCCAGCGTCTGCAGCGACAGCGCCAAGCCATCTGCCAGCGGCGTTTTACCACCGGTCGGCATTTCTGCCAGACGCTTCTGCGCCAGGTCCACGCTGCGGGTAATCGGCAACAGCATATCCGCCTTATCACGACGGAAAGCAATCATGCCTACGCGGTCACGCTTTTGGTACGCCTCCTGCAGCATGTAGAAGATGGCACCCTTAACGGCGCGCATACGCTCACGTGCACCCATGGAGCCGCTGGCATCCACCGCAAACAAGAAGGTGTTGCCGATGCGTTTTTCGCGCACCTTCTGGCGTAAATCCTCCTCCTTGATGTTCAGCGCACAGCCGTTATCCTCACGCAAGCGCTGATAGGGCGCTGCAGCACGGATGGTTGCGTCAAAGGCCAAGTCCGTAACCTTACTTTTAGGCTGTTCGGCGCGCACATAACGTCCCTGCTTCAGGTCAGTCTTGGTCACGCTGCGCTTGCCGCTGCCACGGCGCACATTGCGGTCCTTGCCCAAATCCAGCAGCATCTTCGGCAGACGGAAGCTTTTGTCGATATCGGCAAGCTGCTCCTCCGGTGCCAGGTTGTTATTATTACGCTCCTGCTGCTGCTCGTCCTCGTCGCTTTCGTCGTCCTCGTCCTGATCGTCGGAAGCATCGTCATCTTCGTCATCATCGCCGTTATCCAATGGCGGTGGTGGCGGCAGCTGGTTATCTTCGTTGTCCTCGTCGTTATTATCGTCGTCAGGATTATCTTCGTTATCCTGCTCGTTTTCTTCTTCGTTTTGGTTATCGTCCTGTTGCTCCTGCTCCTCGGGCTGTTGCTCAGGCGGCTTGCGCATACGGTGCGGCAGCACGAACTGCGCTGCCTCCTCCACGTCCTTCGGCAGCACGTAAGCGCGCCCCGCCAGGGCGGCGATAGCGCGCGCAGCCTCGAGCAGATAAATTTCCGCACGATGGCCGGCACAAAAAGCCTGCGAGCACAGCTGAGCGGCAAGCATCAGCATCGCATCGCTCACCTCAACCTGCGGCAGCAGCTCACGCGCTGCCTTAACCTTCGCTGCCAGGGCAGCGGTTTCTTCCGCATACTGCTCACAAAACGCAAGGGTATTGTTACTATATGCTAAGGCACGTTGGATAACCTCCACGCGCTGACCGATATCCTGCAGTGCCTGCATATCTGCGTACATGCCGAAGCGGTCCAGAATATGTCCTGGCAGAGTGCCCTCCTCCGGATTCATCGTAGCAATAACGGTCGTGCGCACCTCATGGCTGCAGCTGATACCGTCACGCTCTACATTGTTGATGCCTGCGCTGTTAGCATCCAATGCCGCAGTCAGCAGCTCCTGACGCAGCAGATTAGCTTCATCAATATAAAGAATGTTATCTGTCGCACGTGCCAGAATGCCCGGTGAAAAGCGTTTTTCGCCCAGGCTTACGGCAGCCTCCAGGTCAATGCTGCCAAAAAGCATATCCTCTGTTACATTCAGCGGCAACGTCAGCATCCTTTGCGCACCAATCAAACTCTGCACACTGCGGGCCAGCACGGATTTTGCCGTACCCTTGGCACCGCCTATGAGCAGGCCGCCTGCTCTGCGGTTGACCAGAGCAATGAGCAAGGCCTTTTTAGCCTCCTCCTGCCCCACGACCGCAGCAAAGGGATAAAGATTATTTTTCAGCATAGTCAACGCTCCTTAGGCTTCGGCAGCCAAAAAGCTTTCTACCTTATTCCAATCCAGCTCGCCCTCTTCAAACGGACGGCGGCGCATACGGTGCGGCAGCACCAGCTTAGCTGCTTCCTTCAGGTCATCAAGGTTAGCCTGCTTGCGGCCGTTGAAGGCAGCCAGAGTCAGCGCTGTCTTGATCACAGTAATATCCGCACGGTGACCGTCTACACCCAGCTCAACAGAAAGCTTAGCCACAGTTTCCAGCAGCTTGTCATCAATAGTTACCTCCGGCAGCAGCTTGCCGGCAGCGATAATTTTTTCTGCCAGCTCCTCCTGCGCTTCCTTATAGCCTGCAATAAAGCTTTCCGCATCGTTTTCGTAAGCCAGACGGCGTTTGATTACCTCTACGCGCTGCAGCGGGTCATGCTCGCCGGTAACGACAACGCTCAAACCAAAGCGGTCCAAAAGCTGCGGGCGGATGTCACCCTCTTCGGGGTTCATAGTGCCTACCAGCACAAAGCGTGCGGGGTGGGAATAGGAAACGCCCTCGCGCTCAACAGTGTTTACGCCCATGGCAGCGGCGTCCAGCAGCACGTCTACAACGTGGTCATCCAACAGATTGATTTCATCTACATATAAAATGTTGCGGTTGGCCTGCGCCAAAATACCTGGTTCAAACTTTTTCTCACCATGCTTAATTGCATGCTCAATATCCAATGTGCCGACAACGCGGTCCTCGGTTGCGCTTACAGGCAGTTCAACCACGCGCATGTTGATGGTTTCCTCCGGCAAGGTGCCCTCTGCCTGCAGCTTAGCAGTACAGTCATCACACAGCTGGCTGCTGTGCGGGTCACAGTGGAAGCGACAGCCGTGCACAGCCGCCATCGGCGGCAGCAGCTCGGCAAGAGCGCGTACAGCAGTGGATTTGGCCGTGCCCTTTTCACCTTTAATCAAAACACCGCCCAAGGCCGGGTTAATAACATTCAAAATCAGGGACAGCTTCATTTCCTCCTGTCCTACAATCGCAGTAAAAGGATATACAGCAGTACGTTTCATTTATATTCCTCCGTTTATTAAAAAGAGCTATCAATAAAATATGTATCTAATTATACAGTGTCTACTAGGTATACACGCAAGCGGTTTAGTGAAAAAATTTATGCATCGCCGCGTTCTTCAATTTCGCCTTCAATATTCAACAGCAGCTCCTGCAGCGACTGCTTGGTTTGCGACTTAGCGTTCCACAGCTGGCGCTGCTCCGCCTCCAGCAAAACCTCCGTCAGTCTGCGCAGCGCCCAGGGATTAACCTCAGCAAACCATTTTTGCATATCTTTGTCCAAAGCGTACTTTTCCGCAAACTTTTCATACATCCAGTCCTCCATAACAGCGCTGGTAGCATCCCATTGGAAGCAATTGTCAACATATGTTGCCAAATCGCCTGCTCCCTTATAGCCAAACTCCTTCATGCCCCGTATATATTTGGGATTAATTGCCTCACCGCGGAACAGACGCTTGACCTCCTCTGCCAGCGTGCGAATCACGACATGCTGACGGTCAGAGCTGTCACTGCAATAGTTCTTCGGCATCTTACCGCTGAAATTGCGTACTGCAGCAATCATACCGCCACGATAAGCGTTGTAATCATCGGAATTCAGCAGATTAGACTCGCGGTTATCAATATTGCTGACGGTAACCTCCAGCTTCGCCATCCTGTTGGTAAACAGCTGCGGCCTGTACTGACCTTTTTCGCCCTCGCCATAGACATGCGCACCCCAACGCACATACACGTCGGCAATATCGCCCAGGGCATCCCAATTACGTGAAGCCAAAAGTGCGCTCACGCCTGCGCCATGCGCACCCGGCGGGTCGCCGAAAATGCGGTAGGATGCCTGTCTCCAGGCCTGCTCCTTGTCCACGCCCTCGCTTTCCAGTCGCTGAGATTCCTCCACCACATGCTTGCGCACAAAGTTGTCCTCAAAGCTTTCATCCAACGCCGCCACCTGCTGCACTGCTTTATCCAGCCAGCAAACCGCTCCAGGCAGCGTATCACGGAACAGGCTGCTGATGCGTCCGGTAACATCTACACGCGGACGCTTCAGCTCATCAAGCGGAATAATCTCTATACCCTTAACCTTCAGCGTTCCCTTCTGCCAAACAGGGCGCACACCCATCAGGCGCATAAATTCCGCCATACACTGACCATTAGAGCGCATGTTATAGGTCGCCCACAGCAAAATACCTACGCTTTCGGGATAGCGGCCTTCCTCCGCTACAAATTTGTTAATCACATCCTCCGCCATCTGTGAACCGATTTTCCACGCTACAGGTGTAGGCAGCAGCTGCGGATCAACGCCGTAAAAATTGCGTCCGGTCGGCAAAATCTCGGCACCGCCGCTCGTAGGCGCGCCGCCGGCACTGGGCTCAATATATTCTGACTGCAGCGCACGGATGCAGTTGGTTCGTTCCCAAGTAGTATTTGCCAGACTGGGATACAGCTTGTCACAGATAAAGCCGGCTATTTTAATTATCTTCTGCTGCACAGTCTCATCCCAACACTTTACGCACTCCAACGTACGTAATTTATCTTCGTGGACTACGAAACCATCATTTTGCAGCAGACGGATAATCTCCAAGCATTGGCCGTTAATTTTATCAAGCAGCATACCATAGCTCAAAATACCGTCCGGCAACAGCTTGCTGCTGTTGTCAATCAGTTCGTAATAATCGTAGCCGTAAGCCTGCGCCAAGGTTTTGGGCAGTGACGGCATATCAGGATTTTCCAAGCGCACCAACGCATAAAGATATTCCGTAAGTTTTTCGCCCTGCGGCGGATTACCCATAATATGCAGGCCGGTAGTCATCTGCATATTCTTCAAATCCGTCAGATATGTGTGCAGATGACCTACATAATCGTCAAAATCAGCGGCATCCTCCTCACGTACCTCGTCTGTAAGGTCGGCAGCAGCAGCTTTCTCTCTGATTTGTGCCATCGGCTCGCTCAAATCGGCATCTTTATCAGCCTTAAAGTGTACATATTCCTCCAAAGCCTTTTCCAGCTCCGCCAGCTCATCATACACGCCGCTGATGCTAAGCGGCGCAGAAAGATAGCTGATGAGGCAGGCAGCACTGCGGCGTTTGGCCTGTATGCCCTCGCCCGTATCAACTACCCAATAAGGATAAACATTAGGCAAATCACCGGTACAGATATCGGGATAGCATTCATCACCCATCGCTACACCCTTGCCCGGAAGCCATTCTAAACTGCCGTGCGTACCAATATGCATCATAGCATCTGCGCCCCAGATATCGCGCAGCCAGTGATAAAAGCCCAAATAATGGTGTGTCGGCGCGCAGTCTGGCGAATGATAGATTTTATCCGGATCCTCGCCAAATCCGCGCGGCGGTTGCATCGTAATAAAAATGTTGCCGTTCATCATGCCGGGAATCAACAGAAAATCATCATAAAAGAAAACCTCGCCCGGGGCTTCGCCCCAATCGTTCGCCAGACGTTGCTGTACCTTTTCCGGCAGCGTCCTGTAATAATCGCGGTATGCACTGACGAGCAGCTTGGCATCGGCATTATCAATCTGCTTTTCGCTCATGTAGTCCCTGTCATTCGTCGCACCGGCAATAAGCTCATCAATAAATTCCTGCCTGTCTGTCGGGATATGGTCAACGACATAACCTGCATCACGCAAGTCCTGCAGCAGCAAACGCACGCTTTCAATACTGTCAATCGCCGAACAGCTGCCGATATTAGAATTGGTCGACGGATGGTTATGAAAAACAATGGCGATTTTCTTTTCGGCATTCGGCTTGATACGCAAAAGTGCCAGCTTTTTGGCTTTGCGCACCAACATATTCATGCGCTCCGCAATCGTCTGCGTAACCTGCTTGCCCTCAGCATCACGCTCCACTGTTGTCACCGGGCAGCTATGGATAATACCGTCAAACTCCGGCAAACTCACACTGTACGCCACCTCTACCGCACTCATGCCGTCAAAGTTTTCATACCATTCCTGATATGAACGATACAAGGTATAGGCCTGCAGTACCGTGATATTGAGCTTGGTCAAATCATCAAGTGCGCAGGCACGGATGCTGAACAGTGAAAATTTTATAGTGTTGATGAAAACATCGGCATAGCATTTGCCGTCCGCGCAAACATACTTGCTTAAGGCTTCTTTAAAGCCGCCGCAGCCGCTTGCGGCGTCAGGCGAGCTTGTGGAGAAGAAGCATAAGGCGTTGCACCCCAGCGCTTCAATCTCTCTGACTACTGCATCTGCAAAAACGGTATTGCCCCACAGCCAGTCATTGCGGAAGAATACAACAGCCAGCGTCGGTTTGCCTGCTATGCAAAAATCGCGGCTATATTCCTCTACATCATCGTATACCTTGCTTGCACGGGGATGATAAATACCATCCCACGGCAACATCTCGGGAGCAGGCGCATTACATCCTGACTGCAAAAACTGCTGCGCCAACCACAGCCACAAATTTGTCCAGTTCTGCAGGCCGCCGAATTTATAATAATCATTTATCCGCTTCAGCTCCTCCTCAGACAAACCTCCATGCAGCACATCCTCCGGATTACCGGTCATCAGATAGACGTGCTTCTTTTTGTTGGCCAGCAGATATGATGAAGATTCCGACAGAAACTTAGTGCTCAGGCCAGTTCCCATCCAGGGGAAAATGACAACCTCCGCCTGCTGCAGCTGCTTTTCCATATCCTTTGTCCACTCTGTATCACTGGGAACATACAGCACCTGTCCTGCTACAGCATCCTGCGTCTGCTGCGCCAGCTTCAATGCGTCCTGCAGATAGGCTGCAGTTTGCTCCATATTGGTGAGAAATAAAATTTTATGCATTCTTTCACCTCCGAAAATTATCGATACTCCTATTCTTTCATAAAAATGAGGACGAACAACCATCGCCCTCACAATAAAATAATATTACGCTATATAGTTCTCATACAGTCAAGCACTTCAGACTTATTTGCTAATATCCCTTAAGAAAAACTTCCTCTTCATCAGTAAATATATTTCCATAAGCAAGATTAGCAATCTTCTTAATCGCCCATACGCAGTTTTGATTTGAAGCATATAAATACTTGTCCTTCAAATAGCAGACATGATTATTCTTGACCGCCTCCAGATTAGCCAACGCAGGATCCTCCAAAAATTCCTTTTTATACCCATCCTTATTATCATGCTTAAGCTCCCAGGACAGTGAAAGTAGGAAGTAATCAGGAGCGGCACGCAGCATTATTTCTTTATCCATCAGCTGACCGTTGAGCACCCCTATCTCTGCAGGTGCATTTTTCACCCCGGCAAAGTGGCACATATCATCAAAAAAAGAGCCCTTACCACCGTAATTATGGTTCATTTTAGAAACAAGCATCACACTTTTTGGCTTCATGCTAGCGCTATCAACCTTGCTTTTGATATAGTCAAGCTGTGTCTGCATTCTCTGCTGTAGCTTTTCCGCACGCTCTGATTCCCCCACAGCCTGACCTATCTCCTGAATCTGCTTTTTTATCTCTTCCACATTATTCGCATTGCTCACCACGTATACAGGTATCCCCATGGCGCGATAGGTCTGTATGCGGTTTTCACCTGTGCTCTCTCGGGCAATTATTAAATCCGGCTTGAGCGCCAGAACCTGCTCTGAGGAAAAATCATAATTTAATTTTGTAGGCTTTTTGATTGCCTCAGTACTGATATAAGATACCGAAGCATCATACATTGATTTAGAGAGAGCAATAACACGCTCTTCATCAACAAGTCCCATTACAATATTGTCCAGATTAAAATGTGTTGTCATAATCCGCTGGGGCTTTTGGGCAAATTTTATTACATTCCCCTGCGAATCAACTACCTGATAGGCTGCCCCGCTTGTTTTTTCAACATACTGCTTTTGACAGCCTGCTGTGCAAAATGCCAGCAGCAGTAAAAGCAGCAGTAAATTCTTCCACATTCTTTCACCTCGTTTTCCTGTTATATGAAAAAGCAGGACGGAATAAATCCGCCCCACTTTTTCGGGAGTGTGAATTATGAATAAGGTTAAGTTTTATAAAATATACTTAGAATGCATATTCCATGCCTACAAGGAAGGAACGGCCGGGAGCACGCCACCATTGTCCGTCCGGGTCTGCGCTCCAGTTATAACGGGCATTAGAATGCTCTGCATAGAATTTGTCGAAGATATTATTAACTTTGAAATAAATCTTTGCATTCTTATTAACATTGTAGTTCATGGATGCATCCCAAACAAAGTAGGTTGTTGCCGGGAAGAAAGCATCAACAGCGTCTGCAGACTGAGGTCCCATACGGTCAATAACACCCTTACCGATCAGGCTGGCATTAAAGTCCTTGTTATCATAATCCAGGCCAATATCCCATGCGCCTTTCGGTACATAGCCGTCAACATTTTTTGCACGTTGAGCAGTCGCATCAATAACTGAATGTGTATAGCCGACATAAGTAGAGAATTGCGGTGTAAATTGTTTTTTCAGTTGTATATCCCAACCGCGCGCTTTTTCATCACCAACATTCGTATACTTCGGTTTCACATAACCGATTCTATTCTCGGAATAGCGTTTGAAAGCATGTGCAGATAATACAAAGGTATCATCAAATTTATGGTTAATGCCTATTTCCTTAGTATTACCGGTTTCCGGCTTGATATTCGGATTACCGTATGATGCACTGTAAAGGTTACTCGGAGAAGGAGGAATGAAATACTCACTATAGCTTACATATACATTGGTTCTGTCATTATTAAAGGTATATCCCAGATTAGCACTGGGAGTAGTGTGCTTGCCAAAGCCGGAGTTATTATCATGACGCACGCCTGCAGTCAGCTTCAGCTGGTCGGTAATATCAAACTGATCCTGCAGGAAGAAGGCTCTGTTCATCATCTTCTTGCCATTAAATGTAATAACCTTATCATGGCTGAACTCAAAGCCTGCAGTCAGTAAATGATTACCTAACTGTGTAGACAGCTGGTCAGTAATACGTTTGGTATTGGTTTTTGTCTTATAGCCATTGAAATCAGTATCATTATCCAGATTTACGAAAGATAAAACATTCGTAGTATTGCCATCAAAATCACTGTTCAAAATAAATTTATAGTTTTGATTGTCTACTTTACCATTCTTCAAAGCAGGCTCCCACAAAGCAGTATATTTATAATCTGCTTTATAGGAATCATAAGTAGCTGTCAGCTCATGCTTATCGCTCAGCTTTTTAGTGATTTTGAAATTAGTGCTTGTAGACTTGGAAGAAGACGGAGTGGTTATACCATCACCATCTTTGAAATCTCCACTGAGGTTTCTGCTTACGTTAGCATCCCATGACCAGTCTTTTTCTTTGCCGGACTGACCCATATAATAGTTGGTTACGCTATTACTGCCGCCGTCTACACGGAAATAAGTAGAAATTTTTTCCGGTTTTTTGGTAATAATATTGATAACGCCGCCCTTAGCATCAGAACCGTAAAGAGTAGAAGCAGAACCCTTCAGTACCTCAATACGATCAACATTATCCATGTTTTTGAGCATTACTGCAGAAACACGATTACTTACATTGTTAATCTTAACACCATCTACCAAAACAACGATTTCATCAGCGCCGTTAATTTTCAGAGCATTACTGTTATCATAGCCGGCAGGAGCGTAGTTGCCGATATAAACACCAGGAACCATGCGCAAGGCTTCAGATAAATCACTATAATGTCTTTCCTTAATTTCCTTGCTTGTAATGACACTGACGTTGGCATTTGCTTTAAATGCTTCGACCGGAGTTCTTGTTGCCGTAACAACCATCGTATCCAAAAAATATTCTGGAGTGTTTTCAGCAGCAAACGCTGTTGTACCCCATACTACACTTGTACTCATAAGTGCAGACATCAATACCGCGTTACTCAATACCTTGACTTTGTTCATTGTTGATTTTCAATCCTTTCATAATCATCGGTTTAGTTTTTGTTCACGTACAAACACAGCTAGTCTTTCATAGTCCTGCGCTATCTATTGAACCATGAGTTATCATAAACGATATAGCAATCATATAGTCAAGTATTTTTATTTTATTATTTTTCTTTCTAAGAACCGTTCCGCTTTTATATTAAAAAGCAGGACAGAATAAATCCGTCCTGCCTGGCATTGCATACTACATTATTATTTTCTCACATATCTCTGCTTGGAGCTTTTAGGCTTATCCGGCAGCGTCAAAGCAATTTTGCCGTCATCAATCAACGGCTGCACAATTTTCGACATGGAATAATAAATTTTTAGCAACTATTCTAACATTTTGCCAAATATTATGCAAACTTTAGCGCAGTTTAGCAACTTTTTGGCAACTAGTCAATTGTTTTGCCAACTATTTTGGCAACATTAACAAAAAAAGTCGGCAAGCAGCATTTCACCGCTCACCGACGTTATCGATAATTTTATTTACTATATACAGCGTCTGCCAAATCCTCTACAGCGTTGACAATATACTGCGACACGCTCAATACATGCTTCGCCGGCACTGTATAGACCTTTCTGTTTTTCACTGCGTCCGTAGTCTGGTAACCGGAATTGTTCAGCAGATCTTCCTCCATCTGCTTCGGATCATGCTGACCGTCATAATTCCAGCCTGCGAGTAAAAATACCTCCGGATTGAGCTGAACCACGGCCTCCTGATTGACGATACCAGGCTTATAATAATGCAGCTCCTCCAAGGCATTGCGCACCTGCGCATATCTGCAAACATCGTTAAACGAAGCCTCCGGACTGTAGTAGGCACCGTTACTGCGCATAAAAACAATGCGCTTCTGTTTTTCCTTAGGAATTTTGCCTATTTTATCCTGCACCTTCTTCAGATGCTCGTCCATCGCGGTAACCATCATTTCGCCGCGTTCCTTTTCGCCAACGGCCTCGCCCAAAAAGCATATGCACTCACGTACATCTTCAAAGCTTTTGGGAGTTTTATAAACGTAAACCTGCAGGTTCATATCGCGTAGCGACTGAATAACCTCCGGCTTAACAAAATCCGGTATCAATATCAAATCAGGGTGCAACGCCATAATTGCCTCCGAGCTTTGGCCATCTACTCTGCTGCCCACACTCTGCGCCCGCTCTACAATGTTGGATATCCCTGGATCATCCACCAATCGCGAGAAGGCAGCAATGCGGTCGCTTGGTACAAGGTCAATGAGAATTTCATCAGTGCTTATAGACATAGATATAATGCGCTGGGGTTTTTCTTTAAAATACAGCTTATGCCCCTGCGAATCCGTAACAGTATAGGCTGCAGTACTGTTCGATTTTTGCGCACTATCACTGCTGCAGCCTGCAACTATTAATAGTATACTCAAACACAGCAGCAGTGCTGTTATTATCTTTTGATATTTTTGTTTTAACATTTTTCATCATCCTTTATGTTTTCCTCAGCATAGCTATTATAGCACGAACATCAGCTTTCGACATAAGCAAGTTATAGCAGTTTGGCATATGAGAAAGGCAGAACAGATTTTGCTCTGCTCTGCCTTTCTCAAAGGAGTTAAGTGTATATGAATAAGGTTAGGGGCTGATTAGAAGGTGTATTCTACGCCTACCTCAAAGTTTCTACCCGGTGCAGAATACCAAGAAGTGCCGGTTTCAGGCAGCAAGCAGGCTCTTTGCTCTGTATAAAGTCTGTCAAAGAGGTTATTGCATTTTGCGTAAATATTAATAACCTTAGACGGTTTATAGTTCATGCCTAAATCAAACACCCAATAAGTATGATAGGAGCTTGCTTCTGCAGAGGTATTATCACCATAGGTTTTGGCAAAACCACCTTGCTTTGCAATGGTACCACGAGCAGCCAGATTAGCACTAAATTTTTCCAGATCATAGCTTACGCCAATGTTCCACGCACTACGCGGAACTCTGCCATCGCTGTTCGGGTTTTTATTAGGAGCAGTCGGTTTAATATAAGTATAGGTATAACCAACATTCGTAGACAGATGACTGTCAAAGGCCTTGCGTACCTGAACATCAAAACCAGTAGCAACTTCCTCACCAGAGTTCAAATATTTCTTAGTGCCTGAATCATAGTTAATGGTATCCTTCATATCGCGTCTGAAAACATGGACACTGCTTACAAAGGTCGGATCAAAGCGATAATTTACACCACCCTCAAATGCAGAACCAGTTTCCGGATTCAAATCAGGTGTACCATATTGACCATACAACTGAGACGGATAAGGAGCTACAAAGAATTTTTTAAAGCCCAAATAATAATTCAGCTTATCATTCGGAGTATTACCTAAAACAATGCTTGGCAACCATTTAGAGCCATAATTAGAATCGTCATTATAACGCACACCATAGGACAAACTCCATGTATCAGTTAAAGCAAACTCGTCATTAATATAGATTGCTTTATTGGTTGTGCTCTTATCGCTGTATTTACTGGAAGCACTAGTCATGTAATTGTCAACCTTGTCTTTATACCATTCAAAACCACCAACAAGAGTATGTTTATCATCAGCCTTCACAGTAACTTGATCACTGAAACCCATAGAACTATAGTGATAAATATAAGGTTGAGTTGTTGCATTAGTTTTACCAGGATTCTTCCAAGTAATTTCATCAGAAACATGTTTATTTCTGTATAATGCCAGCTGATTAGTAACCTTGTCGCTCATTTTTTGAGTATATACGATATTCAGCTTGCTGTTATCTTTACTACCTGTATTGAACTGATTATTCGCCTTATTTGAAGCAACAACATTCCAGCCACCAGTAGGACGCAGATAATCAGCCTTATAAGTCTGATAGGTTACGTTAATATCGGCATTATCATCAAATTTCTTACCAATCTTGATCATATTGTTTTCGGAATTCAAATGCTCAGGAATTTCTCTGTTCCAACCATCTTTAAAGTTTCCGGAAATCTTCTTTTGTAATGCCAAATCCCAATAGAAGCCATCAACATTGCCTCTATGAGTCAAGTTGTAGCGTTCCTTGCCATAACTACCAGTTGCTGCTGCCAATTTGGTAGATACGCCATTTTCAGTAGCTTTTCTTGTAATAATGTTAATAACACCGCCAGCTGCATCAGCGCCATACAAAGTAGAAGCAGAGCTTTTTAAAACCTCAATGCGCTCAATAGAATCCATATTAGATAATTCAGATGTAGCCATTTTGCCATAGGTGCTAGAACTACCATTGATATTTGCACGTACACCATCAATCAAAACTACAACCTTATCACTGCCATTTAAGATTAAACTGTTGGAACTATATACTTCACCGGTATTGCCATAGCCAGCAATAGTAACACCAGGAATATCTCTTAAAGCATCCTGAACATTAGAATAATGATTCTTTTCAATAGTATCTCTGGTAACTACGCTAATATTTGCATTAGCCTAGAACTCCTCTACAGGGGTTCTAGTCGCAGTTACAACCAATTCTCCCAGTAAATATTCCGGTGTTTCTTCAGCATAAACAGCTGATGCACTACCCAAAAGCAACGTCAAAAGCACCGCGCTGCTCAAACCTTTAACTACTTTCATTAGTTTGCACATCCTTTACTCATACTTTATTTGCAGGTAATTCTTTAGGTTAAAATATTCTATCTGCAAATTATTTTCATCAAATAGCGTATACAAGTATAAACTATATACCGTTCATATAGTCAAGGGAAAATTTATTCTCCTCGTTCCTCCAATTCCCCCTCC
>ULSU01075424.1_pt1 | contig 20571 bp, 17 predicted proteins | sample 1956941 | NCBI WGS metagenome assembly ULSU01 (sample SAMEA4835715, study PRJEB28245) | human gut metagenome | biome: gut microbiome; material: fecal sample | place: Denmark | collected 2008
ACAATACGGAAACAATACGGAAACAATATGAGATCGATATATGCTGGAAGGGAGGACGATACGTGGTGGGTACATGGTGAAGCGTGTGATTGAAGCTTTTCCCTTAGAGCAGGGCACAATGAAACGACCATAACAAGCGGGTCGTTCATTTCGGATGAAGCCGTTTTGGGTTAAAAAACAGAAATACCCCAAAAATAATGTTTTTATTGACTTCAATCTCGGATTTTGTGGCTATCTTTGCGGTAAGATATGCTATACACAGCATAACCCAAGAATAAGAAAGCAAAACCATGACAGCTACAGAGCAGACAAAACAGTCGTTGGAGCGGTTTTTCAACAAGATTGCCCAAAAGTTACCCTCATGTGACGAACCGTCGCTGATGAGCGACATTCACGTCAGAGTGTCGCAGGAAAGCGGCGACGTGATGGCGTTCGACGACGACGAGAACGAAATAACCCGTTGTGTCGTTGAGCCTTGGATAGACAACAAGGAGGACGACTTCTACGACAAGGTGACCAGTCAGCTCCGCCAGCAGATGACGGCGATGAGGCAGGTGGTGGAAGGTCTTGGCGTGATGAAACCCTACAGCTATGTGCTCGAAGATGACGACAAGGACAGCATCGCAGAGCTCTACGTCGTGGACGACGACACGATCATCGTGGGCGGCGACCTGATGGACGGACTGGACGAGGACCTGGACCATTTCTTCAACCAGTTGATGGATGAACATTGCTAAGCGACTGGCCCTCGGGCTTTCCGCGCTGACCCTCGGCAGCATAGCCGCCACGGCCCAGCGCCACGAAATCCTCGACCCCAACATTCGGTCGCTGCAGGTCATTGCCGACAACGACTGGAGACGGATGCCCATCATCGGCCTCCGTGGGGGGCAACTGTCCGTCAGTTTCGACGACCTCACACACGAATACCACCGCTACGCCTACCGGCTGACGCATTGCGAGGCCGACTGGAAGCCCTCGGAAGCCCTCTTCGAGAGCGACTACTGCGACGGCTTCGCCTCGGGCAACACCATCGACGACGTGCAGGAGAGCATCCTCACCAACACGCTCTACACCCACTATCGACTGACGCTGCCCAACGGACAGTGTGCGATGAAGCGGTCGGGCAACTACCTGCTGACCATCTACGACGAGAACGACGACGACCGCGAGGTGGCACGCATTGCCTTTATGGTGACGGAGCCGGCCGAGGCACAGATGGGCGTGGGGCTAAAGGTGCTGACCAATACGGACGCAACCATCAACCAACACCACCAGCAGGTGGAGATGGAGGTGGGCTATGGAGGCTACAGGGTGACGGATCCACAGCGGCAGATCACCACCGTGGTGCTCCAAAACCAGCGCTGGGACGACGCCCGCTGGAATGCTCGCCCGCAATATACGATGGCCGACGGACTGAGGTGGAGCCACTGCGGCGACTACCTCTTCTGGGCGGGCAACGAGTATCGGAAGTTTGAGATCCTCTCGACCGACGTGGCAGCCATGGGAGTAGATCGCATCGACTGGGACGGCACGCAGTATCATGCTTACCCCTGGACGGGAGAGCCACGCCCCAACTACATCTACGACCCCGACGCAGACGGCGCCTTCGTGATCCGCAACTCAGACAACTACCATGCCAATACGGAGAGCGACTACCTGCTGGTACACTTCCGCTACCGCTGCGAGAAGCCCGTTCAGGAGGCAGTCTATCTGAACGGCAACTTCACGCAGGACCGCTTCCTGCCACAATACAGGATGGAATATCATGCCGAGACACAGAGCTATGAATGCAACGTGCCGCTAAAACTGGGTTATTACAACTATCAACTATTGATGATCGACGAGGCAGGACGCCCTACCCTGCTCCCCACAGAAGGTAACTTCTACCAAACAGAAAACAGCTACCAAGCACTGGTCTATTACCGACCGATCGGCGGACGCACGGACCAGCTGGTAGGCTATGCGCAGATGAAATGCAACGAACGGTAGGAACAGAAAACCAAAAAGACTGACAGTGATAATAGATATGAGAACAAGGAAAGCGATATTGCTGATAATGCTACTGGCGACGGTGCTGGGACTGGACGCAAAGACGTGGGAGGCAGAGGACATCCCGATGGTACACCTCGCCGACGCACGCCGCTACGTCTGCGACCCCGACGAGATCCTCTCGCAGACGGAGCGCGACTCTATCGACAGCTATCTCCTGCGCCTCGACAAGCAGTGTGGCGTGGAGTCGGTGTTCGTCATCGTAAAGCGCGTGAGCAACGGCGACACGTTTCGCTTCGCACAGGACCTGGGCAACCGCCAGGGAGTGGGAAGCAAGAAGACCAACCGCGGACTGGTGGTGGTCGTAGCCGTGGAGGACCGCCGATACTTCATCGCTCCGGGAGAGGGCCTGGAGAAAGACCTGACCGACATAGAGTGTGACGACATCGGGCGGGCTTGCATCGTGGCCAACATGAAGCGCGGAGAGCCCGGACAGGCCGTACTGGCCACGGCCCAGGCGGTCTATAAGAAACTGAAGACCGGGACGACAGGGATCCAGGAGAACACCGACGAGGACGCTGGCGCAGGACTGGCAATCGTCCTCTTCACCGTGATCTGCATCGTTGTCGTCCTCGTCATCCTCAACCGCAGGGACAACCGCGGCAAGGGTGGCGGCGGTGGAGGAGGAAGCCGACGCTCTGGCGGCCCCTTCATCATCTGGGGCAACCCGGGCCACACCAACGACTCCGGAAGCGGATGGGGCGGAGGATTCTCCGGCGGCAGCTTCGGAGGCGGCAGTTTCGGTGGAGGTGGTGCTGGCGGAGGCTGGTAAGCCTAGAGCGGGACCCGCTCCGACTGGTGGCGAAAGCCGAACTGGCCAACGAGAACAACAACAGAATTATAATCAGAAATCTATTAGTATATGGAATCAAAGAAGCTAATGAAAGTAGGGTCTATCGTCGTGGTAGTCCTGATGATTGTGGGGTGGCTGGTGAGCAGCTACAACTCCATGGTGTCCAACCAAGAGGAGGTGACAACGGCGTGGAGCAATGTGGAGGCGGCTTATCAGCGCCGTGCCGACATGATGCCGCAACTGGCAAAAATCGTGAAATCGTATGCCAAGCACGAGCGCGAGACGTTTGAGCAGGTGACGAAGGCACGCAATGCGGCCACACAGATACACCTCGACGCAGCCGACCTCACACCCGAGAAGATCAAGGCCTTTGAGCAGGCACAGAACCAGGTGACGCAGGCACTCTCCCGCCTCATCGCCGTTTCGGAGCGCTACCCCGACCTGAAGGCCAGCGAAAACTACAAGTCGCTGATGGTGCAGGAAGAAGGTACGGAGAACCGCATCAACGAGGCACGCCGCCGCTACAACGAGAGCGTGCAGGGCTACAACCTCTCCATCCGCCGCTTCCCCAACAACCTCCTCGCCGGGATGTATGGCTTTGAGCGCATGACGAAGTTTGAGGCTGCGCAGGGTGCGGAGAAGGCTCCGGATCTCGACATCTAAGGAAAAAAACATCGGCACGATGCGTCCGCTGCTTGGTGGACGCATCGTACGGATGCCCTACCCTCCTACTTTCTGACGATACTCCTCCTTGATGCGCTGCTCCACCTCGTCGAGCGTCTTGCGGCTGACCCTGACAGCCTTGAAATAAAGGAAAACAAAGAAAAACACAATGGCGAGGACGAGGGAAATCACAAAATTGAGCACCTGCGACTTGACGCCCAGCCACGCCACAAACTCCATGCTACCGATGAGGGCGGCAGGCGCCACCAATGCGTCCGCCCAGTTGTGCTTGCGGTAACTGCGGAGGATGCGCTGATACTCCTCGTCTTCTTGCAACAGGCGCTGACGATTGTCAGCCCATTTTTTCTCGAATGTTTTCTCTATCATAAGTTTCTGCTTGGTTCGGTGATTCAAAAAATCGGTAAAACGATCGTTCAGTGAGACAAAACGATCATACAAATAGGCGCGCTGTGATACCATCGCTCAGATAGATGCCCCGGCGAGTGAGGCGCAGGTGGTCGTCTTCGCGGACGAGATAGCCCTGGCGCAAGTCCTGGTCGGCAGCAGCCAAGAGGAAGTCGAGGCGCTGGCTTCCGAAGTCGCGCCGGATCTTGCCCAGATCAATACCTTCTGCTGTGCGCAGCGACGTCAGCACCACGTCCTCATAATGGGTGTCGGGATCGAGGGCCTCCACCGTGCAGGGCCGTTCACCACGACCGATAGCCGCAATATAGGTTTCGATGTCAGCCACATTCCATGACCGCTGCCGTCCGTCGAAGGAATGGGCGGAGGCGCCAAGGCCCATATAGGGCACGTCGCGCCAATAGCTACTGTTGTGGCGGCTCTCGCGCTGGGGCAAAGCAAAGTTGCTGATCTCGTAGTGGCGGTAGCCGGCAGCAGTAAGCCGGTCCACCAGGCAGTCGTACATGCGGAGCGAGAGGTCGTCGTCGATCTCTTGAATGCGCCCCTCGCTGAGCCAGCGATGGAGCGTCGTCCCCTCCTCGTACATCAGACTGTAGGCCGAGATATGCTCCACGCCGAGACGGAGGGCCTCGTCGATGTCCTGTTCCCAGTCGGCGAGGGTCTCGCCCGGAAATCCGAACATCAGGTCGATGGAGATATTGCGGATGCCCGCCTGGCGCAGCAGCGTCGTGGCCCGTCGCACCTCAGCAGCCGTATGGCGACGGCGAAGCAGGCGCAGGCGGTCGTCGGAGAAGGTCTGCGCCCCCATCGAGATGCGGTCGATGGGCGATTGGGAAATCCAATCCGCAAACGCTGGGGTGACGTCGTCAGGATTACACTCCATCGTCACCTCGACAGGCTGCGGCCTATATACCTTATATATATAGGAGAAGAGACGGTCGAGCTGATCCGTTGTGAGCTGGCTCGGTGTGCCACCCCCGAGATAGATCGTCGTGATGGCCTCGTCGGCGGGCAATTCCTCCGCCCGCAACGGCAATTCCTGGCAGAGGGCATCGACGTAGGCATCGCGCAGCGCGGGAAGCGTCGTCGAATAAAATCCGCAATAGACGCAACGACTGGCACAAAATGGTATATGTATGTATAATCCTGTCATTTCACTTGCAAAAGTACTAATTTATTTTAAAAAATAGAGTACTTTTGCCATCGTTGTTTGGCTTTTACAAAAAAAATGCCTAATTTAGTGGGCGAAATGACAGAAATGCCTGTCCTCTTTCAATTACCCTACAAGTAAATAACGATATTATTAATCGCTTAAATCTATCCGATATGAAAGTATATCAGACAAATGAGATTAAAAACATTGCCTTGATTGGCAGTGCGGGTAGCGGCAAGACCACACTTGCCGAGAGTATGCTTTTCGAAGCTGGTATCATCAAGCGTCGTGGCTCCGTAGAAGCCAAGAACACGGTAAGCGACTATTTCCCTGTGGAGCAGGAGTACGGCTATTCGGTCTTCCCCACCGTATTCCATGCAGAGTGGAATGGCAAAAAGCTCAATATTATCGATTGTCCGGGTAGCGACGACTTTGTGGGGGGTGCCATCACGGCCCTCAACGTCACCGACCAAGCCGTCATACTCATCAATGGCCAGTATGGCCCGGAGGTTGGCACACAGAACAACTTCCGATATACCGAAAAGCTGCACAAGCCGGTCATCTTCCTCGTTAACCAGCTTGACAGCGACAAATGCGACTTTGATCAACTCATCCAAAGCATGAAGGACATCTATGGTCCGAAGTGCGTGCAGATACAATATCCCGTCCAGACGGGTCCCGACTTCCACGAGATCATCGACGTGCTCATCATGAAGAAACTCTCATGGGGTCCGGACGGTGGCGCACCGAAGCGCGAGGAGATTCCCGCCGAGGAGATGGAGAAGGCCATGGAGCTTCACAAGGCGCTCGTGGAGGCAGCCGCCGAAAATGACGAGGCGCTGATGGAGAAGTTCTTCGAGGAGGAGACGCTCACGGAGGACGAGATGCGCGAGGGTATCCGCAAGGGCCTGGTGATGCGCAATATCTTCCCGGTGTTCTGCGTCGATGCCCACAAGGACATGGGTGTGCAGCGCCTGATGGAGTTCCTGGGCAATGTCGTGCCCTTCGTCAGCGAGATGCCGAAGGTCCACAACACGCGTGGTGAGGAGGTGTCTCCCGACACCAACGGTCCGGAGAGCATCTACTTCTTCAAGACGGGTATGGAGCCGCACATCGGCGAGGTGAGCTACTTCAAGGTGATGAGCGGATCGATCAAGTCAGGCGACGACCTGACCAACGCCGACCGTGGCAGCAAGGAGCGCATCGGACAGATCTTCGCCTGCGCGGGTGCCAACCGCATCCCCGTGGATCAGCTCAACGCGGGCGACCTGGGCTGCACCGTAAAACTGAAGGATGTCAAGACGGGCAACACGCTCAACGGCAAGGGGACGGAGGAGCGTTTCGACTTCATCAAATATCCCAACTCCAAGTATTCACGCGCCATCAAGGCCGTCAACGAGAGCGAAACGGAGAAGATGATGGCAGCCCTGCTCAAGATGCGCCAGGAAGACCCGACATGGGTGGTGGAGCAGAGCAAGGAACTGGGCCAGACGATCGTCCACGGACAGGGAGAGTTCCACCTGCGCACACTGAAATGGCGTATGGAGAACAACGAGAAACTCGCCGTGAAGTTTGAGGAGCCGCTCATCCCGTATCGTGAGACCATCACGAAACTCTCTCGCGCCGACTACCGCCACAAGAAGCAGTCGGGAGGTGCCGGACAGTTTGGTGAGGTCCACCTGATTGTGGAGCCATACGCCGAGGGCATGCCCGATCCGACGACGTTCAACATCAACGGCCAGGAGTTTAAGATGAACATCAAGGGCCGTGAAGAAGTGGACCTGGAGTGGGGCGGCAAGCTCGTCTTCATCAACTCCGTGGTCGGTGGTGCCATCGACGCACGCTTCATGCCCGCCATCCTCAAGGGTATCATGGACTGCATGGAGCACGGTCCGCTGACGGGTAGCTACGCCCGCGACGTGCGCGTGATCGTCTATGATGGCAAGATGCACCCGGTGGATAGCAACGAGCTCTCCTTCATGCTCGCCGCGCGCCACGCCTTCTCCGACGCCTTCAAGCAGGCTGGTCCGAAGATCCTGGAGCCGATCTACGACCTGGAGGTCTATGTGCCGGCCGACTACATGGGCGACGTGATGAGCGACCTGCAGGGCCGCCGCGCCATGATCATGGGCATGGACAGCGAGGCTGGCTACCAGAAGTTGCAGGCGAAGATTCCTTTGAAGGAGCTCTCCAACTACAGCATCGCGCTCAGCTCCCTCACGGGCGGACGCGCCAGCTTCTCGACGAAGTTTGCAAGCTACGAGCTGATGCCCAACGACATCCAGCAGAAGCTCATCGCCGAGCATGAGGCTGAGCAGAAGGACGAAGACTAAAAAATGGGACGCTCCCTCCTGAACAAAACTGCATAAAAAAAGATGCCGCCCGAATCAGCTTTTGACTGGTTCGGGCGGCTTACTTATGCGTGGTTGGGGGCGACACGCGGGAAGCGAAGCGCGAAAGCGAAACGGGGAGCGACACGCGGGAGGCGAAGCGCAAAGGCGAGTCGCTACGGGAAGTTATCGGGGGCTGAAGACCTTCATGACCTTGGAGCCAACCTTGACGATGTTGATGCCTCGCTGCAACTGCGGGATACGGCGGCCCTGCACGTCGTAGTATTCCGCCTCGGTGTCGTTGAGCAGATCGACGAGGGTGGCGGCATCTACCTGGTTGGTGCCTTCATCCACGCCGATGGTGAGCTGGGCGGATCCACCCTTCTGCGTAACATCGGGCTGGATATAGGCGCGGTAGGCAGCTATCTTCACGCCGGTGGCAGCAGGCTTGTAGTTGCTGACCAGGCGGAACAGGTCTTTGGCGATGAAATAGCAATCGTCGGCGAGTACGATGGGGGCAAACGTACCCATCAGTCGATGGCCCGTCTCCCTATTCGTGGGTTTTTTCACGGCCTTCGCCTTCTCGTCGGGAGAAGCCGTACCGCTCACGACGCTGAAGCTGGTCTGTTCCGCGTTTTTCTTGCGAACGACGACAGGCTGGCCTGCCTCTATCACGCCTTCCTCCACGCGCACGAGCTCCACACTCTTCGCTCCTACCGACTTTAGGGTATAGAAGTAGCAGGTGTTGTCCTCCGAACCGGGCTGGATGGTATAGGGCAGACAGAGCGTTGCCCATTCAGACTTTACCTCTCGCTCGTAGGAAGCGTTGTTAACGTCGCAGTCTTCGTAGAGCTTGTATGCCTTGCTGTCATCCAAAGGCAGTGCGTCGATGGTGAGTGGGTAGCCTGTGGCTCCAATAATCTCATTGCCATTCGTGCCAACCTTCTTGGTGAGATAACCTGACACGTAGTTTGCGTACTTACTATCCTTATTTTGAGGGATGAAGCCAATAGCACCTTTTAAGTTCTCGCAGTTGCGGAACATATTTGAACTTGAAACTCCATTTTTGAATGTGAAAAGATTGCTGACATAGATAGTCCGAAGCGCGGAGCATCCGTCAAACATATCGGTAACAGAAGATGCCCCACCGGTGCTGAAACTGGAAAGATCAAGCGTTTGAAGACTACTACATCCCTTGAACAACCCATCCAGCTGCATGCTGGGCTTATCAGTTGTAAAGTTGGATACGTCAAGAGAACTAAGACTGCTACAACCATTGAACATGTAGTTAAAGCCACTCTTTCGCACATACCTCGTATTGAAGTGAGACAAATCGAGCGTATCCAAACCTGAGCAGCCTTCGAACATTCCGTTCATGTATGATACATTCTCCGTATTAAAATTGTCAATGTTGAGATTATGGAGCTTTGTGCATCCATAGAACATCTGGACCATTGTTGTTACATTCTCTGTGTTGAAATGGGAAAGGTCGAGCGTTTCGAGGTTCGAACACTTGGCAAACATCCCTGACATATTCTTGACGTTGGACGTGTTGAGATTTTCGATACCCTCTATGCTGGTAAGATTCGTACAACCATTAAACCAATTGGAGCACGTCGTGTGGGTTTCATCCCGGAAACCAGCTTTGAAGACTACCTTCTTAATTTCTGCAGCATGGGTGTCCCAATTCGGATCATTTCCATAGCCCAAATCAAGGATGTTGTCGCCCGCAGGCTTCGTGGCACTGCGATGGAAGGAGAGCGTGCCGGTTGGCGCATCCCATCGCACCCAACTGGCAGAAGCAGCCGTGAGATAACCTCCCGCTCCCGTGTGCGCCATTTCCACACCCGTCTTATCAGGGTTATAGTTGGGCAGATTAACACATCCGGCAAAAGCATAAGAACCCTCGGTTACTTTATCTGTAGTAAATGCAGAAGTGACATAAATCGTCTTGAGGTTTTTACAATTTTGAAACGCAGAACGCATGGAAGTCATATTGGGCGTTGCAAACGACGAGAGATCAAGCGTCTCAAGCTTCGTACATGAGTAGAACATATTAGCCATCTTCTGCAGATTCTCCGTATCAAAACTGCTTAAATCAATACTTTCAAGGTTGGTGCAGTTAAAAAACATTAAATTCATACCAATCACCTTGCTGGTATTGAAACTGCTGAGATCGAGGCTCCGAAGCGACGAACATTGGGAGAACATTGACTCCATACTCGTCACATTTTCAGTATTGAAACCAGAGAGGTCGAGACTTTCAAGCGACTGACACGAAGAGAACAAGTACCGCATCTCGGTCAAAGATCCAGTTTTAAAACCGGAAAGATTGAGATTGGAAAGTGCGACACAACCATAGAACATACTGCCCATTTTTTTCACTTTTTCAGCATTAGAACCAGATAGATCGAGTTCGGTAAGGCTTACGCAACCTCTAAACATTCCATTGAGATCAGTCACGTTGCTGCCTATGAAACCTTTGGGCAAGTTGATTGTGCGAAGATTCGTAGAGCCTTCAAACATAGTTTGCATGTCTGTGACCTTTTCCGTATTAAAGGAAGACAAATCAAGTGTTTCCAAGCTGGTACACTTGGTGAACATTGAGTTCATATATTCGACCTCTGACGTGTTCAAATAGTCCAAGTGCTCAATCGTTGTCAAAGCTTCGAACCACAAAAACCAGGATACACATGTTGTGGGGCGTGCATCCTTGAAACTCTCGTCAAAGACCACGCTTTTTATTTTCATTCTTTCATCTAGTTGCATCCACAAGGGACTTTCAGAAATACCTTGGTCGTTCCCTTTACCGAAATTCGTGTCATAATAGAGCGTGAGGGTCTGTGTCTCTTTGTCCAATCTCGCATACATTTGTCGCGTTTGTGCCTGCGCCACCGCGGGCTGCAGGAGTACAAACATCAGCAAGAGCGAGAGCGCGCATCTGCGCTGCAATAGATATTGGGTCATTTTCTTGATCATGTTGATAGTTTTTTTGTTTTAGTTTGGGTGCGCCAAGGCACCATTCGTTGGTTGTGATAGAAAGAAGGGGCAATAGGCAATTTATTCCCCCCAGAGGAAGCCATCCTCGTCTAAGGTAAATTCGGCGGCCTCCAGTTCCTGTCGAGTCTGAAAGCGCCCTTTGTAAATCCTTACCTGCGAGAGGTTGTTCACCATGCACGGCTCAGTCTGCACGACGTGAGCCTGGGGCTTGAGATACTTTTTTTTCTTCATTTTTTTATTCCCTGTTTTTGATTATTGTCTTCACGATATAGTTCGTCGGGCGCCCACGACGAGGACTAAGCCTCCACAACGTGCGGGTCTTTCCGACCTTCAAAATTAGTACAAAAGTAGGGAAAAGTAGTGAGACAGGGTGTCGCATTGTCCTGTTCAGGTGTCTCTTTGGTGGTAAATAGTTGTCTCTTTCCTACCAAAGAGACAATGGTTCATAGCCAGGATAGGTTGCGTTTACATATTTTAAGAAACCAAGGAAAGAGCCGTCAAATATCAGAAAAGGGATCTTCAGATACGGAGAAAAGGGAATCTTCTGATACGGAGAAAAGGGCTCGTCTCCCTGCTACGAAAGAGACGCGTCCGAATCGTGGGATCCGGCCAAATAGCGCTCCCGCCAAACGGTCGGCGTACACGCCTCCCGCGCCTTGAAGATGCGGTAGAGGTGGGTGCGGGAAGTAAAACCACACTCGGAGGAGATGATGTCATTGCTGTAATCGGGGTTGGCAATCATCATTTTCTTGGCCGCAGCGAAGCGGATGTCGCTCAGCCATATTCGGAACGTAGTCTTCAGAGACTGGTCGAAGTATATCGTGAGTTCGTCTTTCGAGATGTGGATGGAATGGGAGAGGGAGAGCAGGTTCACCCCCCCATCCTTATAGCCCATCGCTGCGCACCATTCGTCCAGCCGCTGCTGGATCTGCTTTCTTCGATCCTCAGGCATCAGCGAGGCAGTTTGCGTCTCCTCCGCTTGGTCGGCTGCATGGGCCGCGTCGGCATGAAATGCGTTATCAGGCGTTGCGTTATCAGGGGTTGTGCCAGCATGAGACGCATGGGTAGGAGACGCGTTGGTAGGAGCCCCATTGGCAGGAGTTGTGCCAGCATGAGCCCCATCGCATGGAGCCGCCTCGCCAGGAGAAACGACATCAGGAGAAGCGACACCATGAGCCGCGACGGCCTGTTGCGCTACCGTCTTCTCCTGCTGAGCGACTACGACAGCAGGGCTGACCTTTTCCTCCGCCTCTTCGTCGAGCAGCGACTCCTTCGGCTGATAGCTGTAGCCCAGGGCCACGAAACTCAGGATGAAGAAGAGGAAAGCCATGAGTCCCAGAGGCGCAAAAAAGTAAAGCAACTTGGTGGAGATGATGGCAAAGGGCGATACCACGGCGGGGAAGAAGAGGATGAGGAGGCTGGCGCGGGAGTAGCGTACATAGGGCATGAGGTCGCCGCCCGCCATCGTCTCCAGCAGACGGCGGCGCTTGATGATTTCGCGGACGATGACGACGATGCAATAGACCACATTGGCGGCAAAGAGGGCCAGCATAGCATAGAGCCAGGCCCCGATGCGCATTTCGCCATGCTGGAGGAAGCCGATGAAGAAACAGGCGAAGATCGCCAGGTTGATCGCCGCGCAGACCACATAGACCCTCCTCCGCCGGACATGGGTGGCCTTGATATGGAAGATGCCCATCGAGATGAGCGAAAAACAGGGTGCATAGACGAGGACATTGACCGTGGCACCCACCGCGTCGTCAACGGCCCTGAAACCAAAGCGCATCTGCATCAGATAGTGCGCTGCCAAGCCCATGATGCCGACAAAGATCAACCATCGTGCGCGCTCATAGCGCGGATTGAGCCATCGCGTCTGGAGACGGGTGACGGCGAGGGTGAAGGCATTGAACAGCATGAACAGGAAGCATGCGAACTGCAGCAGAAACAAATGATCCATAGGATAAAAGATCTCGTTGGAATAGGAAAATAGGTTTTATGGACAAGGCATCTGCCCGGCGCTTGACGCCAGGCAGATGCCTCATAAAGATACAGGCTGTAGGGGGTAGTACCCTCTCCTACTTCGTCATTTCATAGACCACGTCCATGAGCTCCTTGCCCAGGGCGTCGGCCTCCTCCATCGTGGCCGCCTCGCTATAGACGCGCATGATGGGCTCAGTATTGCTCTTGCGGAGGTGGACCCACTTCGTCGGGAAGTCGAGTTTCACACCATCAATATCCGTTACCCGCACGTCGTCCATCGATCCGAAGCGCTCCTTGACCTTGCCCAGGATGGCATCCATATCGGTGTCGGGCGTGAGGTCGATGCGGTTCTTGGCGATATAATAGGTCGGGAACGTCTTGCGGAGCTCACTGCACGTCAGTCCCTTCTGTGCCAGCGAACTGAGGAAGAGGGCGATGCCGACCAGGGCGTCGCGACCGTAGTGGCTCTCGGGATAGATGACTCCGCCATTGCCCTCGCCACCGATGACTGCACCCACCTCCTTCATCTTGGTGGTGACATTGACCTCGCCGACGGCAGAGGCAAAATACTGGCAGCCATGGCGCTCGGTGACGTCGCGCAGGGCGCGCGTAGAACTGAGGTTGGAGACGGTTGCGCCCTTGACGTGGTCGAGGATGTAGTCGGCCACGCTGACGAGCGTATATTCCTCGCCATACATCTTGCCGTCCTCCTGGATGAAGGCGAGACGATCGACGTCGGGATCGACGACGATGCCGAGGTCATAGCCTCCTGCTGCCACCTCGCCCATGATGCCTCCGAGATTCTTCTCCAGCGGCTCCGGATTGTGGGCGAAGTCGCCATTGGCCTCGCCATTGAGGATGGTGTAGCCGACGCCCAGTCGGTCGAGGAGCTTCGGCAGGATGACGCCGCCGACGGAGTTGATAGTATCGACGACGACGCGGAATCCACGCTTACGGATGGCCTCCGTATCGACCAGGTCGAGCGCGAGGACGGCCTCGATGTGGCGGTCGTCGAAACTGTCGTCCTGGCGGTAAGTGCCTATATGATCGACATCAGCATAGTCGAAGTCCTCCTTCTCCGCCATGGCGAGCACGGCGTTGCCGTCGTCCTTGGTCAGGAACTCGCCCTCGTGGTTGAGCAACTTGAGCGCGTTCCACTGGCGCGGGTTGTGGCTGGCGGTGACGATGATGCCACCTGCCGCATGGCTCATGCGGACGGCCAGTTCGGTGGTCGGGGTCGTGGCAAGCCCGATATCGAGCACGTCATAGCCCATTCCTATCAGTGTGCCGCAGACCACCAGTCGGACCATGTCGCCCGAGATGCGCGCGTCGCGGCCTACCACGATACAGTTGCTGCCCGTCGGGTCGCTCTGACGGATAAACTTGGCATACGCCGTGGTAAACTTGACGATGTCCAACGGGTTGAGCGTATCGCCGGTAGGGCCTCCGATGGTTCCACGGATGCCGGAAATGGATTTGATCAGTGTCATATTTTCTCTTTAGTTTTGTAATTGCATGTTATCTTCCGCGCTCGTAGGTGATATCGTAGAGACACGGATAGACCGACATCGTGGCCGCATAGGTGCCCTCGGTGGAGGGTACGATGATGCGCACGCGGGCGATGCGGTCGTCGGTCGTGAGCGGCCTACCCACCTTGATGTAAGGCAGCGGGGAAAGCCATCCGTTGGGCACCTGCGTGCTGCCGGAACTTCTTCCATAGACTTGATACATCACACTCGACGTGGGGTCGAAGGAGGCCGTGAAGGTGCCGGAGGTGTTCGTGACCGACATCTTGTCGACCAGCGCGCTGAAATAGAGGATGTTGTTGGTGGCGATGATGCTATCGGTGAGGAGGTTGCGCTCGGTGAATCGGCAGAGCACGGTGGCCGTCTCGCCATCCTTGATCTTCTCTCCGCAACCCTTCTCTACGATTTGGAGATAGATGCCCGAAGACTCGAGCAGCACAAACTCGTTCTTGCTCACGTCGGTCATCGTGTCTTGATCGAAAAACTGGCGTTCGGAGATGACCGTCACGCTGCTGTCGTTGAGATACTGGCGGATGGCTCCGTTCTCTCGCTTGCGCTGGTCAGCATAGGTCTCGTCATTGCTGCACGCCGACCAAAGCAGAGCTGCGAGCGGGAGGAGGAGAAAAAGCGTTTTCTTCATCGGAATCTTTTACGTTCAATAATATCTTACTGCAAAGTTATAGCAAATCGTCTGTTCCACCATAAGACGACGCCCATTTTTAGCTACTTTTGACATTAAAGACTGCCCTACAGACCATGATCCTGGCCCGCGAGGGGTCATCGCAGCTGCTCCTTGTAGGCCATGATGGCTCGGAGGACCACCTGCTCGGCTTCCTCGATGGAGCACTCCAGGCGTCCGCCTGCCGCGTCTTCGTGTCCTCCGCCGTTGAAGAACTCCTCAGCCATCTTGCGGCAGTGGAACCCATTGCCCGAACGGAGGCTGACGCGTATGACCTGGTCCTTCTCGGTATCCTCGCGCAGCGAGATGGAGAGTTTGAGTTTTTTGATCTTCTGCGGGATGTTGACCACGCCCTCCAGGTCGCCCCTGACAAACTGGAAACGTCGCATTTCGTCGCGCGTGACGGTGTAGTAGGCCGCATGGGAGGCCGGCAGGACGCGCAGTTTCTTGAAGATCACATAGGACCTGAACTTGATGGCCTGTGGCGAATAGTTGTGATAGACGCGGTTATAGACGCGGTCTTTGTCCACGCCCTTCTCCAGCAGGTGGCTGATGATGAGATAGACGGCTGGCGCATTGGAGTTGTAGGTGAAGGCCCCCGTGTCCGTCATCATGCCGCAGTAGATACATTGCGCCATCTGCAGCGTCATCTCGTCGTAGGCGCCCAACTGCCACAGCAGGCGGAAGACGAGTTCCGACGTGCTCGACATTGCGGGATGGGAGACGGAGAGCGCCGCCTCGACGGTCGGGCCGACGTGGTGGTCAATGAGCAGTCGGGGCGCCTTCGACTGGGCAATGACGTCCGCCATGTTCCCCGTGCGCGAGAGGTCGTTGTAGTCGAGACAGCAGACAAGGTCGGCCTTGTCGAAGGCCTCCTTCGCGCGGTCGGGATGCTTGTCGTAGCGGAGCAGTGTCTGCGATCCCGGGAGCCACATCAGAAAGTCGGGAGCGGCATCGGGGATCACGCAGGTGACCTCCTTGCCCAGAGCCTGCAGATACTGCGCCCAGGCCAACATCGATCCGACGGCATCTCCGTCGGGCGACTTATGGACTGTGACTACCACAAAGCTGGCATCGGCAGTCAGCTGCCGCAACAGAGCAAGCTGACTGTCGTCCAGAAGGTTGATTTCCATGTAGAAATGGTTGGTGATACGATTAGAACAGTTTGGCGGGATAGACGCCCTCATCGACGAGGCGCTGGATGCGATCCACGACGCCCTGACGATCGGCAGGATAGGTGACGCCAAACCAATGGCTGGTGGTATCGAGGACCTTGACAGCCGCCGTACCGTCGTTGATGAGCTTGTTGACCATCAGCGGGATGAAGAACTCGGCCTTCAGGTTGGCCATGTTCTCCGGATCGGAGAGGAACGTCTTGAAGTAGTCCTCGCTATAGTCGAAATAGTCGGGCGTGAATCCCCATACGTTCATCGAGACCGGCGTGTTGTCGGGCGTCGTCACCCACTGGTCGTCGTCGTCCTTATACTGCACGGCGCCGTCCCTGCGCTCTATCTTCGTGCGCTCCACGACGGTGGCCAGGTTGCCCTCGGCGTCGGTCGTGCAGATGCCACGCGATACCGTTCCGTTCTCGCTGAGCGTATTGCCCACGCGGAAACCCACCATCGCATAGCGGTTCTTGCTGCCCTCGGGGAGCTCGGAGAGATACTTGCCGATGACCATGAAGGTGTCGCGATTGTAGAAGTCGTCGCAGTTGATGACGCAGAACGGCTCCTTGATGACGTCCTTGGCCATCAGTACGGCGTGGTTGGTGCCCCACGGTTTCACGCGGCCTTCGGGCGTGGTGAATCCCTCGGGGAGGGCGTCGAGGCTCTGGAAGACGAGCTCTGCGGGGATGTGGCCCTCATACTTGGCGAGGACCTGCTTGCGAAACTGCTCCTCGAAGTCTTTTCTGATGACGAAGACGATCTTGCCAAATCCCGCCTGGATGGCGTCGTATATGGAGTAGTCCATGATGGTCTCACCATTGGGTCCAAGTCCGTCGAGCTGCTTCAGCCCGCCGTAGCGGCTACCCATTCCGGCAGCCAAAAGAAGTAATGTCGGTTTCATGTCTTTTTATGATTTTGTCATGATTATACTTTGTTCTCTCTACCTAATTTATATAGCGCACGCGCGGCGCCCCATCTCTCCGGGGCCCGCCCAGGCGCTCGCCCTCCCCCACTCGGGGCTAATCGAGCAGGGTGCTGCTGCGTACGCGGCTCAGCGTCTCCGGCGTCATCTGGAGAAAACTGGCCACATAGACCAGGGGGGCGCGGAGGACGATCTGTGGCGCCAGTTTGCAAAACTTGCGGTAGCGCTCCTGTGCCGTCTCGAAGCGCACGAGGTCGGCCATGACCTGCGAGATCACGAGGCTCTCCTCCAATATCTTGCGAAAGAGGATCTGTATGTTCACGTTGTGGAGGGCCACCTGCTCCAGGCGATGCTTGGGGAGCGCATAGATATAGGAGGCCTCCAGGGCCTCTACCTGCAGATGGGTGGGCTCTTCGTGAAACAGGCTCTCGATGCACATGAAGATGGTGTGGTCCACCCCCAGGTGCTCCGTGATTTGCTTGCCGTTCTTGAAGTAGAACTGGCGGATCAGTCCGCGCTCCACATAGTAGATGTTGCGGCAGACCTCGCCCTCCCTTAGGATTATCTCGCCCTTGCTGAACTTCATGGGCACCAGCACGCTCTCCAGCACGTCGAGCTCCTCGTGGGTCATCGTACTGTACTTGCGGGCCAACTCGCGGGCCACCTCCCTGGGGGTTGCTATCGGTTCTCTCATCGTGTCTCCTCTTTTCTCCTTTTATATATCTTGTTGGCCGAAGGATGTTCCTCCGGCGGTTAGTCCAATTTCAGCACGGCCAGGAACGCCTTCTGAGGCACCTGCACGTTGCCGACCTGCTTCATGCGCTTCTTGCCCTTCTTCTGCTTTTCGAGGAGCTTGCGCTTGCGGCTGATATCACCGCCATAACACTTCGCCGTCACGTCCTTGCGCACCTGCTTCACGGTCTCGCGTGCGATGATCTTCGCTCCGATGGCCGCCTGGATGGCAATGTCAAACTGCTGGCGCGGTATCAGTTCCTTGAGTTTCTCACACATTCTGCGTCCAAAGGCCACGGCGTTGCTCTCGTGGGTCAGCGTGGAGAGGGCATCGACGGGCTCGCCGTTGAGCAGGATGTCGAGCTTGACCAGCTTCGAGGGGCGGAACGAGTCGATATGGTAGTCGAACGAGGCGTAGCCCTTGGAGATGCTCTTGAGCTTGTCGTAGAAGTCGATGACGATCTCGCCCAGCGGGATCATGAAGACGAGCTCCAGTCGGTTGCCGCTGACGTAGTTTTGGCTCACGAGCTCGCCGCGCTTGTCGAGGCAGAGCTTCATGATCGGTCCGATAAACTGGCTGGAGGTGATGATGCTGGCCTTGATGAAGGGTTCCTCGATATGGTCTATCATCGTCGCGTCGGGCAGCCCCGAGGGGTTGTGCACCTCCTTCACCTCTCCCTGCTTGTCATAGACCATGTAGCTGACGTTGGGGACGGTCGTGATCACGTCCATGTTGAACTCGCGGTCCAGCCGCTCCTGGATGATCTCCATGTGGAGCAGTCCGAGGAATCCGCATCGGAATCCGAAGCCGAGGGCCTGGGAGCTCTCCGGCAGGAAGGTCAGCGAGGCGTCGTTGAGCTGCAGTTTCTCCAGCGAGGCGCGGAGGTTCTCGTAGTCGTTGGGGTCGATGGGATAGACGCCGGCAAAGACCATCGGCTTCACCTCCTGGAATCCCTCGATGGCCTTGGCGCAGGGCCGTTCGACGTGGGTGACGGTGTCGCCCACCTTCACCTCCTTGGCGTCCTTGATGCCGCTGATGATATAGCCCACCTCGCCGGCAGTGAGCTGCGCCTTGGGCACCATGTCCATCTTCAGCACGCCCACCTCGTCGGCGTCATACTCCTGGCCGGTGTTGAAAAACTTCACCTTGTCGCCCTTGCGCACCACGCCGTTATCGATCTTCACCAGCGTGATGATGCCGCGGAAGGAGTTGAAGACCGAGTCGAAGATGAGGGCCTGGAGCGGCGCGTCCTTGTCGCCCGTCGGCGCGGGGATGCGGTCCACGACGGTGCGGAGGATGTCATCGACGCCCTCACCCGTCTTGCCCGAGGCCCGGATGATCTCCCTGGGCTCGCAGCCGAGCAGATCGACGATCTCGTCCTCCACCTCCTCGGGCATGGCGTTGGGCATGTCTATCTTGTTGATGACCGGGATGATCTCCAGGTCGTGGTCGATGGCCATATAGAGATTGCTGATGGTCTGCGCCTGCACGCCCTGTGTGGCATCGACGATGAGCAGCGCGCCCTCACAGGCGGCAATGCTTCGCGACACCTCGTAGGAGAAATCGACGTGGCCCGGCGTGTCTATCAGGTTGAGCAAATATTTCTTTCCCTCCATCGCATACTCCATCTGGATGGCGTGACTCTTGATGGTGATGCCGCGCTCGCGCTCCAAATCCATGTTGTCCAACATCTGACCCTCCGTGACTTGGATGGTCTTGGTGCGCTCCAACAGACGGTCGGCCAGGGTGCTCTTGCCGTGATCGATATGGGCTATGATGCAAAAATTCCGTATATGGTCCATTCTTGTATTGTAATTTCAAAATGCAAAAGTAGCAATAAAAAACGAGATACACGACTTCCAGCCCGTTTTTTGCTCGCCAACCGTGCAAAACCATGCCACGGGACGCGCTTTGGCAAAACCTTTGTGGCTCTTTTTGCCACTTAGAGGAAATAAAAAACACGATTTGGCGTTATTTCCATAGCGTGGCGATGGCGGACCCTGGACACGACCTGCCCCAGGGAGGCTTCGCCATAGCCGACATTTACAGAAACTAAAAGAGAAAAACTGACATGAAACAGACAATTTTAGTGACGGGCGGAACGGGCTTCATCGGTAGCCATACCACCGTGGAACTGATCGAGGCTGGCTACGACGTGGTCATCATCGACAACCTTTCCAACTCCAAGATAGAGGTGCTCGACGGCATCGAGAAGATCACGGGTGTGCGCCCGGCCTTCGAGCAGGTAGATCTGCGCGACAAGGCTGCCACGGAGGCCGTGTTCCAGAAGTATCCGGCCATCGCTGGCATCATCCACTTCGCCGCCTCCAAGGCCGTGGGCGAGAGCGTCCAGCTGCCCCTGCTCTACTACCGCAACAATGTTGTCTCGCTCATCAACCTCCTGGAGCTCATGCCTGCCTATGGCGTCAAGGGCATCATCTTCTCCAGCAGCTGCACGGTCTATGGACAACCCAACCCCGAAAACCTGCCCGTCACGGAGGAAGCGCCCCACCAGAAGGCCACCTCGCCCTATGGCAACACCAAGGAGATCAACGAGCAGATCATCTACGACTACATCCATAGCGGCGCGGCCGTCAAGAGCATCGTCCTGAGATACTTCAATCCTATCGGTGCCCATCCCTCGGCGCTCATCGGCGAACTGCCCAACGGCGTGCCCAACAACCTCATCCCCTACGTCACGCAGACGGCAATGGGCATCCGCGAGCAACTGACCATCTTCGGCAACGACTACGACACGCCCGACGGCACCTGCATCCGCGACTACATCTATGTCGTCGATCTGGCCAAGGCGCATGTGGCCGCTATGGCGCGCGTGCTGGACCAGGAGACCGAACCGATCGAGTATTTCAACATCGGCACGGGCAAGGGCAACTCCACGCTGGAGATCGTCACGACCTTTGAGGAGGCCACGGGCGTGAAACTCAACTGGAAGTATGGTCCGCGCCGCGAGGGCGACATCGAGAAGATTTGGGGCGACTGCACCAAGGCCAACAAGGTGTTGGGCTGGAAGGCGGACACGCCCCTGGCCGACGTGCTCCGCAGCGCCTGGAAGTGGCAGGAGAAACTGCGCGAGGACGGCGTGATGTAGAATAACCGAAGTTTCGCAAGTGGTTCAAGAACGGGCTGAAGGCCC
>ULSU01005002.1_pt1 | contig 20501 bp, 12 predicted proteins | sample 1956941 | NCBI WGS metagenome assembly ULSU01 (sample SAMEA4835715, study PRJEB28245) | human gut metagenome | biome: gut microbiome; material: fecal sample | place: Denmark | collected 2008
CCATGTGTCCACGTCGAATCACTCCATTTTCGAGAAGAACCCTTTTTGATTATCCCATATAGACAAGAATGATTGTCGTGTTTGAAGAGATCTGGCCCAATATTAGGATTGTTACATTGTTACATTGTTACGTTTTTGATTTCTGATAACGCTTTAACGTTATAACGTTTAACGTTTTTGTTTTCGAAGGAAGCAAGCGAAGAAGCAAGGCTGGACGAGAAAGGATGGAAAGACAAGAAGAGAAAGGACGAAGCGGCAAGAAGAGAAAGGACGGGGAAAAAAGAGGGGAAGGACAAAGCTGTAAGAAGGGAAAGGACAAAGCAGAAAGACCCATTAATACAAATTACAAACAACCTCTTCTTGAGACATTATGATAAATATAATATTTATATATTATAATATACAGATACGTATTTATATTATAATATTATATATACTATATAGTATTATTCATATTATATATAATTTATCCTGTACTAAGGAAACTGTTTTTCTCATGCCTCAAACTAAAAGCCATTTTCAAAAACGTTAAACGTTATAATGTAAGAACCGACCTCTACTACAGGCGTCTCCGCAAACCATGGGTGACTGAAAATCAAAAACGTAACAATGTAACAATGTAACAATGTAACAACGCAACTTTGAGCTGAGGCAAGCGTAAGTTACGACCAAACACAGTCGTAACCTACGACCAAACGTAGTCGTAAGTTATCTACAAGCACGGACGTAAGCAACCCTCGGCAAGGTCCCTGGCCAAGACCACCAAAAACGGAAGCAAAAAGAAGGAAAAAGAGACTGATTGTTTAGGCAAAATCCACCAGTCCAATACGTTAGAACCGACGACTCAAAAAATGATTTCGCTACAAGGCTCGCGTCTCTCTCCAAAAGGGGTCGAACTATCCCGTCATGCTAAGCAAAAGCCCTTCAAAAGGGGATGAAAACCAAGAAAAAACGCCTCGTTAAGATTATTTAACGGAAGCCCCCCATTTTTACAATGTTTAGTAAATTTGCACCCGAGAAGCAATCATTCTCCTCGATTTGCGCACCTTTTGCCACACCTGAAGGCGACCACAAGGGACACGCATCTGAGCAAGAAGACACTAAGAAAAAAAATAGTGATCAATAAACATAGTAAATAACACCAAAGAGAGAACATTAAAACGATGAGAACAACTACATCACAACAAGGCAAGCGCTGCACTTGGTGGCGCTGCCTGAGTAGTAGTTTCGCCACGGCGCTCCTTGCAGCAGCTCCCCTTGTAGCATCTGCTCAGACGGGCGACGGGACGCGAAACGACGGAATGGTCGGAGTGGCCACACTCAAGGGTCAGACTGAAGCCCAGATTGTTGCGGCCAAAGTAGGTAATGATTTGGTCGGATCGCTGGACGATCCGAGCAAGGTCTTTTTCTTCTACAACGTAAAAACGGGCAAGTTCCTCAGCATGGGAGGCTATTGGGGTGTGCACGCTTCGCTAAAGGACACCCCCAGTGCCTTTTGGGCTCAGGATGGCGGCACTATATTTACAAAAGCCATCAACTTTGCCCAAGACCTAAGAACCAAGCAGGGCAGTCAGATGAAATGGGTGAACTCAACTTCGAGTACCGACAAAGGCGTGTTCCTTGACCGAGGCTACGAGAATAAAGCCAGGGATGGATACAACGGCTGGTTCCTCGAAAAGGTTCCAGGCGACACAGAGCATAACACCTATAGGCTCTGCACCTATCAATTGCAAACTGGAACAAGCAAGGTCTATCTCTCGGCGCTTGGTGACATTGCATCAGAAAAGAACTGTGGTGCGGACTCAAAAAGCGACCTTAACAAGAAGGGCCTATGGAACGAGCACACCCTGTGGCGTATCATTTCCTTGAAGGAGATTCAGGATTTGATGGCTGTAGCGTCCGAGAACCTGACCGACCCGCTTGACCTTACCTTCAAGTTGGCCTGCCCCGGATTCGATCGTGGCCGAATGGACATCGATGCTTGGGAATCGGTCGGCACGAATGTCGCCGAAGGTGGTTACGCAAGAATCGGACTGGAGCAATGCTACAACAAGTTCATACCCACCAAAGGTGTGGTAAAGCCCTTGGAGCGCAGTAGCGACGACACGTACGAAGGTAAGTTCGACAAAAACTACGAGTTCCCGTACAAGGGAGACCAACTCCAAACCTTCGCTGACCGTGAGGACTACAAGCGCCACATGGCCAAATATTTCTGTATGGACGTACGCGGCGTACACGGCTACATCTACCAAAAGCAGAATGTGACGAAAGCCGGCACCTATGTCATCGAGTGCAAGGGCTACTCCAACACGCCGAAAGCTCTTCTCTTTGCCGGTATTGGACAAAATGATGGCTCCGGCTTGGTCGAGGGCACCAAGCGCACGACCACGCTGAACCAGGTCAGCAACATGCCGGCGGACGAGCAAGCACGCCTCCACGTGAGCGAGCTGAACATGGACTATGCGGGCAAGGAATTCTACGAGTCTAGCAAATATACCAATAGCGTGATCGTACAGGTGACGCAGGCCATGATCGACCAAGCTGGTGCAGAGGGTGTCAGCATCGCCTTCGGTCTCAACATTGGCGATGGCAGCCAAACTCCCAACCTCAACGAATGGACCGTATTCGACGACTTCCGTCTGATCTACGTAAGCAACACGAAGAATGAGGACCTCGTTCTCGACGAACTTCGTGGCGACTTGGAGTATCTGAAGAATGGCATTACCTACAAGAACCGTGTGCTCCGCCTTGCCAAGACGTTCAAGCAGAACAGCTGGAACTCCTTCGTGCTGCCCGTAGATCTTACGGTCAAGCAGCTTCGCGATGCCTTTGGTGGCACCGTGCGCCTTGCCAAGCTCAATGCCCTCACGGCCACAGAGCTGCAGTTTGAGACCGTAACCCTCGACGGAAAAGGCGACAAGGAAATCGCTCTCGAGGCTTACCAGCCTTACATCATCTTCCCGGCCAAGACGATGGAGGACAACAATAATAGTCCCTACACCGCCACCATCGCCAAGAATGGAAGCACGGAGAATCCCTATAAAGTAACGATCCAGGCTAAGCGCTTCGAGATCCCCAACGTCACGTTCAAGACGAACACAGACAATGAGAACGACCTCAGCAACATGGACGACCTCTGGACAACGAAGCTGACCCATGACGTGGGAACCATCACGGCCTACGGCACCTTCGTCCGCACCTTCGACCCGGAGGCCACACAGGACAAGACCACGGGTAAATGGACCTTCTCCAGCAGCAGGGGCACAATCCGCGACGGCTACGACAACCTGGTGGGAAGCTACTTCTTCGACTATGGCAAAGTATATTATACCGAGAACCCGGAAAAGGTGCGCGGCCTGCGCGGCTTCTCCTGCTGGTTCAAGCCCAACACGAACAACGGCACGAAGCCCGCAGTCTATCTCGACGGCGTGAAGCAGGAGGCAGAGTTGACATCTATCGGCGAGCTGATCGTAGGCCCCGAGGCTGCCAACCGCTACGGCAAGAACAATGGTGTGTATAACCTCCAGGGACAGCGTGTCGGCAATACGACCGAGGGTCTGCCCAGCGGCATCTACATCGTCAACGGACGCAAGTATGTTGTAAGATAATCCTATCAGACAAACTTAAAAAAGGACTTAAGAAAAATGAAACGTAAATATATCAAGCCCACCACATCCGTGGTGGTGATGGAAACGCAGGGCAACTACTGTCATGCTACGTCTTGGTGCGTACGCGACGCCAGCGGAGCAATACAGTCCGACGCCGACAGGGGTTATGTCCTCACGGACGAGGACGAAAGTGTAAACACTGACGATCCTTGGAACAGCGACAACTGGTAGTCTGCGCGGCATAAGACCGTCGGAAACAACTACCTACGAGACATGAGGAACCATGGACGGAAACCAGCAATGGCATACGTCCATGGTTTTTGGGCTTCTATCCAGACTTAGTCGCCATTTCGTATTGGGAAACGTTTCCGCATCGTCCTTTTGCCCAAGAAGGCTACTTTTTTCATCCAAGTAGGCTATTTTTTCAATCATTTGCATCATCACAGTTATCACCTTATATGAGAAAGAAATATACCCCACCCCAGTCCCAGACTATCCCGCTCGACGTGTCAGGAAACATGATGGACTTCATTGCCTTCAGCAAACCTGGTGGCAAAGGCAATCCGAACACGATACGCATCCAAAAGCGTCCCGACACCTTCTCACCCTTCACGCAGGAGGAGGAAGAAGAAAACGAGGATAGGACCGACGCAACTCTTTGGGAGTTTTAGCATGGGACAAAGCCAGTCTATGGTCACCCCAAATTATCAATAACCGAAAACAAACTAACATGAACATACTTCTATCTCTGTTGGTGTCGTCAGTCTATATTTTCAACGCGCAGGGGCAATACCTCTGCATCGGCGAGGACGGCACTCCCATGCTCTCCGACGCACCCGTGAGCCTTGAGGTCACACGGGTGGACGAGGTCGCCGACGCCGGGCGTTTCGACCTCGACGACACGGGCATGAAATGGATTCTCAAACCCTCCGCGGAGCACACCTACACCCTTGGATACCAGGTGGGAGAAGCCAATGCCACCACCTTTGTCTATGTGCGCTCGGGCGCCATGGCCACCACGTTTGAAGAGCCCGACGCCACCTTCCTCGATGGCCAGTGGGCGGTATCTACTGGCGAGGAGAGCCAGCCCGTCTTCCTCGACGAGACGGCTGACTATGTCTGTCCCCAGTTTTACAAGCAGCATGTCGATGTCACGCTCCAGCGCAGCCTGGTCGCGCAGGAGTGGAACACCCTCTGCCTGCCGTTCCCGCTGCACGCGGATCAGGTCAGCGCACTTTGGGGTGAGAGCACGCGCGTGGCTGAATACACGGGCGACACAGGTGCCAAACTCCTTTTCAGCACCTGCGAGCACATCGAGGCGGGCGTGCCCTACGTCCTGAATCCCGAGCGGGTCAGGGAAGACAACACCTATCGGGTAGAGGGTATTGACATCACCTCTTGGGACCGCGGCAACCGGTCGCGCGAGACCGTTGCCGACGGCACCCGCTTCATCGGCTTCTATAGCCCCACGATGGTTCCGGCCAATGCCTACGTCTTCGGCGACGGCGACCGGATGTACTGTCTCGAAACCGACATGAAGGCCAATGGCTTCCGTGGTTATTTCCAAAGCAACGATCCGCAGGCTGCTGTTCGCGACCTCGGCTGGACAGTAGAGGATCAGGAGGTCACCTCCGTCCCGCAAACCGCACCCGTGGTCTCACGCCCTGCCGATGGCGCCGTCTTCAACGCTGCCGGCCAACAGGTGCGCCGCAAGGGTTCTGCCGAACCTCTTGCCCCCGGCCTGTATATCGTCAATGGCATTAAAATCATCGTCAAATAAGCCTCACACAATGAAAACTACACAACACATCCTACTGTGCCTTCTGCTGTGGGCCTTCTCCGCTGCACACACCCTGGCGGCACACACCGATGGCGAAACGAAGTTTATCAAGGCGGGGAGCGACTTCTCTGCTCTGGACGTCTCTCAGATTCCCAGTGGCCAACTGTGGATGCTCTCCACCAACGGAAAAGCTTCTGGCAAAAATTTCACCATCGATTTCTCGAAGAAGAGCCTGGAGATAGTCCTCGACGTCTCCGCTTGCACCTCCGCCCTGGAGAACATCATCTCCTTCGGAAAGAAAATACAGGACTGGAAGGGCAACAACCTCCACTTTTATTATATCCCAAGCAAATTCTCGCTGCCTTACACTTCCAGCAGGAGACAAACATTCAACGAGCGACTCCGCGGAAGCTGGGTCAACACGTGGCAGAATACGCAGACCGCATTAGACGTGGAGCTTGATGACGACACGAAGCTCCTCACCATCCATCTGACCAAGGATGGCTTCTATGTCAACGGCGTACTGCAGCAGGCTTCCAGCTCGGCTATCTCTGCCTTGTTCTCCTCCACGCCTTCCACTATCCAGATAGGTAGCGCCGAAGGGGAAGTCCGCAGTCGTGCCGTCTGCAAGCGCGTGCGCCTGATAGACTACGCCAATATGAGCAAGACAGACAACATCGCCGCCTGGACCAGCAACCCACAGAAGTTTGAGGACCGCAAGGAGGCTGCCCATACCACCTTCCTGCCCTATCCCTCCACGGAGCAGCTCCGTGCAGACGCTACCCACTACGACGCCCCTTGGCTGCCCACCGACGAGACACGCTCGCTGGTGAGAAGCCTCAACAGTAGCGAGAACGGCGAGGAGTGGAGCTTCTGCTATGTCAAGGGCACAACGAGCGGACCCGCAGCCAGCGAGTTCTACGCCAAGGACTTCGAACAGTCGCCCTACTATGTAGCCAGCCAATGGAAGCCCATCCGCGTGCCGCTCTCATGGGAGATGGCGGGCTACGGACGCCCTGTCTATACCAACATCGGCTATCCCTTCGAGTACAATCCGCCAAAGGCCGTGGCCAGCCAGCGCGAGACCAACGAGAACGACAACAATGCCACGGGCTTCTACCGCCGCCAGTTCACGCTCGACGAGTCGTGGCGCGACAAGCGCGTCTTCCTCCATTTCGATGGCGTCTATAGTGCCGCTGCCGTTTGGGTGGATGGCAACTACGTCGGCTACTCGCAGGGATCCAATACCGACGCGGAGTTTGATATCACCGCAGCCCTGGACAAGCATGCCGACGGCAGCATCCGGACGGGCAGCTCGGCAGACAACGTCCACCAGCTCTCCGTGCGCGTCTATCGCTGGTGCGACGGATCCTATCTCGAGGGGCAGGACATGTGGCACCTTTCGGGCATTCACCGCGACGTCTATCTCGTAGCCACGCCCAAGGTCTTTGTAGCCGACCACGTCATCACCACCGACAACATGGCCGCCGATGCTACCAGTGGCACGATGCAGGTCGCGCTCACCATCGACAACCGCGACCGCGTGGCAGGTGCAGACAAGACGATTGCCGTCACGCTCAGCGACAAGGACGGCAACGTGGTAGCCACGGGCGAGGCTGCATATCAAAGCAAACAAGACAACAACGGAAGACAGACCCTGACCGTGAGCCTTCCGGGACTCAAGGGCCTGCATCCTTGGAGTGCGGAGTCTCCTTATTTATATAATGTGACGGTGAGCCAGCGTGCTGCCGACGGTACGGAAGAGATGGCGTTCAACACGAAGTATGGTTTCCGCACCATCTCGCTGACGAAAAATCCGAACGTCGTCTATGTCAACGGCCAGCGTGTCTTCTTCAAGGGTGTCAACACCCAGGACACGCATCCCGAATACGGACGGGCCATCGACGTGGAGACGATGATGAAGGACCTGACGATGATGAAGCAGGCCAATGTCAACACGGTACGTACGTCCCACTATCCGCGCCAGCCGAAGATGTACGCCATGATGGACGCCCTGGGCTTCTATGTGATGGATGAGGCCGACGTGGAGTGCCACTATGACTGGATATGGGGATGGAGACACTTAACCAAGAGACTCACCTCAGACGGAAACTGGACCGCTCAGTATGTGGACCGTAACGTGCGCATGGTGGCGCGCGACCGCAACCACCCCTGCGTCACGTTCTGGTCTTTGGGCAACGAGTCGGGAAGCGGCCTCAACTTCGAGAAGGCCTATGCGGCCGTGAAGGCCCTCGACGGCCGACCCATCCACTATGAGGGTACGACCAACTGGGGCAATGCAAGCACTTCGGACCTCTATTCCAATATGTATCCCACGGTGGACTATGTGGCAAACAATAAGAATGGAGTCAAGGATCGTCCCTATTTCATCTGTGAATATGCCCATGCCATGGGACAAGCCGTAGGCAACCTGAAGGACTATTGGGAGGCCATAGAGAGCAGCACGGGCATCATTGGCGCCTGCATTTGGGACTGGGTGGACCAGGCCATCTACCGCGTGGAAAGTGGATCTGGCATCGTGGCCGACAAGACCAAGAATGGTTTTCACAATTGGACCTCGGGCTACGACTACAATGACATCGCACTGTTGGGAATTGGCTTCCAGGGCAACTTCCTCAACAACGGCCTCATCACGCCCGACCGCGCCTGGACTTCCAAGCTCACCGAGGTGAAGAAGGTCTATCAGTATGTGGCGTTCTCCGACTTCGACGCGGCCTCACGCTCAGTCTCCCTCACCAACAAGTATGCCTTCACCACCATTTCTCCCGAGCGCTACAACCTCGCCTTCCGCGTGTTCAAGGATGGACGGCTGGTGGAGGAGGCAACCGTTGGGCACTTCGACGCTATCGCGCCGGGAGCCTCAGCACGCATCACCCTGCCGCTGACGACCAAGACTGATGAGGCGAGCGAATATCTCGTCAATGTCGAACTGCGCATCAAGGAGGCCTGCGCATGGGCGGAGGCTGGCTACAACATCGCCGATGAGCAATTTGCCCTGACCGCGCGTCCAGCCTGGACCGCTCACACGTCCAAGGGAGGTTCCCTGACCATCAGCGGCAACACCGTCTCGGGCAACGATGCCGAGGGCAACGCCTATCGGATGGCTTTCGACGACAGCGGCAAGATGACGGCGTGGACCTATGCGGGCAAGCAGATTCTGCACACCAATGCCAATGGCACGATTGCTTCGGGAGCTGCGCCCGACTTCAATAGCTGCCGAAACATCGACAACGACAAAGGGAATACCGCAAAAGTAGAATGTGTCAATTCGTCCTCGACAAAAATCATCGAGGCGTTGACGAAAGACGATGCTTCGGGCTGCGCCACCATGACGGTGCAAGGCAATGCCAAAAACTGCCAGTACACCATCCGCTACACGTTCTATCCTGATGCCACGGTTGACATGAAGACGACGTTCTCTCCTTCGGGAGCTACCCGCCGTCTGGGTCTCGGCCTGCAACTGGCTTCAGGCTTTGAGAATGTGGAGTTCTATGCGCGTGGCCCGCGCTCCAACTATTCCGACCGCAAGACGGGTTCCTACCTCGGACGCTTCACCACCACGGTCGATGATATGGTGGAGGAGCAAATCCACCCACAGACCTACGGCGACCATGAGGATCTGCGCGAACTGCTGCTCAGCAACAAGGAGGAAGGACTCACGCTCACAGTCCAGGTCGATGGCCAAGCCTCATTCTCGCTCTCTCACTTCGATGAGTCGAAGTGGATAGAAGAAGGCAGCGACCTGTGGAAAATACCCACCCATTGGTACGACCTCGTGCGTAAGCCCCAGGTGTTTGCCCATATCGACTATTGGCAGCGCGGACTGGGCAACAACAGTTGCCAAGGCGACGTGGTCCTGCCGAAATATGAGTGTCCCACCTCAGGCAACCATTCTTACACGCTGCGGTTGAAGCCCAATCTGTAGTTGCAACTTGGTTGATCTGATTCAACGATCGCCTTATTCAACATTTGCAGCCCACGGGAAAAACAGACATTTGCCTGTTTCCCCGTGGGCTGCTCTGTCATCATAACGGTCATGAGAAAAGCGGAATGGCAATTCTCATTGTTACATTGTTACCTTGTCACGTTTTTGATTTTTGATAACGCATTAACGTTATAACGTTTAACGTTTTTGTTTTCGGAAGGCAGCACAACACCAACAATGCTTCGCCAGGACAAAACCTGCAGCAAAAGACGCCCGCTAAAAGGCGGCTGTGCGTTGACACAATGGTAAATATCTGCCACACAGGGGGTTGAAAGCAAGTTAAAAACAAATCTTTAATTTTATTTAACGCTTTACCCCCCTAATTTTACAATGCTTAGTAAATTTGTACCCAAATAGATTGTGCATTCCTGTCAAAATCAACCTGTCGCCCTACCTGACGGCGAACAAACTGGGTTAGAACTGAGCATGGAGGCACTAAAAACAACTGTGATCATTACTAATTATCTAAAGAGAACATTAAAACGATGAAAACAACTACTTCACAACACGGCGAACGCTGCTTATGGCGGCGCAGCTGGAGTGTTGGAATCGCCACGGCACTCCTCGCCGCTGCACCCTTTGTGGCATCAGCACAAAACGACGGCGCAACGGGCGGCGAAAATTCAAGCACTACTTACAAGAGTGTAGCCGAGCTACCGGGACACACCTTTGAGGAGCTCAAAAATGGAATCACCACGGACTGCTCCTACGACGACCCGAGCAAAGTGTACTTCCTCTACAACGTGGGATCAGGCAAGTTTCTCAACATGGGAGGCTACTGGGGCACGCATGCCTCTATGAAGGACTACCCGATGCCGCTTTGGACACGCAATGGAACGGCTATGCAGACATTTACGGGAGACTCAACGCCCTCTCTCAACTTCGAACAAAACATCGCCGCGGCGGGCAGTCTGATGAAATGGGTGAACTCGGGAAACAACAGGACGACCGACATGGGCGTATTCTGCGACCGTCCTAAGAATCACAACTCAAACGGTTACGATGGTTGGTTCTTTGAGGCAACAAACGACGAAAAGAACACTTACCACATCTACACCTATGGAACATCGTCAGCTAATAGTGAGGACGACAAACTTTATCTCTACGCTTACTCCCATGGACAGGCTACGGCCGACAAAAACTGTGGAGCAGATACAAAGGAGAAACTCTTTTCGGGTTCTACGTCTGACGATTATATGAAATGGCGCGTCCTCACCTTGCAGGACATCTACAAATTGCTGGAGGAGAGCAGCGAGGACCTGGATCGTCCGATTGACCTTTCCTTTAAGTTGAAGTGCCCTGGCTTCGAGCGTGGAAGAACGGACATCAACGAATGGCAGGTATATACCTCTTCCGTAGCATCGGGATCGTACACCCGTATCGGTCTGGAGGAGTACAACTGGAAAACGCCCACGGAGGTATCGACTGCGCCTACTTCCCTGTCACGCGGCACGACGGGCGAATCGTATAACAACGGTAACTATTATACGTCACCCTCTTATTCATACACTTTCCCCTACTCGAACAACAATTCTCAATCTATCGACGGCAGAGATAACTACCGTCGATTCATGGGTAAGTTCTTCTGCATGGACGTACACGGCACGCATGGCTACATGTACCAGAAGATGTATGTGAAGCACCCGGGCACCTACGTCGTACAGTGCAAGGGCTACTCCAACACGCCGAAAGCCCAGCTCTTCGCAGGCGTCGCAGGCAAGGATGGCGGAGGCATGGGCATGTTCGACGGCTCAAAACGCACGACTACGCTTAGCCAGATCAGCAACATGACTGACGACGAGAAGGCTCGCCTCCATGTAGCAGATAAGAACATGGACTATGCGGGCAAGGAATTCTACGAGACGAGCAATTATATCAATAGCGTGGTCATAGAGGTGACGAAGGAGATGATTAGCCAAGCTGGTACCGACGGCGCCTGCATCGCCCTCGGTATCTACATTGGCAACCCCAACGACGCCAGCGAGACACCTGGCGCCGACGAATGGACGGTGTTCGATGACTTCCGCGTGCTCTACGCCAGCAACGTGAGGGGCAAGGACCTCGTTCTCGACGAGCTCCGTGGCGACCTGGACTACTTGAAGGAGGGCGTCACCTACGAGAACAGTATCCTCCATCTTGCTAAAACCTTCACCAAGGACCGCTGGAACTCCTTCGTACTGCCCGTGAATCTCACGGCCTACCAGCTTCGCACGGCCTTTGGCGACGGCGTGCGCCTTGCCAGACTCAAGACGCTCACAGAGACCGAGCTGCAGTTTGAGACCGTAAACCTCAACGAGAACACCAATATCGCTCTCGAGGCTTATCAGCCGTACATCATCTTCCCGACCAAGACGATGGATCAGTACAGTCCCTACACAGCTACCATCAGCGAGACTAACAAGGTAGTGATCCAGGGTGAGCACTTCAAGATCCCCAACGTCACGTTCACGAACGACCTCAGCAAGATGGACGAGCACTGGACGACGAAGCTGACTCACGACGTGGGAGCCATCACGGCCTACGGCACCTTCGTCCGCACCTTCGACCCGGACGCCACACAGGACCAGACCACGGGCGAATGGTCATTCTCCGAAAAGAGGGGAACGATACGCGAGGGCTACGACAACCTGGTGGGAAGCTACTTCTTCGACTATGGCAATGTATATTATACCGAGAACCCGGACAAGGTGCGCGGTCTCCGCGGCTTCTCTTGCTGGTTCAAGCCCAAGAACGACAAGACGAAGATCGAAGTCTTTATCGACGGCATGAAGCAGGAGGCAGAGTTGACGGCCATTGGCGAGCTGATCGTAGGCCCCGAGGCTGCCAACCGCTACGGCAAGAACAATGGCGTGTATAACCTCCAGGGACAGCGTGTCGGCAATACGACCGAGGGTCTGCCCAGCGGCATCTACATCGTCAACGGACGCAAGTATGTGGTAAGATAATCCAATCAGACAAACTTAAAAAAAGGACTTAAGAAAAATGAAACGTAAATATATCAAGCCCACAACTACCGTGCTGATGGTGGAGACACAGAACAACTACTGTGCAGCTACGTCTAATCAATGGGTTGTAGGCACGAAGTTCTACGACAACGGCCAGGTGGATGTTGAGAACTCCGTCACTGACTGTGGCTATTTCAAAACGGACAAGGACATCAAGGAAGGCGAGTACGACCCTTGGAACAGCAATAACTGGTAGTCCGCGCGGCCTAAGGCCGTCGGCAACGACTACATATTATATTTAGATCAATGGACGGAAGCCGCTTTACTTGGCTTTCGTCCATTTCTGTTTAAGCGAGAAGCCTTTGGTGTTGGAGGGAGAAGCCTTTGGTGTTCTCCCACACAAAAAACTTCTGCCGAGAAATTCGGGCAAAACGCTACCCCATTTCAAAGTTTCTTTTTACCTTTGCACTTGCAATAGACTGCCACACGCTGCCGTCGGCCGCGCGTGGCGATCAACGACCGAAATTAAATCAAACTACTCATGGAAGTCCGTGGCGGAGGCTGTCCTTCCCACGAGTCCACCTTTTAACTAAGACATGGAAAAAAGAAGAACTTTGAAAAACTGGATCATCGCCACCCGCCCGTGGGCGTTGCCCGCCTCGGTGATGCCGATCCTCATCATGTGGGCCTACCTCTACTGCCAGAGCCATGGCGGAGGCGAGGACACGACACCGATCAACTGGCTCAACGCCCTGCTCTGCCTCCCGCTGCTCTCCATCGTCCACTCGGGCGGCAACATGGTGAGCGACTACTTCGACTTCACATGGGGCGTGGACACAAAAGCCTGCAGCAATGGCGTGACGTGGATACACGACGGCACGTTCCGGCCCAAGGAGATCCTGCGCTACGGACTGGTGCTCGTGGCGCTGGCCGTGCCCATCGGTGTGTTTCTGCTCTACAACTCGTCGTGGTCGGGATGGTGGATCGGACTGGCGGGCGTCCTGCTCTCGCTGGTCTATCCCTGGATGAAGTCCCACCACCTGGGCGACCTCAACATCCTCTGCAGCTTCGCCCTGCTCCCTGCCCTCGGCACGTTCTTCGTGGCCGTGGGGGCCTACGACCCGCAGTCGCTACTGATGATCCTGCCCATCGGCCTCATCACAGTGGCCATCCTCCATGCCAACAACACCCGCGATGTGAAGACAGATCTTCAGGCTGGGCTGGGGACCATCACGACCTCGGTCTCGCTGATGAACGCCAAGGCCATCTATACCTTCGAGATCTTCGCTCCCTACGCCCTGGCCCTGCTCTATGTGGTCCTGCTGGGGCAGCCGTGGACGCTGCTGGCAGTCGTGCTGACATTGCCCCTGGCCCTGCGCAACGTGCGGACGATGATCCAGGCAGAAGACGACCTGCCCTACCGAGGCATTCAGCGACTCGACCAGACGACGGCGCAGCTCCAGATGGCCTTCGGCCTGCTCTACGCCTTGGGCTTCTTCCTCGGCAGTTGGCTGGGAGTATAAGAACTTATATATATAAGAAATGAGAAAGACCATTGTTGCCGTCCTCGTCGCAGCCCTGCTGTGGTTTGTGATGTTCTCGCCCTGGACGGCACCACACATCAACTTCTGGTACACGATGACGTGTGCGGCCCTCACCCTCACCACGCTCTCTACGATCTGGTGTAGGGAGTGGCTGAAGGACCTGAGGTTCTCGCCCCGTGCGGTCGCAGCAGGACTGTCGATCGCCTTCGTGTTGTGGTGGGTGTTCTGGACGGGCGACAAGGTGTCGCAATGGATGTTTGGTTTCGCCCGCGGACAGGTGGATATGATCTACTCCATGAAGGGCGGCACGCCCCCTGCCGTCATTGCCGTCCTGCTCCTCCTCGTCATCGGTCCGGCAGAGGAGATCTTCTGGCGCGGCTTCATCCAGCGGCGAATGATGGCGCGCTGGGGCGCCAACGCGGGACTGATAGCTGCCACGGCCTGCTACACGCTCGTCCATCTGCCTTCGCTCAACTTCATGCTGATCGTGGCGGCAGGAGTCGTAGGCGGCTGCTGGGGCCTTATCTATCGCTTCTTCCCGCAAAGCCTCACGGCTCTCATCATCTCCCATGCCGTATGGGACGCCTGCGCCTTCGTCCTCTTCCCCTTCTGACAGGATGCAAAAAGGGGAAAGACCCACGGTCCTTCCCCTGATATTTTCTTGCGAAAAAGAATTGACAGTTATGCGTTGACCGCATCGCTGAGGTCAGCACCAGCCTTGAACTTCACCACCTTGCGTGCGGGGATGACAATCTTGGCACCCGTGGCGGGGTTGACACCCTGACGCTCGGGACGCTCGTTGACCTCGAAGGTACCGAAGCCGACCAGCTGCACTTTCTCGCCAGCTACCAAAGCATTCTTCAGTTCGCGCAACGTGGCGTCCAAAGCATCCTTGGCCTCAGCCTTCTTCAGACCCGAGCCGGCCGCAATCTTCTCGATTAACTCTGTTTTGTTCATAACTTTTCTTGATTATCGATTAATATATATTGATTCAAACGCTTGTGGGTGCAAATATAAGAGAATAGTTTTACAACACAAACTAAATTTCGGAAAAAGTGACGAAAATTGCGTAAAAAAGCGTATTGAGGGGGCTCCGTGTGCAGTTAATGAGGATTTTTTCGTAATTTTGCACGGTATAATCAAAAAGAACAAAAATGCTCACGCGCGAAATACCCGCAGTCACTAAGAATCTGCTGATCATCAACTCCATCATGTTTATCGCCACCTGGGTGACGGAAAACATGGGGATAGACCTGACCGGCTTGCTGGGACTGCACTTTTTTCTGGCTCCTGACTTCCACCTCTACCAGATATTCACCTACATGTTCATGCATGGTGGCCTCGGGCATATCTTCATGAACATGTTTATGCTGTGGATGTTCGGACCCGTGATGGAGTCCTATTGGGGATCGAGGAAGTTCTTTTTTTATTACATCATCTGCGGCTTGGGCGCAGGCTTCTGCCAGGAGCTGGCACAGTTTGGACAGTTCTACATCATCTGCAATGAACAAGTGCCTGGCTTCACCTTCGCCGACACCATGATGGTGGTGCGGGCCAACCAGGGCTTGCTCAACCTCTGGACGACAGTAGGCGCCTCGGGTGCGCTCTACGGCATCCTCCTGGCCTACGGTATGTACTTCCCCAACGAGCGAATGTTTGTCATTCCCTTCCCCTTCCCCCTCAAGGTCAAGTGGGTAATCGCCGGTTCCATCGCCCTGGAACTGTTCTCGGCCATTGCGACCACCAACGACGGCGTGGCCCATCTGGCCCACCTCGGCGGCATGCTCTTCGGCTACATCCTCATCAAGTACTGGCGCAAGCATCCCTTCATGGAAGGCAACGGCTTCGGAAAGCACGGAGGAGGCTGGCAGAACACGGGCCACAAGCGCAAGAATTGGGGCGGATTTGGCAAAAACTGGGGCGGCTTCGACGTGCTCAAAGGCAAGAAAAACGCAGGCGAGACCACACGACAGGAGACCGACTGGGAGTATAACGCCCACAAAAAGGCTACCCAGGAGGAGATCGACCGCATCCTCGACAAGATACGAAAGAGCGGCTACGACAGTCTGACGAAGGAGGAGAAGCAGACGCTCTTCGACAGTAGCAACAACTAAGGGCTACGCACGACAGAAAGGGCTTCCCCGAAGTCGAGGATTCTTCCGCGGAGGCGGGGGAAACTTCCTCTGAAACGGGGAAAAATAGCATGACGTAACCATTATAAACACGACGAGAGAGAGAACGCTATGGAGAAATTGAGAAAGGCGATGCGCCTTCTGCTGGTGGTGGCCAACTTATTGGCTATCATAGCATTGCTATTGGTAGGATACTCCGACCTGCTCCAGCCGGAGGCGTGGCCCAAACTGAGCAACGTGGGGCTGCTGATGCCTGCCGTCATCCTCGCCAACCTCTTCTTTCTCGTCCTCTGGATACTGCTGCGCCCACGCCTGCTGTGGCTGCCCGTGGCGGGTCTGCTGCTGGCCTTTGTCCCCATCCGCCAATACACGCCCTTCAACCCCACGGAGGAGCCGCCCCACGGCGCTTTGAAACTGTTGTCATGGAACGTGGCCATGTTTGAGGGCTACGTCACGAAGGAGGGAGAGAAGAGCGAGATGATGCGCTACCTGCTCGATAGCGACGCCGACTTCATCTGTCTGCAGGAGGCCACGGACAAGGGCGACAGTCTCTCGCCCCTGAAGTTGCTGCGACACAAATACGCCTATACCGCCTTCATCCCCAAAGCCTCGGAGACCGGCCACGGCCTGTTTCTGGCCTCGCGCTACCCCATCCTGAGCCACGACTCCATCCCCTACCACTCCCCAGGCAACATGAGCGTGGACTTCCTCGTTGATGTGGGCGGCCAGAAGGTCTGCATCATCAACAACCACCTCCAGTCCTACGGCATCTCGGAGAAGGAGCGCGAGGACTTCCACCATATCCTCCAAGGCGACGTGGAGGCCGACACGGCACGCATCGAGACGCTCCAGCTGATCGAGAAACTATCGAAGGGAACGACCCGCAGGGCGGCCCAGGTGCGCATGGTGGCTGCACGCATCCAGCAGCGCCTCAAGGAGGGGCTGCCCGTCATCGCGTGCGGAGACTTCAATGACACCCCCATCTCCTACACACACAGGACCCTGTCGAAGGGACTGACAGACTGCTACATAGCCTCTGGCAACGGTCCCGGACGGTCCTTCAACCGCAACGGAATCTATACACGCATCGACCATATCCTCTGCTCCGACTTCTTCAAGCCCTATGGCGCCAAAGTCGATGATCGTATCCACACAAGCGACCACTACCCTATCTTCTGCTGGTTGGAAATGCGGCCAAAACCTTAAAAAAATGACATTTAAGGCCGAAAGTTTTCCCAATATGTGAAAAAATCAGTATCTTTGCACGTTTGTAGTACGTTCGTGTCTCTTTTACGAGGCAGGACGGGCTATGAATGGGCGCTTTTTAGCTGATTAAATTCAAAAACAACAATAAAAATGCAGAACAAAGGACTAGTAATTTGCGTGGCCGTCTTGCTGACGCTCGCAAGTATCTTCTACCTGTCTTTCTCGGTAGCCACCAGCTACTATGACAGCCAGGCCGAGAAGATCAAAGATCCCATTGCGCGGCAGGACTACAAGGACTCCGTGAAGTATCTGGGCATCTACTCTTATCAGAAGTGTCTGGAGACACAAATCGGCCTCGGCCTTGACCTGAAGGGCGGTATGAACGTCATTCTGGAGATCTCCGTACCCGACGTCGTCGATGTGCTCGCTGACCACAAGACCGACCCGGCCTATGTGAAGTCGCTCCAGCAGGCCAAGAAGGAGGAGGAGACGAGCCAGCGCGACTTCATCTCTCTCTTCATCGACGCTTACCACAAGAACGCGCCGGGCCACCGCCTGGCCGAGATCTTCGCCACCCAGCAGCTCAAGGGCAAGGTGAGCACGCAGAGTACGGATGAGCAGGTGGAGAGCGCCTTGCGCGCAGAAGTGACCGCCGCCATCGACAACTCCTACAACGTGGTCCGCAACCGTATCGACCAGTTTGGCGTCGTGCAGCCCAACATCCAGAAGCTCGAGGGACAGGAAGGCCGACTGATGGTCGAGATGCCGGGTATCCGCGAGCCGGAGCGTATGCGCAAGCTGCTGCAGGGTAGCGCCAACCTGGAGTTCTGGGAGACCTACAACAACCAGGAGATCACGCCGTATCTCGTCCAGCTGGACCAGCGTCTGGCCAATGGCGACAACGGCACGGAGAAGAAGGACACGGCCGCCACTGACGGCACGAAGGCCCCGGCCAAGAAGGCTGCCTCCAAGCTGCAGCTCCGCGACAGCCAAAACGCTGCCGCCAACGCCGCCAAGAACGAGACCGACGCCCAGCTGCGCCGCGACCACCCGCTGCTCTCCATGCTTCAGACCATTCCGGGCGAGGCCCTCAGCATCGTTGGCTATGCCAACGTGCGCGACACCGCCGCTATCAACAAGCTCATCTATAGCCACCTGGCCAAGCAGGTGCTGCCCAGCGACCTGAGACTGCTCTGGAGCGCCAAGCCGGCCGACGGACTCAACCAGAAGAACGTCTTCGAGCTCCACGCCCTGAAGATCACCACGAGCGACGGCCGCCCCGTCCTGGAGGGTGACGTCGTCACCGACGCCAAGGACCAGTTTGACCAGTATGGCAAGCCGGAGGTGAGCATGTCCATGAATTCCGAGGGTGCACGCGAATGGTCAGCCATCACCAAGGCCAACCTCGGCAAGGCCGTAGCCATCGTGCTCGACGGCGTAGTCTATACCGCTCCGCGCATCAATGGCCAGATCGACGGCGGCCAGTCGTCTATCTCGGGCAACTTCACCATCGAGGATACCAAAGACTTGGCCAACACGCTGAAGTCTGGACGTATGCCGGCCCCGGCACGTATCGTCCAGGAGGAGGTCGTCGGTCCTACGCTCGGTGCACAGTCCATCCAGCAGGGTCTCATCTCCTTCGTCATCGCTTTCGTCGTCCTGATGATCTACATGCTCCTGATGTACGACATCATCCCAGGTATGATGGCCAACGTGGCGCTGCTCGCCAACCTCTTCTTCACGTTAGGAATATTAGCCTCGTTCCAGTCGGCGCTCACCATGCCGGGTATTGCCGGTATCGTGCTGACACTGGGTACGGCCGTCGATGCCAACGTGCTGATCTATGAGCGCATCAAGGAGGAGATGAGAGGCGGCAAGGGCATCAAGGAGGCCCTGGAGGCAGGTTACAAGAACGCCTTCTCAGCCATCTTCGACTCCAACCTCACCTCGCTCATCACGGGTATCATCCTGCTCGTCACGGGTACGGGTCCGATCCGTGGTTTCGCCACCACGTGGATCATCGGTCTGTGCTGCTCGTTCTTCACTGCCGTCTTCCTGACTCGCATCGTCTATGAGAAGCAGATGGCCAAGAACCGCTGGCTCAACCAGAAGTTCTACACCTCCATCAGCAAGAACCTGATGCAGAACGTCAACTTCGGCTTCATGAAGATGAGCAAGAAGAGCTTCACGCTCTGTGGCATTGCCGCCGTGGTCTTCATCGGCAGCTTCGCCATCCGCGGCCTCAGCCAGAGTATCGACTTCACGGGTGGACGCAACTATGTCGTGACCCTCAACAAGGCCACGGAGGTAGAGAGCGTGCGCGAGCTGCTCGATGGCGCATTCGTCAACACTACGGGTACGGACGCTGGCAAGCAGGCCACGACTTCCGTCATCGCCCTCGGTACGGACGGCAAGACCATCCGCGTCTCAACCAACTACAATATTGAGTCCAACGACCCGATGGAGGACGACCGCGCAGAGACCATCCTCTACAACGCCCTCCACAAGGCTGGCTTCGTCAGCCAGGCCAACGTAGAGGCCTTCAAGAACCCGGATATCCGTACGGGCGGATCTATCATCAGCTCGGCCAAGGTAGGACCTTCCGTGGCTAAGGACATCACCTACGGCGCTATCATCAGTGTGGCCCTGGCTCTGTTCTTCATCTTCCTCTACATCTTGCTGCGCTTCCGCAACCTCGGTTTCTCCGTTGGTTCTATCGTCGCTCTGTTCTTCGATACCCTCACCGTGGTTGGTATCTACTCGCTCTGCTGGGGCTGGATGCCGTTCTCGCTGGAGATCGACCAGACCTTCATCGGTGCTATCCTGACGGTGATCGGCTATTCTATCAACGATAAGGTGGTGGTCTTCGACCGAATCCGTGAGAACCTCAAGTTGCATCCGAAGCAGGATCGCGAGACCCTCTTCAACAGCTCTATCAACCAGACGCTGGCCCGTACGATCAACACGTCAGCCTCTACGCTCATCGTGTTGCTCTGCATCTTCTTCCTGGGTGGTGAGAGCATCCGCAGCTTCTCCTTCGCCATGATCCTCGGTGTGGTCTTCGGTACGCTCAGCTCCATCTTCATCGCTTCGCCGGTGGCTTACATGGTGCTCAAGCGCAAGACGATCGACACCAACGAAGTGGCCAAAGCATAACAACAGAATGGTCAAGCCTGTAGCAAGGCTTACTCCACGATAAAGCAGACCCCGTTGCCTTCTCTGGGCAACGGGGTCTCTTATTTGGTTCATCCGGAAAATCGAGTGATAGGGTTTGTGCTGT
>ULSU01072960.1_pt1 | contig 20418 bp, 16 predicted proteins | sample 1956941 | NCBI WGS metagenome assembly ULSU01 (sample SAMEA4835715, study PRJEB28245) | human gut metagenome | biome: gut microbiome; material: fecal sample | place: Denmark | collected 2008
TTTTCCGGCCCTTTGGGTCAATTATAGTCCGGCCTTAACACCTGGTGCTCCTGTATTTTTTCGGCAATTACCTGACTTCCATTTTCCCGGCAGACCGTTTTTTGCATCTGTACCGGAAAAATGGTCCCCTCCGGGCCTTTACCGAGCTGCAGCGCAATCTGCCCCGGAACGCCCGTACCCTGAAATTGGAGAAACCGGCACCTTCCCTTTCCGGCTCCATCGTACTGGTACTGGGAGAAAGTGCCTGCCGGGATGATATGTCCGCCTTTGCTGACCTTCCCGTCAATACCACACCCTGGGAAAAATCCCTTCGCCGGAATCCGGACTTTTTCTTCTATCCCCATTCCTATTCCAACTTCCCCAATACAGTGATGGCAGTGACCCAGGCCCTGACCAGTGCCAACCAGTACAACAAAAAGCCTTTAAAATATGCGGTGGATATTATGACCCTGGCCAAAAAGGCCGGTTATGAAACCTACTGGATTTCCACCCAGGAACAAAGCAGTGTTTCCGATGCCGGAATCACTGTCATCGCCCGGCAGTCCGACCATCAGATATGGATCAAGGGTCCGGATGAGGACATTCTCCAATCCCTTGCCCAGATTCCTGCAGAAAAGAAGAATTTCATCGTCCTGCATCTGATGGGCAGCCATTTCCGTTATGATCACCGGATTCCCCAGGCCTATGTGGAAAAGCAGCATTGGACCGGGGCGGATAAAACTGAAAAAACGCTCTGGTACCATCGCTCCCTGCACTATACGGATTCTGTCCTGAAGGCTGTATTCGAGGAGTCTGGAAAGCTTCCTCTGCAGGCCATGATCTATGTATCCGACCATGGAGAAGACATGGAACTGACCCACACCGCTTCCCCTTTCCAGTACAACATGGTTCGGATCCCCCTGTGGATCTATCTTTCGCCGGCCTACCAGCACGCCCATCCCCAGACCGTCCAGCAGCTCCGTGCCCATGAAAACGCGGTGTTCACCAATGATCTGCTTTTTGATACCCTCTCCGGGATCCTCCAGGCCCCATCCAATTTCTACAACAGTCAATATGATCTGACCAGTCCGGATTACAGCATTACCCGGGACAATGCCCTGACCCTTCATGGAAAAAAACGGATTGCAGAAGATAGATAGTAAGAAAACGGAAACAAATTGCAGCACCCATCGAAAAAACATTTAAAGGAAAAGAAAGCTGTCCCTTAAAATAGAGACAGCTTTCTTTTATAATTTATACCGCATCTTCAGAATCGCATACCACCCCATGCCTAACAAATAGTCTGCCAGGCTTTCTTTTTTCCGGTATTTGGCCCACTGCTTGAAGTCGTGGTAGTTTTCCGGCTTTTTGATGGGAAGGGTATTGGTGATGGTTTCCCAGGGGGAAAGGGCATTGTACTGCCGCCACTGGACATCAAAGGGTGCCAGCACCATCTGCCAGGGCTTCCGGCGGCCGGTCCAGTGGATGATCACCCCATGCCCCTGGTCATCCTCTCCCCCGCCGAATTCGTTGTAAACAGGGGGCAGGAACAGGTTGGTTCCATCGAAGGTCAGGTTCAGCACATCCTGGCTCTGCCCCAGGAACCGTTCCCGGGGTTCCTTCTGGAAAGAAAAGGCTTTTTCGGTGATTCCCTGTTTTTCCCATTCCGGGATATTGATGATCATAATGCCGTCGTTGAAGTACTTTCCGTTCTTCAGCTTCAGGTATCCGCCCCGGTAGGCCGCATCTTTGGGCCGCTCCGAAACGGCCCCCATGGCCTTGCCTTCCAGCGGAAGGGCAAACAGTTCCTCCAGAGGCCGGATCACCATGGTATCTGCATCCAGATACAGGAACCGGTCCGTTTCTTTTTTCAGCACTTTGGCCATGTACAGCCGGCCGTAGGTGATCCGGGAAAAACGGGCCACCTTCACATGGAAATCCTGGAAGGGTTCCATATCCAGCTTATAAAGGATGCACCGGCAGTGCCATTTTTCTGCCAGGGTCCGGACCTTTTGGGCATTGTCCCGGCTGTAGCCATCGGTGAACAGATGGAATACCAAGGGCTGTCCCGGATTGTTTTCCAGGACGGATACCAGGGAAGCCCCCATGATCTGGAAGAAGGGATCATTCACATTGTAGGCCACATGCCAGGGATCTTTTCCTCCTGTGGACAGGAAATCAAAGGTTTCCTGTTTCTTAATGAAATTGTCCAAATCGAAAAAACCGGGTTCAAATGTTTTCATTATTGGCCACCTGCGTTATTCATCACATTACATCCAGCATTTTCCATAATCATTATCATTTTTACAAACATCCCAGTTATAAAAAATCCTTTCGCAAATCGATTTTAAAGTATCTCTCGTCCCCTTGTATTGAAGATTTACAAGGTTGTTCTTTTCAAGGATATGGGAAATATAAAACGAAATTCCGCCAATGATATATCTTTTTTCACTGTTATAGCTTTCCAGATGCTAATGAATTTTGTTTTAACCCTATCATGACAGCTTCCAAGAGCCATAAAATCCTAACCCCAGAAGTTAAATCCAAAGTATATTCAATTTGACCAAAAATAACTACATACCCAACAAAAGCAATACCAAACATTAAGTCATAGGGATTTTTATCTTTTTTCCAGTTACTAAAACTCTTTACTGTAAAATAACCTGTAAAATATAAAAGACCCAAAAATCCTATGCTTCCAGTCTCTCCCAACAAATGGAAATAATTACTGTGCGCATGAGGCAGCTTTTGGGTATCCTCAGGGGTCCAATATTGTGGCACATACATTTCTCCCCATCTTCCCAATCCAATACCAGCCAACGGATGATCTTTTGCCATTTGGATACAGGCTTTCCAGGCCACAATCCGGTCCCCATTGGATCGGTCAGTGGTGGTATTGGCAATAGATTCAAATCGTTTCAAATATTTGGGAGAACAAACCATAAACACACCGGAAGCCAGGAAAAACACGGCTATCACAGCCAGCGCTTTTTTGGAATGTTTGACATAATTCCAGACAGCCACAGGAACTAATACCATATTAGATATCCAGGACCCCCGGCTTTTATTGCAGAACAGCCCTATCCAGTTGCAGACTAAGGTTACCTTGGCCACATTTTTCAGCCGTTTTTCGAAACTTGAATCTAAAATAATGATGAATGTAATGGGCAGCATCATGCACATGATGCTGGCAATCCCCAGCTGGCTGCCTCCCAGGCCCCACCCTCGGTCATTGTTTCCCAAATGGAACAGGACCTGGATCAGCGTCAGAAAGCAATCCACACCAAAAACAGCCATATAAGCTGTCAGCATGTTGATCAGATACTCTCGTTTCTTAATAAATACAACTACGGGTAGAAAAACCACAAACCGCCATACCCACATCTGCAGGAATTCATGGACTCCCTTTGAAACATTACCTCCAAAAATAACCGAGGGCAAGGTACAGAGGACAAAAATGAGATAGGCTTTCAAATACCCCTTCACTTCAGGAGAAAGATGGATTTGCTTTCGGTTGTAATAATACAGGATCAATCCAAACAACAATACCAACCCATTCAGCACTTCTCCCAGTGCCATAGAAATCCGGGTCATACAGGCCATCCCTGCAGCACAAATTGCCAATGCCTTGATTATTTTCTGCTGTGTTGCCTCTGACATTTCTTAACTCCCCCACTTCCTCAAAACAACTTTTTCCACAATTCCGCCAGCTTCAGCCGGATTTCCTGGCGGGTGATGGATTTCCCCTTCATATCCCGGCCCGGCTGGGGCATGGATACCCCGGCGAACGCCGTCTGGGCCAGATACGTGTAATAGCCTTCGTTAAACCGTCCTCGGGGCGCAAATTCCCAGGGTTTGTACCGCCCCGCCCAATGGAACACCGCCGGCCGCTCCAGGGCTTCCAGGGCCAGGTTCCGCCAGCGGGATTTTTTCAGCACCTTCACCGGCAGGGTGAACACCGGCGGAATCACATTCCACCGGAGGGGCAGGGGCCGCCAGTTGTCCTGGAACACTTTGTTCAGCCCGTCCTGGTCGTGGTGGCGGAAGTTCCCCTCTTCCACACACCGGATCACCTGGGGCCCATACTGTTTCTCCCGCCAGGCTTCCAGGTCCATGACCATGACCCCGGAGTTGAAATACAGTTTTCCTTCTTGGATTCCCAGGGTCTCTTCCTTCTGCCGGCGCATCCGGGAAGAAGCCAGGATACCCAGGTCAGGCACGGCTCCCACCGGTTTCCCCTGAAGGTCCATTTCCCAAAGTTCCTGGATATCATCCAGCACCACCAGGTCCGTATCCAGATAGATCACACGGTGCACCGCCTGGGGTACCAGCTCCGGGATCAGCAGCCGCAAATAGGCGGCCCGGTTCACATGACCGCTGGTATGGGCCTGGATTTCTTTCCCGGCTGTGGGGATGAAGGTAATGGACCCTTGCAGACCGGTCACCGTTGCGGCAAGGCCTGCCTGTTTCTCTTCGCTGATGCCGTCGTCAAAATAGTAAAAATGGATGGGCCGTTCCCCCCGGTGGTTGGCCAGGATGGAGGCACAGGCCACCGCCCCGTGCTGGGCGTAATTGTCATCAGAAGCCAGGACAATGGAAATCTCGTCCATTTCTGTCACCTCTTTTGCTGTTTGATGGGTCTTGTCACTTTCTGCTGCAAAGCTCCGCCAGTTTCATATACTTCATGGCGGTGTAGATCCCGTGCTGAAGCGCTGCAATGAATCCCATGCTCCCTTCCAGGAACCCGCCTTCCAGCACATAGGCTTTCACCATCCCCATCAGGGCATGGCCGGCAGCGGTCCGGGCCGTTGCCTTTTTGCCCCGTCCCCGGGCTTCTTCCGCCCACAGGGTGGTGTAATGGCCTGCCTTGTTCCACCACTGGGCAAAGGAATCATAGGTGTAATGGTGAAGGGATTCTCCCAACTCCGTCACCGGCAGTGGACATTCCGGCCGTTCGTGGACCTTTCCCACCCAGCAGACTTTTTCCCGGGGAAACAGCCGCTTCACCCGGTCCGGGCTGAAGGCTCCATGATGGAATTCATGGCCGAAGGCTATGTTGATCCGTTTGAAGGAATACTGATGGTCCTGGTTTCCTTTTTTTATGGCATTGATTTTTTCCACCAGCGCCGGGGTCAGCCGTTCATCGGCATCCAGATACAGGATCCAGTCTCCCTTGGCCTGGGAGAGGGCAAAATTCCGCTGGGCGGCAAAGTCCTCATCCCATTCCCGGAAGGCGATTTCCGCTCCGGCCTCCCGGGCCAGGGCCACTGTATGATCCGTACTGCCGGAATCCACCACCAGCAGCTGATCGGCACAGGGCCGGGCGGATTCCAGAGCCGCCAGAATATGTTTTTCCTCATTTTTTGTCAGGATAGCTACCGTACAGGTTCCCATAATGCGTCTCCTTTTCTCATTCAACTTTAAGTCTACCCTAAAGATACGGGAAAGGCAAGACGGCAAGGTGGATTTTCTGACCAGAGGCAGTCACAAGTCTCCAGCCGAAGGAAGCCGGCTTTCTGCCGGTCTGAAACAAAACAAGGGCCGTTGCATCAGCAACAGCCCTTTGATTCCGTATGGAGCGGAAAACGAGATTCGAACTCGCGACCCCCACCTTGGCAAGGTGATGCTCTACCACTGAGCTACTTCCGCAAATGGATTACTTATATAGTATATTACAGTTTTGGATTTATGTCAAGAGAAAGAAGTATTTTGCGGGCCGCCCGGCGTACGGCCCTCCGGTACCGTGCGGTTCAGCCGGAGTCCATTGATTCCGCTTTCCCCTATTTTCTTTCGCCGCAGTACCGCTCCAGTTCTCCCAGATCCCTGATAAACGGAATTTTTTCCACCCATTCTTTCCACACAAACCCTTCTCCGGCCATCCGGTCCAACAGGGTCTTCATGGGCTGCCAGTAGCCTTCGTAATCCAGGAAGGCAAAAGGTTTGGGCATCATATCCAGCTTGTTCAGGCTCATGATTTCGCTGATTTCTTCCAGGGTTCCGATACCCCCGGGAAAGGCCAGGAACAGATCTCCCAGTTCCAGCATCTTCTGTTTCCGCTGGGCCATATTCTCGGTAACGATCAGTTCCGTAAGGCCTTCATGCTGGAGTTCCTTTTCCATGAAGAACCGGGGTTCCACGCCAATCACCCGGCCGCCCTGTTCCAGGGCCCCGTCGGCCAGGTTTCCCATAAGACCGGTACGGCTGCCCCCATAGACCAGTGTATGGCCGTGAATGGCGATCCACCGGCCCAGTTCATAGGCATACCGGGCGTATTCAGGCCGGTTTCCCGGGTTCGCCCCCAAATAGACAGTGATGTTCATGTGTGCCTCCTTTTTTGCAGTCACTAGTCTGCAGCTTATGGAAAGGACCCGCCTCTAAAAGGCAGGTCCTTTTGATGCTACAAAATCATTAAAATTTGCTTGCAAATTTTTACCATCGGCTAGTGACTATTCGCTAGTGACTAGTGACAGGATGTGAAAAAAGTATTTTTCACATCCTCTTAGAAGTCCCCCAGCACCAGCTGAGAAATATTCTTGCTGTGGTCGCTGACCCGTTTCATGTTGATCAGCAGTTCCAGCATCACAAATCCGGTTTCCGGGGTGCAGACCCCTTCGTTCAGCCGTTCCACATGGCTCTTCCGCATGGCCTTCTGCTTAATCTTGACCTGATGGGAGAAGTCCAGGGATTCCCGGGCCAGGTCCTTGTCATTGTTTTCCAGGGCCTTGATGGCCTTGGTGGCGGCGGACACCACCAGGACTTCCAGTTCCTTCATTTCCCGGTTGGCTTCGGGAGAGAAGGTGGTGCCGTCCTCCCGCATGCTCCGGACCCGTTTGGCAATGATTTCCGCATGGTCCCCGATCCGTTCGATGTCATTGCAGGCATGGATCAGGCCAGTGTGGAGATTGGACATCTCCTTGGTCATGTTCTTTTCGCTCATCTTGGTGAGATACACGGTAATGGCCTCTTCCAGACTGTCGATCACCGGTTCATGCTCCAGGATGAAATCCACATCTTTCTTGTTGTAGTTGTCCACACAGGCAAAGGATTTCCGGATATTTTCCAGAGCCAGATCCCCCATCCGGACCACTTCCTTGGCAGCCAGTCCCAGAGCCACGGCCGGAGTATTCAGCACGTTTTTGTCCAGGTACTTGGGCTGATAGGAAATGTCGTTTTCTTCCCCAGGCATCAGTTTTTTGATGAACCGGGTGAAGTAAGGCGCCAGAGGCAGGAAAATGCAGGTATTCACCACGTTGAAGGTGGTGTGGGCATTGGCGATCTGCCGGCCGATGTTCCCTGCCGGAGAAATATCCTTCACAAAGGAAATAAAGAGAGGCAGCAGGAGCATGGCGATGATGCTCCCGCACAGGTTGAACATCACGTGGGAGCAGGCCACCCGCTTGGCATTCAGTCCGCTCTGGAGGGTAGCCAGGACGGCGGTGATGCAGGTACCGATGTTGTCACCCAGGATAACGGGAATGGCCCCTTCCAGGGGAATCAGGCCCTGGCTGGCCATGGCCATCAGGATACCGATGGTGGCGGAGGAGGACTGGATCACCAGGGTCATCACCAGACCGGTGAGCAGACCCATAACGGGATGGGTGGAGAATTTGCCCAGGATATCCACAATCCGGGGATCCTGCCGGAGAGGGGTCACCGCATTGCTCATCATGCTCATGCCCAGCATCAGGATACCGAAGCCCAGGAGCACCGCCCCCAGATTTTTCAGTGTCCGTTTCTTGCACACGATCTGCATGACAAATCCGATGGCAATGATCAGGGTGATGTAATCGGTCAGGTTGAAGGCAATCAACTGGGCGGTCATGGTGGTCCCGATGTTGGCCCCCATAACAATCCCAAAAGCCTGTTCCAGGTTCATAAGCCCGGCGTTCACCAGACCCACGGTCATCACCGTGGTGGCACTGGAAGACTGGAGCACTGCCGTAACCCCTGCCCCCAAAGCCACCCCATAGATGGTCTTTTTCGTCAGCTGCCCCAGGATTTTCTGGAGCCTGGCTCCTGCCGCCTGCTGCAGGCCATCGCCCATCATCTGCATGCCGTACAGGAAAAGAGAAATGCCGCCTAAAAACAAGAATAGCTGAACCAAAATGATCTCCTCCGCAGTTTGCGTTCCATTGTTCTATTGGTTGATGAAATTGGTATACGATTTGATTTTACCACATCTCAGCTGTTTTCACCAGTTCCCTATGGAAATATGCAACATTCTGAACATTTTAGTATAAAAAAATCTCCTGTCACTTTCGTGACAGGAGATTTTGAAGAAACGAGGCTTATTCAGCGTCCAGTTTTACATAGCCGGCCAGACGTTCTTCAGCGTCTTTCTTGGTCTTGGCATACAGAGCTTCTGCAATGTCAGGGAATCCTTTGGCCAGGGATGCATACCGTACTTCGCCCTTCAGGAAGTTTTCGAATTCATCGAAGTTCGGAGTCTTGGTGCTGTCCAGGAAGAAGGACTTCTTGCCTTCAGCCTTCAGAGTCGGGTTGTACCGGAAGCAGCTCCAGTAACCGCAGTCAACAGCAGCCTTGGCTTCCAGGAAGGAGTGCTGCATGCCTCTCTTGATGCCGTGGTTGATGCAGGGGCTGTAGCAGATGATCAGGGAAGGACCATGATAAGCTTCAGCTTCCCGGATGGCCTTCAGAGCCTGGTTCTTGTCAGCGCCCAGGTTGATCTGAGCCACATATACATAGCCATAGGTCATGGCCATCATGCCCAGGTCCTTCTTCTTGGTCCGTTTGCCGGATGCGGCGAACTGAGCCACAGCAGCTTCAGGAGTGGACTTGGAGGACTGACCGCCGGTGTTGGAGTAAACTTCGGTATCGAATACCATAACGTTTACATCGTCGCCGGAAGCCAGGACATGATCCAGACCGCCGTAACCGATATCATAGGACCAGCCGTCGCCGCCGAAGATCCACTGGGACCGTTTCACGAAGAACTGTTTGTTTTCATACAGAGCTTCCAGTTCCGGTTTGCCGGCTTTTTCAGCTTCCAGCAGTTCAACCAGTTTTTCAGCGCGGGCACGAGAGCCTTCGCCTTCGTCTTTGTTGGCGATCCAGTCTTCCATGGCAGCCTTCAGGTCAGCGGAAGCAACAGCTTCAGCAGCCTTCATTTCATCAACCAGACGATCCCGGACAGCTTTTACGCCCAAGTACATACCCAGACCGTATTCAGCGTTGTCTTCGAACAGGGAGTTGGCCCAGGCAGGACCATGGCCCTTGTGGTTGGTGGTGTACGGCATGGAAGGAGCAGCAGCAGCCCAAATGGAGGAGCAGCCCGTAGCGTTGGCAATCATCATACGGTCGCCTACCAGCTGGGTTACCAGTTTGGCATACGGAGTTTCGCCGCAGCCTGCGCAGGCACCGGAGAATTCCAGCAGCGGCTGTTCGAACTGAGAACCCTTCACCGTAGCGGTGGTCATGGGGTTGGCTTTCGGAGCAACCTTGTTCACAACATAATCCCAGATGGGAGCGCGGCCTTCCTGGGTAGCGAACGGCTTCATGGCCAGAGCCTTGTTGCCTTTCATGCCCGGGCAGGCATCCACGCAGTTGGAGCAGCCCTGGCAGTCCATCGGGCTGACGGTGATGCAGAAGTTCAGGCCTTTTGCACCCAGAGCCGGTTTGGTCTGCAGACCTTCCGGAGCGTTCTTGACTTCTTCGTCAGTCAGCAGGAACGGACGGATGGCAGCGTGCGGGCACATGATGGCGCACTGGTTGCACTGGATGCAGTTTTCAATGTTCCATTCAGGAACGTTGATGGCAATACCGCGTTTTTCATAAGCAGCAGTACCGGAGGGGAAGGTACCGTCGACCTGGCCCATCAGAGCGCTTACTGGCAGGCTGTCGCCTTCCTGTTCGTTCATGGGGATCATGATGTTGTCGACGAATTCGTTGCCAGTCTTCTGGTACAGGTCTTCGTCTTTTGCATCAGCCCATGCAGCGGGGATTTCCACCTTGTTGATGGCATTGACGCCCTGATCAACAGCAGCGTTGTTCATGTCAACAACCTTCTGGCCTTTCTTGCCATAGGAGGTGACAATGGATTCCTTCAGATACTTCACAGCATCATCCACGGGGATAACGCCGGTCAGTTTGAAGAATGCAGCCTGCATGATCATGTTGATACGGCCGCCCAGACCGATTTCGGAGGCGATCTTCACAGCATCAATGGTGTAGAATTTGATGTCGTTGGTTGCCAGGTAACGTTTCAGCTGGCCAGGCAGTTCCTTGTCCAGTTCTTCAGCGTTCCAGGGGCAGTTCAGCAGGAACACGCCGCCTTTTTTCAGGCCGGAGGCTACGTTGTAACGATGTACATAAGAAGGATTGTGTACAGCAACATAGTCAGCGAAGTTGATCAGGAACGGCATGTGGATCGGAGTATGGCCGAAACGCAGGTGGGATACGGTGATACCGCCGGACTTCTTGGAGTCGTAAGCGAAGTAGCCCTGTGCGTACATGTCGGTCTTGTCGCCGATGATCTTGATGGCGCTCTTGTTGGCACCAACGGTACCATCGGAACCCAGGCCCCAGAATTTGCAGGAGATGGTGCCTTTCGGGGTGATGTCCAGGGTCTTTTCCTTCGGCAGGGAGGTGTTGGTCACATCGTCCACAATGCCTACGGTGAAGTGGTCTTTCGGTTCAGCAGCCTTCAGGTTGTCGAACACAGCCAGAGCATCGCCAGGATAGAATTCCTTGGAACCCATGCCGTACCGGCCGCCAATGATTAGAGGCCGTTCAGCCTTGTTGTAGTAGATGTCGCGGACATCCAGGTACAGAGGTTCGCCGTTGGAACCAGCTTCCTTGGTCCGGTCCAGAACAGCAATCCGTTTTACGGTTGCGGGCATAGCCTGGAAGAAGTGTTTGGCGGAGAACGGACGGTACAGATGTACGTTCAGTACGCCGACTTTTTCACCCTGAGCGTTCAGGATCTTGACAACTTCTTCAACAGTCTGAGCGCCGGAACCCATGATGACAACAACGTTTTCTGCATCGGGAGCACCGGTGTAGTTGAACAGTTTGTAGTCACGGCCGGTCAGCTTGCTGATTTCGTTCATGTAGCCTTCTACGATTTCCGGCAGAGCTTCGTAGTATTTGTTTACAGCTTCACGGGTCTGGAAGTAGATATCCGGGTTTTGGTTGGTACCACGGATAACAGGATGATCCGGGTTCAGCGCATTTTCACGGAATTTCTTCAGTTCATCGTAGTCAACCAGTTTTTTCAGTTCATCATAGTCCAGCAGTTCGATCTTCTGGATTTCGTGAGAAGTACGGAACCCATCGAAGAAGTTCAGGAAAGGCACATGGCCTTTGATGGCGGACAGGTGAGCAACTGCGGTCAGGTCCATAACTTCCTGAACGCCGCTTTCTGCCAGCATGGCAAAGCCGGTCTGACGGCAAGCCATAACGTCACTGTGGTCACCGAAGATGTTCAGAGAGCTGGTAGCCAAAGCTCTGGCTGCAACGTCGAAAACGGCGGGCAGCAGTTCGCCAGCGATTTTGTACATGTTCGGGATCATCAGCAGCAAGCCCTGGGATGCGGTGTAGGTCGTGGTCAGAGCACCGGAAGCCAGAGAACCGTGCACAGCACCAGCTGCACCAGCTTCGGACTGCATTTCCATGATCTGTACCGGGCGATCGAAAATGTTCTTCTTGCCATGAGAAGCCCATTCATCACTTGCTTCTGCCATAGGAGAAGAAGGAGTGATCGGGTAGATCGCTGCAACTTCCGTAAACGCATAAGAAGCATATGCGGCCGCGGTGTTGCCATCCATTGTCTTCATTTTTTTCATTTAAATAGCCCCTCTTTCTAAGAGATACTGACTACGATAGTAAGACTTCCATAGTCCCCCTAGTCGCCTATAATTATATATCAAAATGAACAGAATCTCAAATAAATTTTTTCTTATTTGTAGACAATTTATTATGAATTGTCTAACAACTCCCAAGAGTACATTTTGAATTTTCCTGTTGCATTCTTTTCGTTTTTTTGTTAAAGTTGAAGCATCACTAGGGGCGCTATCGCTGAGAGACCTGACGGTCGACCCTTTGAACCTGATGCGGTTAATACCGCCGAAGGAAAGTGGTAAGGCTGTTTTGTCGGGCCGCTTTCCTTTTCCCAGGGAAGCGGCCCTTTTTGCATCCATGAAGGAGGATATGTTTTATGCTGACCCAAAGACAAGCTGCGCTGCAGGGAAAAATCACTGACCAGATGGCGGAAGTAGCCCGCCAGGAGGGAGTCACCCCCGAATTCATCCGGGACGGAGTGGCCAAAGGCACCATCTGCATCCCAGCCAACATCAACCATAAGAACCTGGTTCCCCGGGGGGTGGGCGAAGGCCTTTCCACCAAAGTCAACGCCAATATCGGTACTTCTTCCGCTTTCCCGGATCCCGCTCCGGAACTGGACAAACTGAAAGCGGCCATCGACGCCGGTGCGGATGCGGTCATGGATCTTTCCACCGGGAACAACATCGATGCCTCCCGGAAGGCCATCATCGAACATTCCACCGTCATGGTGGGTACGGTTCCCATCTACCAGGCCACGGTACAGGCCATCAAAGCTCATGGCAAAGTGACCGAAATGGACAAGAACGACATTTTCACCGTGGTGGAACAGCAGGCCAAAGACGGGGCTGACTTCATGACCATGCACTGCGGCCTCACCCGCCAGTGCCTCCACAACCTGATCAGTGAAGGCCGGGAAATGGACATTGTGAGCCGGGGTGGTTCCTTCCTGTCCGGCTGGATGCTCCACAACGGGAAGGAAAACCCCTTCTACGAATTCTACGATGAAATCCTGGACATCTGTGCCAAATATGACGTGACCATCAGCCTGGGCGACGGCTGCCGTCCCGGTTGCCTGGCGGACGCCACCGACCGGACCCAGATCCAGGAACTGCTGAACCTGGGCGAACTGACCCAGCGGGCCTGGGCCAAGGGCGTACAGGTCATGGTGGAAGGACCGGGCCACGTCCCCTACAACCAGATTGCCACCAACATGCAGCTCCAGAAACGGATCTGCCATGGTGCTCCCTTCTATGTGCTGGGGCCTCTGGTCACCGATATCGCTCCCGGCTATGACCACATCACCTCCGCCATCGGCGGCACCCTGGCCGCCTTCACCGGCGCCAACTTCCTGTGCTATGTGACCCCGGCGGAACACCTGGGTCTGCCGGACATCAACGATGTCCGGGAAGGGGTCGTGGCCGCCCGGATCGCCGGCCATGCGGCTGACGTAGCCAAAGGGCTGCCCTCTGCCGTAGCCCAGGATCTGGCCATGGCCAAAGCCCGGAAAGTACTGGATTGGGACAAACAGCTGAGCCTGGCCATCGATCCGGAAAAAGCCAAAGCCATCCGGGCCGCCAAGAACAAGAGTAGCGAAGAATACTGCTCCATGTGCGGCGACTACTGTGCCGTAAAGATTATGAACGAATACATGGACGAAGTGAAAGCGAAGAAGAACAAGTAAAAAAGGGGCCTGGGCGGCCCCTTTTTTCAACGGTCAACGGTCAGCTGTCAGCGGCCGATGGAAAAGACCTGCCCCACGATCCGGGGCAGGTCCTTTTTTTGCAGAAGAACAAAAAACGCACCTCCCGCAGGAGATGCGTTTTGCACTTTCCATAATCCGGAACGGAAAATTACCGTTTGGAGAACTGGGAAGCCTTTCTTGCTTTTTTCAGACCGTACTTGCGGCGTTCCTTTTCCCGAGGATCGCGGGTCAGCAGGCCGGCTTTCTTCAGCAGGGGACGGAAGTCAGCGTCCACTTTCAGCAGGGCACGGGCAATACCATGACGGATTGCACCAGCCTGGCCGGAGATGCCGCCGCCAACAACGTTGGCCAGTACATCATATTTGCCCAGGGTTTCAGTGGTGTCCAGCGGCTGCCGAACAACCAGTTCCAGGGTCTTCAGGCCGAAATATTCACTCAGTTCACGGCCGTTTACAACGATTTTGCCTTCGCCCGGAACAAGGCGAACACGGGCAACAGAGCTTTTGCGGCTGCCAGTTGCATCATACGTAACTTTTGCCATTTTCTAGTTCTCCTCTCCTCTTAGCGAATATCGATGGTCAGAACTTCAGGCTTTTGTGCAGCATGAGGATGTTCAGAACCAGCGTATACATGCAGTTTTTTGATGATCTGATTGCCCAGACGGTTATGGGGAACCATACCCTTGACAGCCAGTTCCACCATTCTTACAGGGTTATTTTTCAGCATATCCCCTGCTTTGGTGTATTTGTCGCCGCCCAGATACCCGGAGTGACGGAAGTAAACCTTCTGCACCAGTTTTTTGCCGGTCAGTTTCACCTGAGCAGCATTGATGATGATCACGTGATCACCGGTATCCATATGCGGGGTAAAAGTCGGTTTATTTTTACCGCGGAGCACTTTGGCAACTTCTGCAGCCAGACGGCCCAGAGTCTTGTCAGCGGCATCCACTACATACCATTTGCGTTCAATGGTAGCCGGGGTGGCCATGTATGTTTTCATCCTTATTCCTCCTAATAAAAACTCATTCTTGAAGTGTATCCGGTGATGAGTCTTTGGGTACGGGCCGGGGCTAACGGCGCATGCTCAAAGTGATACCGTAATATTATACAGTATATTACAGGTATTGTCAACTTCTTTTCTTTTCCCGGGCCAGGAAATTGTACAGGGCTCCAATCAGGCCCGCATCATTGCCCAGGCCGGCAAAAGCCACCGTGGTCTTGTCCAGCACCACCGGCAGCAGTTCTTTTTTCAGGCTGTCCTGGAGCATGGGTTCCAGCAGTTCCTGCTGGGCCATGATGCCCCCGCCCAGGATCACACGCTGGGGATTCAGCAGATAGCAGATGGCGGCAATACCGGTGGCCCACTGATGGACGGTTTCCCGGAGCAGCCGGTGGAGGGGCTTGTCCCCGTGCCGGACCATCTCACAGAGGATCTTCCCATTGAGGGTCTCCGGCTCCACCCCTTTCAGGCGGGCAGCTTTCTGGACCAGGGCCGTTACCGAGGCGGCGTCTTCCCAGTGGAGCCGTCCTCCCAGTTTCGCCTGGCCCACTTCTCCGGCGGTGCAGGAATAGCCGGGCCACAGTTTTCCGTCCAGCACTAAGGCGCCGCCGATGCCGGTACCGATGGTGATGCAGAACAGGCTTTTTGCGCCCCGTCCGTTCCCCAGCCAGTATTCTCCCAGGGCCGCTGCATTCACGTCATTTTCCACCCAGCAGGGCAGCTGGAGTTTCCGGGCCACCAGCTGGACCAGATTGGTGCCGGTGAGCCCGGGAAAATGAGGGGCTGCATGGAGCACTTCCCCGGTGCGGGGATTGATCATGCCGGCCATGGAAATGGCTGCCCCCTGGATCTTGAAATACTTCTGGTAGGATCCGATGAGTCCCAGCACCTGTTCCAGGAATGCATCCACCCCGTCTTTGGCAATAACATTGGGGAGACTGTCCTTGTTGAACAGTCTCCCTCTGCTGTCTGCCAGGCCGTATTTGATGGCGGTGCCTCCAATATCCAGGCAGATGTATTTGTCCATGGTGTCAGCCCTGTGCTTTGATAAAGGAAATGGCCTTTTCCAGCCGTTCCAGGGTCTTTTCCCGGCCCAACAGCACCATCACATCGAACATGCCCGGGCTGAAGGTCCGGCCGGTGAGGGCCAGGCGGGTGGGATGGATCACCTTGCCCAGGGACAGCCCCAGTTCTTCCGCCAGTTTGTTGTAACATTCTTCCGTGGTCTTCAAATCGAACACCGGCAGGGCTGCCAGGGCATCGTGGGCCTTCTGGAGCAGGTCGGCGGCTTCCGGCTTGAAGGATTTGGCTGCCCCTTTGGGATCGTAGCTGTCGAAATCATGGAAGAAATAGCTGGACCCGTCCGCCAGTTCTTCCAGGGTCTTCACCCGTACCCGGACCACATCCACCAGATGGTCGAAGTATTCCTGATGGGCCGGCAGATAGCTGTCGTCGATGAGCCCGGCTTTCTTGAAGAAAGGCACGGCCGCGTCAGCAATTTTCCGCAGGGGCAGGTTGGACAGATACTGGCCATTGAGCCAGGTGAGTTTCTTCACATCATAGACGGCGGCCTTTTTGGACATTTTGCTGAAGTCGAAGGCTTTCACCGTATCTTCCAGGGTGAAAATTTCCTCATCGTTCCCGGGAGCCCAGCCCAGCAGGGTCAGGTAATTGATGATGGCTTCCGCCAGGTACCCTTTGTCCCGGAATTCTTCCACGGAGGTGGCCCCGTGGCGTTTGCTCAGCTTGCTCCGGTCCGGTGCCAGGATCATGGGCATATGGCCGAATTCCGGTGCCTTCCAGCCCAGGGCCTCATAGATCACCAGCTGCTTGGGGGTGTTGGTGAGATGTTCTTCCGCCCGGAGCACATGGGTCATGCCCATGAGATGATCATCCACCACCACGGCAAAGTTGTAGGTGGGGATGCCGTTGGTCTTCATGATGACGAAATCATCGAACTGGTTCCAGTTGAAGGTCACATCCCCATGGATCATGTCATGGACGGTAATGGTGCCGTCCTGGGGCAGTTTGATCCGGATGGAATGGGGTTCCCCGGCTTCCACCCGTTTTTTGGCTTCTGCCGGATCCAGGTTCCGGCAGGTGCCGGCATAATGGAAGGGCTGCTTTTTCTTCCGCTGTTCTTCCCGCTGGGCTTCCAGATCGGTGGCGGAGCAGAAGCAGTAGTAAGCCTTGCCCTCATCCACCAGCTGCTGGCAGTATTTCCGGTACAGGTCCAGCCGTTCAGACTGGTAGTAGGGGCCATGGTCCCCGCCCACTTCCGGGCCTTCATCCCAGTCCAGGCCCAGCCATTTCAGGCTGGTGATGATCTGGGAAACGGAATCTTCCTTCAGACGGTCCCGGTCCGTATCTTCGATCCGCAGGATCATCTTCCCGCCCTGGCTCCGGGCAAACAGCCAGTTGAACAGAGCCGTCCGGGCCCCGCCGATATGCAGATACCCCGTAGGACTGGGGGCAAAACGTACACGTACTTCACTCATGGTAAGCACCTCTCCCTTTCAATTGCCTTTATTTTTCTTTGCGTTTCTGTTTCCGGGACGCTTCCGCGTATTTGGTTCCCCGTTTGTTGGGCCCCACGGCGCTCTTTCCCCGCTTTGGCACCCGTTTCTTTTTGGGGCGCACCGGTTTCACCGTCCGGCGGACTGTTTCCCCGGCCAGGTTCTGCCGTTCCAGGGTGATGTCCAGCTTCTTTTCCAGATTCTGGAGCCACCGGGTCTCATCAGCCGTATAGAACGTGATGGCCGTCCCTTCGCTGCCGGCCCGTCCGGTCCGGCCGATCCGATGGACATACCAGTCCGGATCGTGGGGGATGTCGTAGTTCACCACCTGGGTGATGCCTTCCACATCCAGGCCCCGGGCAGCAATGTCGCTGGCCACCAGGATCTGGAGCCTGGCCTTCCGGAAGTTTTCCATCACCTGCCGGCGCTTGGTCTGGGACATGTCCCCGTGGAGCACGTCCACATTGAACCCTTCCCCATAGAGCCAGTCGGACAGCTCGATGGCCCGTTCCTTGCTGCAGCAGAACACCAGCATCAGGAAGGGATTGTACCGGCGGATCAGGGATGCCAGGGCATCGGCCTTGTGGTCTTCGCTGACCTTGATGCAGATCTGATGGATGGTGGAAGCGGTGGATTCTTTGGGGGCAATATCGATGACCAGGGGATTGGTGGTCAGCTGCCGGCCCAGTTTCCGGACTTCCTCATCCAGGGTGGCGGAACACATCATGGTCTGATGGGGCTGGGGCATCAGGCTCAGGAGGGTTTCGATATCTTCTCCGAAGCCCTGCCGGAGCATTTCATCCACTTCGTCCAGCACCAGGTATTTTACCCCGCCCAGGCTGGTATTGCCCTTGCGCAGGTGATCCAGCAGCCGGCCCGGAGTACCTACCAGTACCTGGGCCTTATGACCGATTTTCCGTTTTTCTTCTTCAAAATCCCGGCCGCCGCTGACGGTCAGGGTATGGATGCCCGTTTCCCCATCCAGTTTCCGGATTTCCCCAGCCGTCTGCTGGGCCAGTTCCCGGGTGGGAGACAGGATCAGGGCCTGGGCGTATTCCTTCTGGGGATCCACTTTATCAAACAGAGGGATTACAAAGGACAGGGTCTTCCCCACCCCGGTCTGGGCCCGGGCGATTACATCCCGTCCGGCCAGAAGGGCCGGGATGGCACGCTCCTGGACGGGCGTGGGGGTATCTTTTCCCGTGCGGTGGAGTTTCTCCACCATAGCCTCCTTGACCTTCAATTGAGCGAAACCTGCCGCCATCCGATCATCTCCTCTCATTATCTACTGAAATCGTACCCTTTATTATAACGTACTGGCAATCCGTTTTCAATGTTTTGCAGTTTCCCCAAAAACAAAAAAGACGGGCTGCCGCAACACGGCAACCCGTCTCCAACAGCCGACAGTACCGGAAGATTTCCTCTCTCCCTTGCTGCCGGCACCTATTTTTCTCCTGGTTGGCTCATTCGTGCCCGATCCGGTCCATCCAGACGAACAGATCCTCCAGATCATAATCCCCGGCATGGCCTTTTCCCCATACCGTGGCAAAATCCACGTCCTTGCCGGCCTCCTGCAGCTTCAGAGCCAGGATTGCCGGTACAGGAAGGGCGGTATCCCGATCCACTTCCCCATGGCGGATCCGCCAGTGCTCCGCCAAGGTCACCGGAGCCTTCCCGATATATTCCAGCGGGCTCAGCATCCGGATGGCTTCGGCCGGTGCCATGGGATTTTTGTCCGTCCGGTTCTGGAACCCGAAGGTACTGAAATGACGGGGCTGGTTGGTTTCCGTGCCGAATTCATCATTTTCTCCAGAGGAACCGTCCAGCCGGTCGAAAGCCGGTGCCGGCTTCAGCCGGGTGGCATAGACGGCATATTTGGCCAGGTCCATGGAAACCACCTTTCCATCCCGGATTTTCAGCCAGTCGATCCGGGACAGATCCGTACCGGCATCCAGAGCCTTCTGGGCCCCTTCCATATAAGTCTTTTCTATATACTCCTTAAAAGAGCCGTTGCCCTTCTGATCCAGGGTCAGGGGGTTCCCATCGGCATCTTTCAGCCCCAGGCTGTTCACATACGCAGGGAACAGGGCCTTCAGCCGGGCAGAGACTTTTTTCTGTTCCGCCGTCAGGGCAGTTCCTTTCTGGCTTTCCTGGGGAGCATTGAGCGGCCGGCCGCTGACTCCATCCTTCTGGTCCCCAGACCCGGAGGGTACCGGTGTACCCTGATGTTTCTGGGGCAACGTACCGCCGGGACTCTGGTAATACGTATCGACTCCGTTAAAGACCCATTCATAGGCCAGATCGGCGTGAGGCAGATCCGTAATGGGACAGTAGTCCATGGAAGCATAGATGTCATCCCGTTCTTCTGCCGCTCCCAGCTCTTTCAGATACGGTTCATAATCCGGGCTGTTGCCGGTGGCTCCCAGGAGGGCGGACAGGGCCCCGCCGGCACTGGTCCCGTTGGAAATGATCTTTTCCGTATCCCCGGCCGGCAGCCGGTTGGCATTGTGCCGCAGATACCGGACAGCCGGAGACGCCACCATATACCCTTTGGACAGGGCCACCAGCATGGTGTTGGGTCCGTCGGAGTGGCTTTTGTCCGAAGGGTTCCCGGCTTTGCCGGGCATATATCCTCCCACGTTGTTGGGCAGGAAAATGGGAGCTGTTTTGGCCGTATACCCGTTCACCGTCTTTCCTTCCAGGTAGGCAGCCGGTACGAACAGGTTCATCTGTTCGTACTCCGGGTTCCTGGGATGGGCCACATAGACCAGGTTCCGATACGCGTAGTAGGCAACCTGCTGATTCTCCAGGGGCAGGGACTCCTTCACCCCATTTTCCGGATGGAAATGCAAATCATAGGTCTGGACCGATTGGGTGGCAGGCTGCTGGGCAGTCGTCGTCTTTGCCGTCGCCGGTGCCGCCGTAGTCTGCCGTGCCACAGCCGGTACAGCCGCCCACACAGGGGATGCTGCTACAGGAGAAAGCAGGCTGCACAGCAGCGCAGCCGCCAGTGTTCTGGAAGAAAAATGCATCGATTCCACGTTCCTTTCTTTTCTATAAAACAGGTAAAAGCAAATCTGTCAACAAAAAAACAACGACAGCGCACAAAAGATATGCAGCTATCGTTGTTTTTATTGTAAGTCAGGAACATGAAATTCCCGTGAAAACTGTTATTTTCTTCCCGGATAGACCTTCAGCCCTTCGGCCAGGATGTGCATGGCCTTTTTCAGGTCATCGGCATTGAGCACGTAGGCCAGACGGGCTTCGTCCTGGCCCCGTTTCACATCGGAGGCGTAGAACCCGTTGCCGGGGGTGATCATCACAGTCTCCCCGTCGATGTCGAAATCTTCCAGCAGCCATTTGGCGAATTTTTCCGTATCGTCAATGGGCATCTTCACCATCACGTAGAAAGCTCCTTTG